>Ga0105239_10004904_pt1 | contig 15829 bp, 12 predicted proteins | sample KBSC44metaG_FD_92761 | JGI IMG/M metagenome (GOLD analysis project Ga0105239, IMG submission 92761) | Corn rhizosphere microbial communities from Kellogg Biological Station, Michigan, USA - KBS C4-4 metaG | ecosystem: Host-associated > Plants > Roots > Rhizosphere > Soil | place: Michigan, USA...
GGGTTCGGTTTGCGGGCGCTGTACTTTTGTTATGTAAATCAAAAGAAAAACAAAATGAAAGACCAGGAAATAACAAACTATAGCCGTATCGAGGACGCAATAGGCTATATCCGCAACAACTTTAAAAATCAGCCTACGCTTGATGAAATTGCCGAAAAAGTGCATTTAAGCCCCTTCCATTTTCAGCGCATATTTACCGACTGGGCCGGCGTGAGCCCCAAGAAGTTTTTACAGTACATCAGTTTGGACCATGCAAAAAAAATGCTGGCCAGCCAGGCAACTTTGTTCGACACCGCTTTTGAAACGGGCCTTTCGGGCACCAGCCGTCTGCATGATTTATTTGTAAACATTGAAGGAATGACACCCGGTGAATACAAAAACGGCGGCGAAAGTCTTGCAATTAACTACAGCTATGCCGAAAGTCCCTTTGGTAACGTGATGGTGGCATCAACCCCAAAAGGTATTTGTCATATAGCCTTTGCCAATAGCGAAGCCGAAGGCTTAACTGAATTACAGAAGGTGTTCCCGAATGCAGCGTATAAACCCATGGTAGATTTAATACAGCAAAACGCCCTGCATATTTTCAGACACGACTGGAGCAAACTGGAAGAAATTAAACTGCACCTAAAGGGTACCGAATTCCAGTTGAAAGTATGGGAAACATTGTTGAAAATCCCAGCAGGGAAATTATCAACCTATGGCAATATTGCCACCCAGTTGAACAAGCCCACGGCTTCAAGGGCTGTAGGTAGCGCCGTGGGCGACAACCCGGTAGCATTCCTTATCCCATGCCACAGAGTAATACAATCAAGCGGCGAATTTGGGCAATATCATTGGGGCAGCAACCGTAAAACAGCCATCATAGGTTGGGAAGCGGCACAAGCGGCAATGCCTAATTGATTTTCCCATGTAGAGACGCTCCGATTTATCGGGGCGTCTCCCGTATACAGATAAAAAACATTTAATGATAATGTTCAGAGACGCAACGCGTTGCGTTTCCGTGTTAAGAAGAAAATAATGACCGACATAACAACATCCATAGAAAAAATAGACTGGCAAAACGTAGCCGAAAGTATGAACGACAACGGTTACGCCATCATACCCAACTTAATTAGCGACGACGATTGCGCTGAGCTGATTAACAATTACAGCAATTCGGCGGCATATCGAAAAACGGTGGTGATGGAACGCTACCGTTACGGGCTGGGTGAGTATCGGTATTTCGCCTACCCGCTGCCGCCATTAATTCAGCAACTAAGGGAGCATGTTTACCCGAGGCTGGCGCCGATTGCCAATAGCTGGATGAAGGTACTTAATATTCAAACCACCTTCCCGGCGACATTTGAAGAATTGCAACAACTTTGCCATGCAAATAACCAAGTCAAACCCACCGCTTTGATTTTAAAATACGGTCCCGGCGGTTTTAATACCCTGCATCAGGATTTATATGGCGATGTGTACTTCCCGATGCAAACGGTGTTGTTTTTAACTGAACCCGATAAAGATTATACCGGTGGTGAGTTTGTGCTGACAGAGCAGATACCCCGGGCGCAGTCGAAAGCAATCGTACTAAAGCCACGTAAAGGCGACGTGTTGATATTTACGACAAACTTCCGCCCGGTAAAAGGTACAAAGGGGTATTACCGCGTTAATATGAAACATGGAGTTAGCCAGTTGCACAGTGGTGTGCGTTATACAGCAGGCGTAATTTTTCATGATGCTTTAAGTTAATTTACATGGACTTATTTAGCACTGGCCAAACCGAAAACCTGCTGCCATTCGACGGGACGGTAATTTATCACGGCAAAATAATGAAACCCGATGCTGCGGCAAATTATCACCATGTGTTAATGGATACTATACAATGGAAAAATGACGAAGCCATAATTTTTGGCAAGCACATTATAACCAAACGCAAAGCTGCCTGGTATGGCGATGATGGCTATTTATATACCTATTCAAACACCACCAAAAAAGCCCTTGCCTGGACACCCGAACTGCTCGAACTAAAACAAATGGTTGAGGCCATAACCGGCACAACCTTTAACTCGTGCCTGCTCAACCTGTACCACAACGGCAATGAAGGTATGGCCTGGCATAGCGATGATGAATCGTCGCTTGGTAAAAACACCACCATCGCCTCGCTGAGCTTTGGTGCCGAAAGAAAGTTTAGCCTTAAACATAAAAAAGGCAAAGAAACGGTATCGGTAATACTGGAAAGCGGCAGCCTGCTGGTGATGATGGATACTACCCAAACCAATTGGTTGCACAGTTTGCCAAAATCAAAAAGGGTGGTAAGGCCGAGGATAAATCTTACGTTTAGGACTATTGTTGCGTAACACATGGTTTTTGGCGCTGGATTAAAATCCAGCGCTACAATATTGGCCGAGCCTACGGCTCTGATTCATTGATAAAATGAACTTTCGGGTTCGCACTAATGTCGCTTGCCGGTTCCTAAGCCCCATCGGCCCGACACATATTGTAACGCCGGGTTTCAACCCGGCGTTAACAATGAATAATTCCCCGCATATTCTATCACAATTCCATTACAAAGCAAACAAAAATCGAACTTGTTGGTGCTCCATATTAGCCTTAGTGTATCAAGCTAAAAATTTATATTTTAGCTGTGTTATTTAACAGGCCCCTTTATAATTTTTGCTAACCCTATATTGCTAAATGATAAGAAAGGATAAAATTTTTGTACTGCATTTCCATGTATATAAAATTGTATTTGCTTTTATCTTACTGTTGGCCGCAGTTAAAGGCAAAGGCCAGGGTCTGCAGTTCAATTCAAACGACAGTTTGCTGGCCAAACGTACGTCGTATTCGGTTTTTAAAACCGAGCAACCCACATTTTCCGGGCACCTCTACATTAATTTCGACCTTTCTTTATGGGATAACGAGCACCTGGGATATATCCTTAACATTACCGATACCAAAAACAATTCGTATAGCTTAAGTTCGATATACAATGGGGCGCCTTTTTTAAATTTCAATATCGATAGCAAGGCCAATAAAATAAAAATCCCACTCACTACGGGTCAGTTGAAAAAACGGAGTTGGGTGCCCGTGAAAGTCGACATTGACCTAAAAGGAAACACTGTAGGTATTTTGGTAAATGGCAAGTGGTACTGCGCAAGCGATTTTGGTTTCAGCAATACCATTACGCCTAAAATATATTTCGGGAAAAACGAACATTATTTTGACGTGCCCAAAATGGCCATCAGGAATTTAACCATTGGCGATGGCAATAAAAACTATTCGTTCCCATTGAACGAATGGAGCGGGAAAAACGTGTACAGCAGCGATGGCGATAACCTTGGCGTTGTTGACAACCCGGTGTGGCTGATTAACGAATCGTACTTTTGGGCGCCGAGGTTTACCCGTGGCTTTAGAGAAGTGGCAGGCGTAAACTTTAACGAAGCTGCGCAAAAATTGATCATGTTTAAAAGCGACTCGCTGATAAGCTATGATGTGCAGCGCAACAATTTATCGGGACAGGCCTATCAAAATAAATGCCCCGTGCCACTGCATTTGGGCAAAAGCATAATCAACACCAGGGAAAACAAGCTGTATGCTTACGAAACCCTCAAAGCGGCAAAACCTGCCCCGAGCATTGCCTCGCTCGACCTGAATACGCTAAGATGGGATTTAACCGGCTTTGGTACCATTGCCGAGCAACGGCATCATCACAACATTTTTTACGATAACAGGCAGCAGCAAATGTTCTTGTTTGGGGGATATGGGTCATATTCGTACTATAAGGATTTTTTTACCTATAATGCTAAAACTGACACCTGGGACAAAGTGCAGTTTACCGGCGATAAAATTATGCCCCGCTTCTTTTCCGGCTATAGCCAGGCTGACGAAAACAACAACGTTTACATTTTTGGCGGTTACGGTAACCAAAGCGGTAACCAGGTGGTTGGCGGTATGCATTTTTACGATTTGTATTGTGTTAACTTAACCACCCATACTATAAAAAAATGCTGGGAAATAAAGCCGCCCGCTGAGGATTTTGTAGCGGCCAATAACCTGATCATCAGCAGCGATAAAAAATATTTTTATGCTATTTGCTACGCTCATGATAAACCTAAAACCAGTTTAAGGTTGTACCGGTTTTCGATAAAGGATGGGGCATATGAGGCTGTTAGCGGCAGCATACCAGCCAAGGGCGAAAAGATTGAAACCGATATAAATCTTTTCTATAACCACCAGCAGGAAACTTTTTACTGCGCTATACAGGAGTTTACGTCGCCCGATTATTCAACGGTACGGGTTTACTCGCTGGCCTCGCCGCCGGTTACGGAGAAAGATTATCTGGCGTCGCAGCAGGAAAATGCAGTTGCAGGCAGTTTTAGTTTTAGATTGGTTACGTCGTTGTGGACAATAATTCCACTTATCGCGATTGTGACAGGGCTGATTTTTTACTTTAAACTACGCAAAAGAGTAAAAAAAGAACAGGTGCCAATTGATATCGACAGCGACCCTGCCGTTATTGCCATTCACCGTAAAGAGGACGAAAAACGCGCCAATGCCATTTATTTATTGGGCGAATTTACCGTGTACGATAAAAACAGCCGTGATATAACCTACATGTTTAGCCCTAAAATAAAGCAGCTGTTTATTTTGGTATTGCTGCACAGCAAGGACGAAACCGGGGTGGTATCCAAAAAAATATCAACCACCTTATGGCCCGATAAGGATGTTGCCAAAACAAAAAATATAAAAAACGTAACCATCAACCACCTGCGCGGTATACTGGCCGATATTGAAGGCATCGAGCTTACATTTTTAAACGATACCTACTGTTTTAAATTAAGTGACGAGCTGTTTTGCGATTATTTTGTGGTGATGGACGGTATAAATGAATTGCACAACCCGGCTAAACCGGCTGATGAAACCATATTAACCCACTTTGACCTTATTTCCCGCGGCGGACTACTGCAACACATTCCCGAAACCTGGCTGGATGGTATCAGGCTGGCTTATGAAGAGGCCCTGATGCCCGAAATACAACCGGAAGTAAAGCGAATTTATGAGGCAGCTGATTACCGCAAAACAATAGAGGTTGCCCGTGTAATTTTAAACATCGATCCATTTAATGATGTGGCTATAAAGTACAAGCTGAAAGCCCTGCGCCGCACCAAAGGCATTGACTACGCACACAAAATTTATAACGATTTCGCCGCCGAGTACGAAAAATCGATGGGCGAGGTGTACGGGGTGCCGTTTGAGAAAATTTGCTCCTAGGATTTCACTGAGTAAAATTAAGATTAATGGAAAGTTGCCGCGTCAAGGCATCAGGTAATCTTTTAATCAAGCGAATCATGGTTCAGACACTTCGCCGATAATACATCCATTCAATTATTTTCATTACAAAATATCACCAAAATTTTTATTTTTGAGTATCACAATTATTAAGTTCCCCTTATGTTTTACGGCGGCGGCTCTTATTATTACTTAATTATCGGTCTGCAGATTTTCTGCGCCATACATTGCCTGCGCCGTGGCACACAAGGCCGGTGGCTTTGGATAATAATAGTTTTGCCGGTACTGGGCAGTTTGATTTATATCTACCAGGAGATTCTTTCAAATCGACGTTTCAATACGCCTAAAATTAATATCGGTGCAGTAATAAACCCCGGGGGCAATATAAAAAAACTGGAAGACGAGCTAAATTTTACCGATACGTTTGCCAACCGGATGAAACTGGCAGACGCCTATCTCGCGGCAGGCCAAACCGAAAAAGCAGCCGATCTTTATAAAAGCAGTCTCACTGGTGCCTTTGCCGAAAATGAACACGGTTTGATGCAGCTGATGATTGCATACTACGAATTGCAGCAGTACGAAGAAGTTATTCCCATAGCAAAAAAACTCTATAAAATACCGCAGTTTGCCCGCTCGAAGGCACACCTGGCTTATGCCATGTCGCTTGAAGAACTTGGACAAATTGACGAGGCCGAAAACGAATTTAAAGCGATGAAAGGCCGTTACTCATATTTCGAACAACGTTATCAATACGGCCTGTTTTTGCTGCGCAACGAGCGCGAAACCGATGCGTGGACAATTTTTAGTGATATGCTAAACGAAGAGCAGCACCTTAGCCAGATGGAAAAACGCAGCAACAGCAAATGGTTTGGCCTGGCCAAAGCCGAAATAAAGAAAATAGCTGCACAGCAAAAAGCGTAATCGCACTGTCCGTAGAAGAGTCTCGTACCCTATATCGACCTATAGCATTAATAGCAGATAATTAGTGTACCTTACAGCGGTATGGACATCATATTCGACGAACTCATCGACAGCTACCTGGCTACTAACGTGGGTACGGTCAGTAATTTTCTCAGTATAGCCTTATCTGCCCATCTGGCCGATAATATAACGGCGCTTTATGCTGCCGATTTACTCCTCTCGGCGGGAACAGGAAACAACAAGCTGGTGAACCATGATAAACTGGTAAGAAGCGATAAAATTTACTGGTTAGACAGGATCCATAACGATGATTATGAAAATATTTTTTTCGACCTGATGGATAACTTTGTGAGCCACCTTAACCGGACTTGCTATGCGGGCATCACAGGCTATGAATTCCATTACACCCTTTACGAGAAAGGGGCCTTTTACAAACGCCATTTAGACAATTTTAAACAAAATGGCACCCGGGCATTTTCGATGATCATGTATTTAAACAGCGAAGTTGACGGCGGGGATTTACGCATTTACCAGGGGAGTAGTTCCCGCGATATTTCGCCCAATGCCGGTAAAAGCGTGTTTTTTAAAAGCAACGAGCTGGAACACGAGGTACTGATAACCCATCTGCCAAGGATGAGCATTACCGGGTGGCTAAAGATTGCCGGTTAGACGGATAAATTGTTCTGCGGTTTTCTTTTCAAGATCACAGAACTGATTAAAGCGACGATCAGCCCGATTGGCAATACTTCCATGTAGGTAAGCAAAATTACAAGGAATGGATTTTTGTACATCTGCCTTAAGCTATTCATGGCTTCAGTTTTTGCAGCCATATCGGCAGGCGCAGCGTTCTTTAATACGTGGGGTATATATTTGTCAAGATAATCGGGCACAAAAAGGTAGTAGCAAAACAACCAGACCACAACATACATGGTTGACCCTACCAAAGCAATCAACGCGCCGGTTTTAAATGCCTTCCCAAATGAAATTGAACCGTCCAAATACTTGTTGCGGTAATTTCTTATGCCAAAAAAAGTCATGGAAAATACAACAACCATTGCTGCATAGCCAACAATGTCGTTGGTCTTATAATCGGGATTAGTATAGCATAAGCTAACCTGATAAATCATGTTCGTACAAAGCAATACACCTAGTATTAGGCCAAAAATTAAAAAGTTCCGTTTCATTTTATTGTTATTTGAGATTCGCAGCAAATATAAAACGGCAAAACAAGGTGCCTCTCATACTTTAGTACCGAAGTGTTGTTTTCAAACTAATTGATACTAAAGTACCGGTTTGTTTTAGGCGGTTATTTTGAGCCGTTTGGCTTTTTCAATGGCTTTGGCCCTGCTTTTTACATCCATTTTTATGAGGATATTCGAGACGTGGGTTTTAATTGTACTTAAAGAAAGAAAGAGGGTACCTGCTATTTCGGCGTTGCTATGGCCTTTTGCGAGTAATTGTAAAACTTCATTTTCACGGGTACTTAGGCTCAGCTTTTCCAGTTCTGCATTATTTATTGCAAAGTCATCCTGCTGATGAAGGTAAATTTCTTTCTCAACAACAACAGTTTGGATTTTAGGTTTAGCTAGTTGTTTTGCCACCCAAATACCTAATACAGTAAAAAAAACAGCAATTAACCCTATATAGATGTCCAGCGAATTATCAATGATCAAAAATTCCCACTGAAGCCACTTCAAAATCAGCACGAGTACTGCCAGCATCAGCCCGTACAGGCCAATATGCTGTGTTTTTAGGAAAATATTTTTTAGTGAAATCATGAGTAATATGTTTGGATATAGCATTAGTTGGTACCAGCCACATATTCCCAAATATAATTATAGACTTGTTAAAGCACAAAGGGCCCACCAGTTTTTGGCTGACAAATAAAACCAACGATATGGCCGTTGCAGCCCCTCATGGAACTGGTGATACCTGGAACCGGAAAAAATGCGACTTCACAGTAAAAATATACCACATGGCAACATGTATTACACCGGAGTTGCTTGCAGGCATTCGATTTTTCTCCCGCATAATTATCGATGATAGCTCACAAGAGCGGTTTGGGTTGCATTCTTTTGTACCCCCCTGAAAAAATTAGTTGGATAGACGCTGTGCGCCAGTTAATTTCACCCTTTTGGGGTGAACTTCGCTATAAGTTATAGCAATAACTTTGGAGAGAACATGTACAATCAATCAAATACTCTCAAATGACTACCAGGCCAGCGATTTTTAAAATGCCGGGGATTAAAATGTATTCCTGCAAAAATGAATTATTATTGCTGCTTGGCGTGCTATTTTGTTCGCTTTGCACATTCCCGGCGTGGGGACAAAATCTCCAGCAGCCAACAATTACTATAGGCGGCTCTGTATCAGACTCTTCTCATAATCAACCGGTAGGTTTCGTCACCGTGGTTTTGCAGAACCCGCAAACGCATGCCGCTGTTAAAAGCGGACTGACTAAAGATGATGGCAGCTTTTCGTTGAAAGCGCCGGCCGGCAAACCGTATCAACTGGTGCTTGTTTTTGTAGGATACAATACTAAGGTGGTTTCTGTAAATGGCGGTACATCGGATATCAACCTTGGAAAGTTATTGTTGTCGCCTTCAAACGGACAGCTTAAGGAGGTGTCCATCACTGCGGCGCGACCCCTGATGAAACAGGAGGTAGACCGGATTACCTACGATATACAGGCCGACCCTGACAGCAAGCAGCAGACTGTATTGGATATGATGCGGAAAGTGCCGTTACTGTCTGTTGATGCTAACGACAATGTGCGGTTAAAAGGCAGTGGCAACTACAAAATATTGATCAACGGAAAAGAATCGGCGCTGATGAGTAAAAATCCATCTGATATCCTCAAGTCCATGCCTGCCGTTAATATCGATAAGATTGAGGTGATTACCACCCCGCCTGCCAAATACGATGCCGAAGGTTTGGCTGGCATAATTAATATCATTACGAAAAGAAGCGTTGACCAGGGATATAATGTAGGCATGTTTACTAGGTTCAATTCAACATTTGGGCCCGGCGTAAACCTGAATGGCACCTTTAAACAAGGTAAATTTGGTATGGCTGCTTTCGGGGGTGTAGGCAGAAGTTTTAGTGGCAGCGGCGGCAATAAGCCCACTTTACTGGGAAGTACAGAAAATATTTTTGCCACACAGACCACTATTTCGCAATCGGGTACAACGTTTCAAAATGGGAACTTTCACTATGGCGGTGCCGAACTGAGCTTCGAGATCGATACCCTGAACCTGGTTACAGCTTCGGTTAATGTTTTTGGGGAGAACCTTCATTTGGATAACCGCCAGCTTTCGGCTACCGACAGCCTTGGTGAGCCCAAACAAACTTATAACTGGCAAAACACAGGACGTACCAGTACACTAGGCCTCGACCTTGCTGTAAACTACCAGCTAGGTTTTAAAAGATCAAAAGACCGCCTGCTGACGTTTTCGTATAAATACAGCTACGCACCGAACACGCAATTTAATGATAACATGTTTAGCCAGCGGTTCAATTACCCGGAATCGCTTTTCCCCGATTATCATCAATATAATAATGCCGGCAACAGGGACCACACCGTTCAAATAGACTACGCCGGGCCGCTTATCAAACAAGTAGAAATAGAGGCAGGGGCAAAAATGATATTGCGCAGTAATTACAGCAGTTTTCATGTTGATGACCGGGACACTGCCACCCAACAGTTTATTACCAATACCCAATTAACTGATAATTTTAATTATCACCAGGATATTTACAGCCTGTATAACTCGTACCAGCTAAAAATGGAGAAGTGGACAGGAAAAGCCGGCTTACGGCTGGAACGCACGGCTATAAGCGCCGATTTTGTTTCGGCGGGAGTTACTACTGCGCCCAGCTATAATAACCTGATCCCGTCGGTTTCAATACAGCGAAGCTTTGCCGCCAGTAGTTTAAACCTTGGATTTACCCAGCGCATACAGCGGCCGGGTATATTCCAGCTCAACCCGTTTATCGACCGCTCTAACCCGGCGTTCATCACCACCGGTAATCCCGGGCTGAAACCGGAGCTCGATAATACCTTTGATCTCAGCTATAGCAACTTTTCGAGAGGCTCCATCAATATCGACTTGAGTTACGCGTTTTCCAATAACTCTATTCAAAATGTATCCAGCCTGCATGTAGAAAACATAAATAACAAGCCTGATACCGTTACTTATACAACATTCCAGAATTTGGGAACAAATAAAACCCTGGGACTAAACATAAACACCAACCTTAGCCTCACCAAAAACTTTACGCTGAGCCTTAACGGGCAGTTGAATTACGTAAGGCTGAGCGGCAGGTTTAATGGCATTGTGTACAAAAATGATGGGATTACAGGCAGCGGATTTGGCAGCATGCGGTACAAGTTTGGCGCCAGCGGGTTCGCGGTTTCGTTCAACGCAGGCTATTTCAGCGGTAATGTGAACCTGCAGGGGCGGACTGCCGATAATATATTTAATCAATACCTTTTCACAAAAGACTTTCTTAATAAAAAGCTTACTATCGGGCTGGCCGCCAACAACCCCTACTCAAAGTTTTACACCTACCACACCAATATTCGTTCAGCTGATTTTTACCAGACAACCTACACCCAAACTTACAACCGCTCGTTTGCCCTTCGTTTTAACTACCGGTTCGGCAGGTTAAAAGGAGATATTAAGAAAAATGCACACGGCATTGAGAACGATGATACAAAAGGAAAAGATACCGGGAATAAACCGGGCGGAAATCAATAACGGGCCAGGTTGAATTGCGGAGAATATAGATTTTTGAGCGCGTATTTTGGAAAAATAAAACTTATTTTCTAAAATACGCGCTATGTGTTTTGCGAACCATTTTTTAGAACGTTATGGTTACTTTACCACCTCGCTCACCAAAATAATGGGAGTGATATTGGTATAATTTGGAAAATCTGCACGAATTGCGTCTCTATGCGGCCCGATCGCCGCTTGATACTCGCTCAGGCTTTTTACATAAAATGTGCCGATAGCCATAAACGGCAGTGGTTGGTTAGGAATACCGCTGGCAAGCCCTTTTTCAATGGTGTATTTAACCAAATTTGATCCTAAAAGCGCTGCTACCATAGGCATGTGCTTGGTTTCGTAATACTCCATATTAAAGGTTTTACCCTCGGCAAAGGGGTACATGATGGAAACTTTAATTAAGCCTTTTTCAACAATAGCCATGTTTTGCTTTTCCTGGCTAAATGTAGTGAAACAGGCTGCTAAAAGGAAAAACGATACCATTAGTTTTAATTTCATAATTAATTGGTTTAAATGATAAAATGTTCAGTTTGAGTATGATTATCCAAATATTAAAATATTGCCTTTATTTGCAAAACGTTATTTTTCTATGAAAACAATCGAAAAAACCGATTTATAAATATGGAATTAAGACAGCTTAAATATTTTTTGAAAGCCAGGGATTTATTGAATTTTACGGAAGCTGCAAAAGCTTTGAATATTAGCCAAAGTACTTTATCACAGCAAATTAAGCAGCTGGAAAATGAGTTAAATGTTCCTTTATTTAACCGTATTGGAAAAAGGATTACAGTTACCGAAGCCGGTAACCTGTTTAGTGAATATGCTTTGCAGAGCATAAACAGGGCTGATGAAGGATTAATGCTTTTACAAGACCTGAAAAACCTGAATACGGGAAAAATAACTATCGGTGTAATTTACTCCATGCGGATTCTATTTGCCAAAACATTGATTCAGTTTGCAAACCAGTATCCAAATATCAAAATCCAGGTTGTATTTGGTACCACAAAGGACCTTCTCGAAAAACTCTATTTGCATCAATTCGACTTTATTTTGACATTTAATGAAGAATCCAAAGATGCTCAGCTGAAATATCAAACTCTTTTAAAAGCAAATATGGTATTGGTAACGGCTAAAAAATCATCGCTGGCACAAAAAACCAATATATCAATTAGTGAGGTGGCGGAGTTGCCGTTGGCTTTGCCTTTCAGCGGCTATAGTACTATACAGTTTATTGAAGAGTCATTCAGCCAAAAAAATCTGACCCCGAATATTTGTATGGAAATAAACGATATACCTACGCTGTTTGAAATTGTAAAAACAGGGCATTGGCATACCATATTGAGCGATACCAGTGTAAACGACCCCGATGTAGTCGCTATCCCCATTGATGGGAAAAACATGAGGCGAACTATTATGATTATTTCCTTGAAAGAAGCCTATGAAAAGAAGGCTGTGAAAAAATTCTACGAGATGCTGACTGAAATTTAACGTTTTACGTCATCGTTATTTGCCCTTGTAAGTGTTTTTACTATAGCTGCGGTAGTCATAAGTTCACCATGCACCTTGCCTGTTAGATTTGATTGCTGGTTATAAAATCAGTCATTTTTTACAACTTTTAATTTTTGGCCCAAACTAGATTTGGATAAAATTAAAACGAGTGAATATGAATCCATTGAAAGTAAAAGGCATTTTAAAGAGAGGTGCATTTCTTTTATTATTAATGCCATGCATTAGTATTGCTTATGGGCAACCATCAACTGAAAAAAAGCCTAAAGGAGCGTACACCCGCGCCTTGACACCATCCCGTGGGTATTACAAACAATTGGCATCTTTTAGCCCGGCGCCAAAATCGCCCAATGAAGAAGTTGATAAGAAAAAATTTATCACCGACCAGGCATCCATAGAAAAAAGGCTCAGCCTGAAACCCGTTTATCTTGACAAGGTTTCTGTCGATGAGTTTAAGCTTCCGGACCCGCCGGCCAACAGTTCAGCCCAAACCCGTGCCGAATTAAACTTCCTGGTTGAGCTGGAGAAAAACCGGACTGAAGAAGATATCAGGAGGGTCCACTATATGTCCGGGATTTTTTATGATCTCAATGTGCATCCCGGGGATTCGACGTATGAACAGAATAGAGAAAATCTTTTTTATGTCGGTCGCTCCATCGGTACCTGGTTTAACCCGAAAACGCTTCCTTTAACAGCCGACCTGATGGCCAACGTTTGGCGCGACGCCAATTATTTTATTTGGGCATTAAAGTACAAGTACGCCCGAATACGCCCCTACATGCTGGAGCCCAAACTAAAGAATCTTGAAAAGGCGGGCGCGCCGTCTTATCCTACCGGAACGGCGACTGACTCCTATATTCTTGCTTACATTTTCCAGGAACTGGCGCCGGAGTTTACAGATGTTTTTGTCAAAGATGCTTATGATATGTCTCAATCGCGGGAGATAATCGAAGTTCATTACCCAAGCGATGTTGAAGGTTCACGAATATTGGCGAGACAGTTTGTTAATAAGCTTTTTCAAAATAAAAAATTCTTAAGCGACTTTGAGGCGGTGAAAAAAGAATGGGCTGCCAAAGGCAAAGAAAGTTTAGCCGACCAATAAAGCGTTGAGCCATGAGATTTGAAATACTACGTCTGCCGCCACAAATAAGAATTTACGATGCACTTTATAGTACTACTACACTAAATACGTGCAAGAACATCAGCCTGCACTGCTATGAAGAATGTAATCAAAGTTATTCTGATGCTAATTTTTGTCGATTATATTACCAATGCGTCGGCACAACAAACGGACAAGGATACCATTAAAGCGATATTCACTAATGAAGCCCCTGTTATTGACGGAAAGCTTACAGATGCAATTTGGCAATCTTTAGATCCTGTAAATAACTTTACTCAACGGGACCCGGAGTTTGGCAAGCCGGCTTCAGACAAAACCCAGGTGGCTATAATTTATGATAAACTTGCCATGTACATAGGTGTTTGGTGTTATCAAAATACGCCGGTAGTCGCAAAATATTTGCAAAGGGATTTCAATTATGATGAAGATGATAATTTCCAGATCGCTCTCTCACCGTTCAACGACAAGCGGAACGGATACTTATTTGTGATAAACCCTCTTGGCGCAAGGGCCGATTTACTTATCTCGGCAAACGGAAGTGCCAATAAAGACTGGAATGGCGTTTGGGACGCTAAAACAACCATTTCGAAAGAAGGTTGGTTTGCTGAAATACGAATACCGTTTACCAGTTTGCAATTTCGTAAAGACGCTGTTAACAACTGGAGCATTAATTTCGAAAGGAATATCCGGAGCAGCAATGAAGCGGTATTATGGCGTGGATGGACAAGGGATTGCTCGATTTTATGTTTGGTAAATGCAGGTACCTTAAGCGGGTTAAATAACATTGGGTATGCCCAAAAATTTGAATTAAAGCCGTTTTCATTGGCTGGGTTTGAAAAGCAACAGGGAACGTCAACCGGATGGTCACGTAAAATGGGTGGCGACCTGAATGTAAATATCACCTCCACTTTGAAATTAAACCTCACCGCCAATACTGATTTTGCACAGGTTGAGGCTGATAGGATACCGGTAAATTTAAGCAGGTTTAGTTTGTATTACCCGGAAAAGCGGGAGTTTTTCCTGGAGGGGTACCAGAACTATCAATTTAACCTGGGCAGCAGTAACGAAATTTTTTATACCCGCAGCATTGGTATTGAAAACCTGCAACAGGTTCCGATTATTGCCGGTGGTCGGCTATTTGGCAAAATCGGCAGCAATAATATTGGGTTGCTTAATATACAAACCGGGGGGACTGATAGTGCAAGAGCCACCAACAATACCGTTATTCGTTATAAAAAAGATATTGGCAGTCAATCCTATATCGGCACAATTGTAACCTCGAAAAACAATAATAACATCAGCAACCAGGTTATAGGCATTGATGGGGCGTATAACACATCCAGCTTTTTGGGGAACAAGAATTTAGTAGTTACTGCCTTAGCCAGTAAAAGTTTTGACAGGAGAAGCAGCAATGATGGTACGTACGCATGGCGTTTCTCAATTGAATATCCGAATGATTTAATTAACAACATAATATCCCTTAGTAGTATTCAGAATAATTACAATCCTGAATTAGGTTTTTTGGAGCGGCGTGATTTTGACAACTTTAGCTGGAAACTTCAACTAGCGCCCCGGTGGTTTACCAAATACGGCATCAAGACGATGGCTTTTAAACCATGGGGATTTCGTTTGTACAGGACACACACGACAGGTGAGCTGGAGTCGTTTTATAATGAGACGATCCCATTTGGTTTTTTGACAAAAAATGGAGACAGCTTTGCATATACTTTGCAACAGGAATTTGAACGTTACGACGTGCCTTTTGCCTTAACAAAATCAATCAAAATACCGGTCGGCAAATATTGGATGCAAAGGCAGGACTTGCATTTTGTAACCTTTCAGGGTAGAAAAATATGGATGGATGTAAATTTTAGCTGGGGCGATTTCTATACCGGGACGATAGCCACCCTCGTAGCATCCACAGGCATAAATTTGGACAGGCATTTTAACCTCAGTACAAATTATACCCTGAATGCCATAAAACTGCCCCAGGGAGATTTAACAACGAACGAATTGGCACAGTACATCAGCTATGCCCTAAACCCCAGGTTCAATCTGGATACCTTTGTTCAATGGAACTCGTTAAATGATTTGCTGACCGGTAATTTCCGTTTGCATTGGATACCCAATATTGGCTCGGATTTTTATATTGTTTACAACAGGCAGTACAGTGGTTTGAAGCAATTTAGTTTTATAGATCCCCAGGTATCGGCAGGGGCGGTTA
>Ga0105239_10004906_pt1 | contig 15826 bp, 12 predicted proteins | sample KBSC44metaG_FD_92761 | JGI IMG/M metagenome (GOLD analysis project Ga0105239, IMG submission 92761) | Corn rhizosphere microbial communities from Kellogg Biological Station, Michigan, USA - KBS C4-4 metaG | ecosystem: Host-associated > Plants > Roots > Rhizosphere > Soil | place: Michigan, USA...
CTGTCGAGCTGCACGAAGTGGCTGCGGTCCTGCAAAGCGATCAGCCCGCGCACCTGCTCCTCGCTCGGCACCGACTGCAGGATCGGGCAGTCGGCGATCAGCGGGTCGCCCTCGAAATACATCTGCGTGATCAGGCGCTGCACCCAGCCGTCGCCGGAGATCGCGTAGTGGATGTGCGCCGGGCGCCAGTCGTTGACGCGGTTGCGCCACGGGTAGGGGCCGGGTCGGATCGTGCGGTAGGCGTAGTAGCCGTTGTCGTCGGTCAGCATGCGGCCGCAGCCGCCGAAGTTCGGGTCGAGGGCTCCGATGTACTGATCCTTCTTGTGGCGGTAGCGCCCGCTCGCGTTGCACTGCCACACCTCGACCAGGGCGTTCTTCACCGGGCGGCCGATCTGATCGTGCACGTAGCCGTGCACGACGATGCGCTCGCCGATCGGCATGCCGTCCTTCGCGGCATTCAGGATCAGGTCGTTGTCGAGCGCGCCGAGCTCGCGCGCGTCGAACACCGGCGCCGTCACTTCCGAGAGCGACTGCTGCAGCGAGATCAGCGCGAGCCGCGGCGAGCGCAGCACGCTCGTCTTGTAGGCCGGCGCGAGCGCGCTCGGGTGCGACGTCGTGTCGCGCATCATGAATTCGGCGTCGGGCTGAGGCGCCCGGCCGAGCGGCACGGTGGGTGTCATCGGGCTTGTCTCCGGAGGAATCGAGCCGGCACTGTAGGCGCTGCGCCCGGCCGGCACAATTGATTTCTGGGTCGACCGCTGATTACTTTTGGTGATCACCCGCGCGTTGCGCCGGCCGCTTGCGTGCCGCTGCGCGGGCCGGCGCGCGGGCCCGCAGCGCGGCCAGGAACGCGGACAGCGCGCCATCGACGACCGGCTCGGTCCGCAGCATCAGGCCGACCGCCTCCTCCGGCGTCAGCCTGGGCGGCAGGCGGACCAGCGCGCCGCTGTCGAGATCGGGCTGCACGGCCCCCAGCGGAGTGAACCAGAGGTGATCGCCCTGAAGCACCATCGCGCGCGCGAGCGCCACCTCGAGCGTCTCGATCCGGCCGGCGACCGGGTCGATGCCGTGGCGCGCCAGAAAGCCGTCGGCGACCTGCCGGATCTGCGTGCCCGAGGGCGGCAGCACGCACGGGTAGCGGGCGACGTCGAGCCGCGCGCCGCGCCGCGCCTTCGCCCGCAGCAGCGGATGCCTGGGCCGCACGACGATCACGACCGGCTCGGCATACAGGTGTTCGAAGCTCAGCCCGCGCATCAGCTCGGGGTCGGCGAGCCGGCCGATCACGGCGTCGACCTCGCCCGCGCGCAGCTGCTCGATCAGCTGCGCATTGCGACCGGTGCCGACGCGCACCTCGAGCCCGGGCCGCTGCGCGAGCAGCGGGCCCAGCACCCGCGGCAGGAACGACGGCGCGACCGTCGGCAGCACGCCGATGCGCAGCGGCGCGTGCTCGGGCTCGCGGCGCACGCTGTCGACCGCCTGGCCGAGCGCGTGCAGGCTGGCGCGCACGTGCGGCATGAAGGCTTCGGCCGCGGGGGTCGGCGTCGTGCCGGCGCGCGCGCGCACGAAGAGCGGCTTGCCGACGATGTCTTCGAGCTCGTTGAGCGTCTTCGTGACGGCCGGCTGCGTGATCGCGAGCGAGAGCGCCGCGCGCCGCAGGTTGCCGTGCTGCGCGACCGCGACGAAACACTGCAGGTGGCGCAGCCGGATGCGGCCGAGCGCCGCGTCGCGGGCGGTCACGGACCGAACTCGAAGCCGCCCTGTTCACGCACGAGGCGCGAGGCCGGGCCGGCGAGCAGCTCGATGAAGCGGCGCGAGAGCATCGAATCGGCCGCGCGGATTGTCGGTGCGGCGGCATAGACGGTCGCGAGCTCGAACTCGGCCGGCAGCGCACCGACCAGTCGCACCCCTTCGGTGTAGAGGATCTCGGTGATCTGGGTGCAGCCGATCGCATCGGCCGGCGCGTGCACGAGCTGGTGCATCGAAGTGGCGCCGTTCGGGAATGTGCGGCAACGTTCGGCCACTTCCTGCAGGATGCCGAGCCGGTCGAGCACCGATGCGAAATGGATTCCCGCCGTTGCGCGCTGCGGGTCGGGAAAGTACAGCGCGCTCGCCGCGAGCAGCGCGGCGCGCAGTTCGTCGGCCGTCGCGATCGGCGGCGGGACGTCGTCGGCGCGCACCGCGATCCCGGTGCGCACCCGGCCGAGCGGTGCCGCGCCATCGCCGGCGAGTTCGCCGCTCGCCTGCAGCGTGCGCACCATCGAGTCGGTCACGATCATCACGTCGCACGGGTCGCCGGCGAGCAGCGCCTCCTTCATCGCGCCGACCGCGCCGAAACGCGCCTGCAGCGGCACGCCGGTCTGTTCGGTGAAGGCGGTCTGCATCGCCTTCACGAGCCCCTGGGCCGCGCCGGCACACAGCAGGTGCAGGACGCTGGTCATTTGTCCGCCTTCGCGCCCGAGACCTGGACGATGTGCGCCCACTTCGTGATGTCGTCGGCGACGTAACGCGCAAACTCGTCGACGCCCATCAGCATCGGCGTGGTGCCTTGCAGCTTCCACGCCTTCGCGACATCTGGCGCCCCGAGGATGCGGCCGGTCTCGGCATTCAGTCTGGCGACGATCGACGGCGGCGTGCCCTTCGGCGCCATCAGGCCGAGCCAGATCGTCGCTTCGTATTTCGGCACGCCCGCTTCGTCGACCGTCGGCACCTCGGGCAGCACGTCCGAGCGTGTCCTGCCGGTCGTCGCGAGCGCCTTGACCCTGCCGCCGCGGATCGATTCGACCATCGTCGGCACCGCGTCGAACATCAGGTCCACCTGCCCGCCGAGCACGTCGCTGCGCGCCGCCGAGCTGCCCTTGTACGGCACGTGCAGGATCGCCACGCCGGCCATCGCCTTGAAGAGCTCGCCGGCCATGTGGTACGGGGTGCCGGGACCCGAGGACGCGTACGACAGCGCGCCCGGCCTGGCCTTGGCGAGCTTCAGCAACTCGCCCAGGTCGCGTGCCGGCAGATCGGCGCGCGCCACCAGCACCAGGTCGGACGAGCTGATCGGCGCGATCGGCACGAAGTCGCGCAGCAGCTGGAACGGCTTGTTGGGGATCAGCGATTCGTTGACCGTGTGCGTGTTCGACATCACCAGCAGCGTGTAGCCGTCTGGCGCGCTCTTCGCGACCGCGTCGGTGCCGATGATCGAGCCGGCGCCGGGCCGGTTGTCGATCACGAACGACTGGCCCCAGCTTTCCTGCAGCTTGGTGGCAAGGAACCGCGCGTAGACGTCGGCAGAACCGCCGGGCGCGAACGGAACGATGATGCGCACGGGCCGGTTCGGGTACTCCTGCGCATGTGCGGCAACGGCCCCGAAGCTCGAAACGAGGCAGACGAGCAGCATCGCCAACAGTCGATTCATCGGGTATGTCTCCACGCGCGATTGAAGCACACTGAATAGCATGCGAAGCCCTGACGTCCTCGAGGAGGCGGCGATGCGCATCGGTCTCGTGCTGCTGGCGGCAATGTTTGCGCCCTGGGTCGCGCACGCACAGGGCAGTTACCCGGACAAGCCGATCACGATGATCGTGCCGTTCCCGCCGGGCGGGGTGGCCGACACGGTCGCGCGGCCGGTCGCCGAGGCGCTCGGGCGCGAACTCAAGCAAAGCGTCGTCGTCGAGAACCGTGCCGGCGCCGGCGGCGCGCTCGGCATCGGCGTGGTGGCACGTGCGGCACCCGATGGCTACACGCTGCTGCTGAGCCTGTCGTCGATCTCGATCCTGCCCGAGGCCGACAACGTGCTGCAGCGCAAGCCCGCGTTCACGCTCGACCAGTTCAAGCCGATCGCGCGTTTCACCGCCGACCCGACCGTGTTCGTCGTTCGCGCCGACGCGCCGTGGAAGACGCTCGCCGAGTTCATCGCCGATGCGAAGCGCCGGCCGGGTGCCCTCAACTACGGCAGCTCGGGCAACTACGGGACGATGCATGTGCCGATGGAGATGCTCAAGGCGTCGGCCGACTTCCGCATGACGCACATCCCGTACACCGGCGCCGGCCCGGCCGTGGTGGCGCTGCTGGCCGGCCAGGTCGATGCGATCGCGACCGGCCCGTCGACCATCGTGCAGCAGATCCAGGCCGGCAAGCTGCGTGCGCTCGCGCACTGGGGCGACCACCCGCTCGCCGCGCTGCCTGGTGTGCCGAGTCTGACGCAGGCCGGCTACCCGGTGCAGTTCGCGCAGTGGTCGGCGTTGTTCGTGCCGGCGAAGACACCCGACGAGATCGTGCAGCGCCTGCGCGCCGCGGCGGCGAAAGCGGCCGCCGACCCGGCTGTGATGCAGACGATCTCGAAGGCCGGCAGCCCGATCGAATACCTCGACGCGCCGGCGTTCCAGCTCTACTGGGACGCCGACGCGAAGGTCATGACGCAGGCGGTGCGCAAGATCGGCAAGCTCGACTGAGCGAGCACCGAGCGTGGATCACTCGGCGGTGGACGGTGTGTTCGCTGTCGCCTCCGGCGCAACGTGGTGCGCCCGGTGGGCGAACATCTTGCGCGTCCACTGCACCACGTCGTCGACGTAGGTGAACAGAACCGGGATCACGAGCAGGCTCAGGAAGGTCGACGTGATCAGCCCGCCGATCACGACGATCGCCATCGGTGCGCGAAAGCTGGGGTCGGTGCCGATGCCGAGCGCGATCGGCATCATGCCGGCGCCCATCGCGATCGTCGTCATCACGATCGGGCGAGCGCGCTTGTGGCACGCGTCGAGCAGCGCGTCCATGCGCGTCATGCCCATGTCGCGCCGCGCCATGATGGCGTACTCGATCAGCAGGATCGAGTTCTTGGTCGCGATGCCCATCAGCATGATCAGCCCGATCATCGACGGCATCGACAGCGCCGTGTGCGTGATGAAGAGCGCGAGGAACGCGCCCGGGATCGAGAGGATCAGCGCCGACAGGATCGTCACCGGCTGCACGAAGTCGTGGAACAGCAGCACGAGCACGATGTAGATGCACAGCACGCCGGTCAGCATCGCGAGGCCGAAGCTTGCGAACAGCTCGCCCATCGCCTCGGCGTCGCCGACGGTGGTCTGCGACACGCCGGCCGGCAGGTTCTTCAAGGTGGGCAGCGCGAGTGCCCGTTTCTCGACTTCGCCGAGCGGCTGCTGGTTCAGCTCGATCTCGAAGTTGATGTTGCGCTGGCGGTCATAGCGGTCGATCTGCGCCGGGCCGCTGTCGATCGCGAGCGTCGCCACATTGCCGAGCATCACCGGCCCACGCGAGCCCGGCACCGCCAGGCGCGACAGCAGGTCGAGGTCGGTGCGCGCGTCGGCCTTCAGCTTGACGACGATCGGCACCTGGCGCTGCGAGAGGTTCAGCTTCGCGAGCGACTGGTCGTAGTCGCCGGCGGTCGCGATGCGCAGGGTGTCGGCGATCGCCTGCGAGGTGACGCCGAGGTCGGCCGCACGGGCCGAGTCGGGCCGCACGATCAGCTCGGGGCGCACCAGGCTCGAGGTCGATGTGACGGCGCCGATGCCGGGGATCGTGCGCAGGTCGCGCTCGACCAGGCGGGCATGCGCGGCGATCGCGTCGCCGTCTTCCCCGGCCAGCACCAGCACGTACTTCTCGCTCGATCCGCCGAAGCCCACTTTCACGCGCGCACCCGGCAGCACCGCGAGCGCGTCGCGCAGCTCGGCTTCGATCGCCTGCTTCTTGACGCCCTTGCGCTCGTCGCGCGGCGTCATGTTCAGCGTCAGCGTTGCCTTGCGCACTTCGGCCGCACCGGACGGTGCGAACGGATCGGCGCCGGTGTTGCCGCCGCCGATCGCGGTGTAGATCAGCTTGACGTTCGGGTTCTTCTCGATGATCGAGCGTGCCTGCTCGGCGACCTGGAAGGTCTGCTCGAAGGTGGCGCCCGGCGGCAGCGACAGGTTGACCTGCGTCTGCGACAGGTCGTCGGGCGGAATGAAGCCGGTCGGCAGCAGCGGTACCAGCAGGAACGAGCCGACCAGGAACACGGTGGCCGCGATGGTCGTCCACACGCGGTGCTTCAGTGCGCCCTTGACCCAGCGCATGTAGATGGTGACCCAGCGCCCTTCGTGGTGCTCTTTCTTCGGCACGCGCAGCACGTAGGCCGCCATCATCGGCGTCAGCATGCGCGCGACGACCAGCGACATCAGCACCGCGATCGCCGCGGTCCAGCCGAACTGCACGAAGAACTTGCCCGGCACGCCGCTCATGAACGCAGTGGGCAGAAACACCGCGACCAGCGTGAACGTGGTCGCGATCACCGCGAGGCCGATCTCGTCGGCCGCTTCCATCGCCGCCTGGTACGGCGTCTTCCCCATCCGAAGGTGCCGCATGATGTTCTCGATCTCGACGATCGCATCGTCGACCAGCACACCGACCACGAGCGAGAGCGACAGCAGCGTCACGCCGTTCAGCGTGAAGCCGAACAGGTAGATCACGGCGAACGCCGGAATGATCGACAGCGGCAGCGCAGTCGCGGAGACGAGCGTGGCGCGCCAGTCGCGCAGGAACAGGAACACGACCAGCACCGCCAGCGCCGCGCCTTCATAGAGCAGCGCCATCGAGCCGTCGTAGTTCTCCTGCACCGGGTCGACGAAGTTGAACGCCTCGGTGACCGAGATCTCGGGGTGCGCCGCCTTCAGCGCGTCGAGCTGCTTGCGAACGCCGGCGGCCACTTCGGTCTCGCCGGCACCGCGCGTGCGCGTCACCTCGAAGCCAACGACCGGCTTGCCGTTCAGCAAGGCGGCCGAGCGCTGCTCGCCGACCGTGTCCATCACGTTCGCGACCTGGTCGAGGCGGATGCGCCGGCCGTCGGCCAGCGTGATCTCCATGCGCGCCAGTTCTTCGGCCGATTTCACGGTCGCGATCGTGCGGACCGACTGCTCGGCGCCGCCGACGTCGGTGCGCCCGCCGGATGCCTCCTGCTGGATCATGCGCAGCTGGCGCGAGATGTCGGCCGCGGTGGCGTTGAGCGCCTGCAGCCGGGCCGGGTCGAGCTCGACCCGCACTTCGCGTGTCACGCCGCCGACTCGCGAGACGGCGCCGACGCCGCGCACGCTCAGCAAGGTCTTGGTGACCGTGTTGTCGACGAACCAGCTCAGCGCCTCGTCGTCCATGCGGGTCGACGCGACGGTGTAGGTCAGGATCGGCGAGCCCGACAGCTCCATCTTCGTGACAATCGGGTCACGCAGGTCACCGGGCAGGTCGGAGCGCACGCGCGAGACGGCAGCACGCACGTCGTCGACCGCTTCCTGGGTCGGCTTCTCGAGGCGGAACTCGACCGTGATCGTGGCGGTGCCGTCCTGCACCGTCGTGTAGATGTGCTTGACGCCTTGCAACGTCGCGATCGAGTTCTCGATCTTGCGCGCGACCTCGGTCTCGAGCTGCGACGGCGACGCGCCGGGCAGGCTGGCGGTCACCGTGATGGTGGGCAGGTCGATGTCGGGAAAGTTCTGGATCTTCATCGCCTTGAAGGCCATCAGCCCCAACAGCGTCAGCATGATGAAGAGCAGCATCCCCGGAATCGGGTTGCGGATCGACCAGGCGGAAACGTTCATCGCGCGCTCCTCACTTCTTCGCGGCCGAGGCCGTGGGCGGTGCTGCCGCTGCGGTACGCGCTGGGCCCGCATCGACGACGCGTACGATGTCGCCGTCTCCTAGGAAGCCGCCGCCCGCTGCGACGACACGCGCCGCCGCATCGACGCCGCTCGTGATTTCGATGCGGTCACCGACGCGCCGGCCGACGCCGACCTTGACCTGCGTGATCTTCGAATCGGGGCCGACCTTCAGCACGTAGCTGAAACCGTCGCGCAGCAGCACGGCGCTTTGCGGCAGGGTCAGCCCGGAGCCGCTGCCGATCTCGAAATCGTCACGCGCGAACATGCCGGCGCGCGCGTTGCCTGGCGAGGGGAGGTCGACATAGACGAGGCCGTTGCGCGTCTGCGGGTCGACCGTCGGCGCGACCATGCGCACCACGCCCTTGATTGGCGCGCCGTTCGGCGGCATCACCGTGGCCGTGATGCCGGGCTTCAGCGAGCCCATGTCGACCGACGACACCTCGGCGCGCCACTCGAGGCGTCCCTGCCGGATCATCCGGAACAGCTCCTGCCCGGCCGGCAGCACCGCGCCGACGGTGGCGCTGCGCGCCGAGATCACGCCGTTGTCGGGCGCGAGCACCTGGGTCTGGCTGAGGCGCAGCTGCTGCACCTGGGCGGCGGCGCGCTGTGCTTCGAGGCGCGCCTTTGCGGTGCGCTCGGCGGTCAGGTACTGGTTGATCGCCGACTCGCTCAGCGCGCCGGTTGCCTGCAGCGAACGGGCACGGGCCGCGTTGGCGCTCGCTTCGGCGAGGGTCGCCTCGGCCTCGGCAACGGCGGCGCGGATCTGCGCCACGTCGGCCTGCACGGTGGCGGGCGCGAAGGTCGCGAGCACCTGGCCGCGCTTGACGACGTCGCCGACATTGACCTTCACGTCGGCGAGACGCAAGCCGTTCGCTTCGGTGCCGATGCTCGCTTCCTGCCACGCCGCGATGTTGCCGTTCGCGCTGACCCGCAGCGGCAGGCTCGCGGCCTGCGGCTGCACGACGTTGACGGTCAGCGCCGGCTTGGCCGCCGCGGCGGGCTTGGCCTCGTCGGCCGCACGAACGGCAAGCGCGGACAGCGCAGCGGCGCCGACGACGAGCGCGACGCGAACGGCGGTGGAGGTCTTCGAGACGCCAAAGAGCAAGCGCAGATGGATCGACGGAGTCATCACGGTGTTGTTCGTTGTGTTCATTGCGATGAAGCGGTTGCGAGCGCGGTGGGCTGTGCGGGGCCGGTCCAGCCGCCGCCGAGCGCGCGGTACAGCGCGATCCAGGCCGCGCTGCGCTCGCTCTTCAGGTCGATCAGCTGGACCTGCGATTGCGTCGCCGTGCGGCGTGAGTCTTCGAGCTCGAAGAGGCTTGCGAGGCCGCCGCGGTAACGTGCCTCGGTGGCTCGGTACGAAGCGGCATAACCCTCGCTCGCGGTCTGCGCGTCGTCGCCGCGCGCGGCCGTGCTTTGCAGGTTGACGAGCGCCTCTTCGACCTCGCGCACCGCCGTGCGCAGCTTGGTCCGGTAGTCGGACTGGGCCTGGGTGTAGCGCGCCCGCGCGGCATCGACGTTCGCACGGCGCCGGCCGCCGTCGAAGATCGGCAGCGAGACGGCAAGCGGGCCGATCTGCCAGACGGTGCCGTCGGCCGTCGTGTCGCCCGATTCGAAGCGCGCTGCGCCGATGTTGCCGGTGAGCGTGATGCGCGGCAGGCGCTGCGCCTGGGCCTGCGACACGTCGGCGCTCGCGGCGATCAGTTCGCGTTCGGCGGCGAACACGTCGGGGCGTTGCGCGAGCACCTGGGCCGGCACGCTCGCGACGCCGATCTGGCCGGGCTGCGGCTGGCGCGTTTCGCTGGGCGCGAGGCGCTGGCGCAGCTCGGGCTCGGGAATGGCCGTCAGCGCGACCAGCGACTTGATCAGCACGTCGCACTGTGCCTTGCGCTGTGTCAGCAGGTTGTTGCTCTGGGCCGCGCTGGCGCGCGCCAGCGCGGCATTGCCCGGGGATTCGAACCCGGCCTTGGTGCTGAGCTCGGTCAGGCGCGAGGTTTCGCTGCGCGAGGTGGCGTCGATGCGCGCCTGTTCGCGTTGTGCCTCGCAGCCGCGCAGGCTGACGTAGCTGCTCGCCACCTCGGCCGCGACCGCGACGCGCGCGTCGTGCCAGCCGGCCTGTGCGCTGTCGAGGCGGGCCTGCGCGGCATCGCGTGCCGCGCGATTCGCACCGAACAGGTCGATCTCCCATGCGGCCTGTGCGTTCACGGCCGAGGTCGTGCCGAGCGGCGTGACGAAGTCGGTCCGGCCGCGGCTGATGCTCGCGTTGGCGTCCAGCGTCGGCGCGAGCGCGGCGCCGGCAGCGACCCGGGTCGAGCGGGCCTGCTCGATGCGCGAGGTCGCCGCGGCGAGCGTCGGGCTGACGGCCTGCCCGGCTTCGATCAGCTGCACGAGCATCGGGTCATCGAACTGGCGCCACCAGTCGGTGAGCGCCGCCACCTGGCCGGCGTGCGGCAGCGGCGTGTACCACTGCGGCGGCAATTCGGTGGGGCCGGCGGGCATCGCCGAATTCGGCGCCGGGCCGAGGCTGCTGCAGCCGGCCAGTGCGGCAACGACCAGCAGGGTGCACAACGGAGGCATCAATGGCTTCATGTCTGGAGCGAGTTGGGCTTGTGGCTGCGCGCTCGCGCGGTTGCCGCCAGGTGGCGTTGCGAGCGGCGCTGATCGAGCTACCGCGCGGTAAACAGGAGCACGGGGTGGGGCGCCTGCGAACCGCGCAATATAACAACGCGACGAGCCGCCTCAAACCCCCACGAAATGGCGGGCTGCGATGGCGGCAATGCTGGCCTGGCCCTGCTGACAGCGTGATGTCAGCAGGCGCCGCGTTCTACAGCGCGAGCGATTGCTGCGCGAGCTGGCGGGTCTGCGGCACGGGGCGCGGGCGTGCCCGCACGCTGGTGCGAACGGCTGCGCCGCCGCGCGACGACGGCGTCTGCGCCGAAGGCGCTTCATAGCCACGCGTCGCGACGTTCCAGCCATCGGTCGCCTGCGAATCCGGCAGCGCGAACACGACGCTGGTGCCGAGCCGGCGTGCTGCCGCCTTCGTGACCAGTGCGTCGCACTGGGCAGCCGTCAGCTGGCGCGCGAACTGCGTCCAGCGCTGCAGAACCAGCGGTGCGCGCCATGCGTCTTCGATCGCCCAGCGCGCCTCGTGCGGCTCGACCAGCTTGCCGGCCTCGAGCACGCGCGGCAGCAGCGCCATGAAGAAGCTCTTGAAGTCGCGCTTCAACGGCTTGCCGGGCAGCAGGTCTTCGAAGCGGCTGACGCGCTGGCTCCAGCCCGGCTTCAGCAACTGCCGGCTGATGAATGCCTGCAGCGCCTGCACCGGGTTGAACAGGCGCAGCCGGTTCGGCGGCAGCACACGCAGCGGGATCGCGCAGGCTGCCTCGTGCGGCAGCGGCTCGACGAAGCTGCACAGCACCGCAACACGCGTCCACTGGTCGCCAGTCAAGCCGGCCAGGCCGGGAAGCGACTCGGCCTCGATGCGTTGCGCAAGGTGTTGCGCCTGCGCGAAACCGTGGGTTGCCTTCGCATGGTTCGCCTTCGTGCTCATCACCGCGAGATTGCCGGCCGCGTAGCCGGCGTCGTTGCGGACGCGGTCGATCGACGCATCGCTAGCTTCGAGCGTAGCGGCCGAGAGCGCCACGCGGGTGATCGGGCAGTGGCTGACATCGATCTGTGCGAGGTAGTTCGGCGTGACCTGGAACAGCTCGACGCTGCGCCCGCGCAGCCAGGCGTGCAGCCGCAGCTGCAGCCACTTGCGTACCGGCCGCGTGGCCTGCAGCGTGCGCAGCCCGAACGCGGCGCGGCCGGCGAGCAGCCCGTCGTGCAGCGCGGACGGCTGCTGCGCGTACGGTGCCGGCGGCGTGACGCGGTAGTGGGCGTAGTCCCAGCCGAGTTCGAACCCGATCCGGGCGTGCGCGGTCGTGTGCGTGTCGTTCGATTCGATGAAGCTCAGCGTGCTCATGAAAGGTTCCTTGTCGGGCATTCGCAGCCAACCGTTGGTGCGTGACCGAAGTCTCCCGGGCCGCTGGCTCATGGCGTGAGCTACCCTAGCGAGATGGACAGAACCGAACGCTTCTACAAGATCGAGCTGTTGCTGAAGAGCCGCGGCTGTGTCAGCTTCGCGGCGCTGCAGGACGAGCTCGACGTCTCGCCTGCGACCTTGAAGCGCGACCTGCAGTACCTGCGCGACCGGATGAGCGCGCCGATCGTCTATGACGCGTTCGAGAACGGCTACCGATTCTCGGAGTCCCCGGCCGCGCCCGGGCGCGGCGGCGGACCGCGCCACGAGCTGCCTGGCCTGTGGTTCAGCGAGAACGAAATCCACGCGCTGCTGACGATGCACCAACTGCTCGCCGGGCTCGACGACGACGGGGTGCTCGCGCGCCATCTGCAGCCGCTGATGGACAAGCTGCAGGGCATGCTCGGCGCCGACGAAGGCGTGGCCCGCGAGCTGATGCGCCGCGTCAAGGTGATCGGCACGGCGCGGCGGCGTGCACCGAGCCGGCACTTCGAGCTGATCGGCGGTGCGCTGATGTCGCGACAGCGGCTGCGGCTGCGCTACTTCAAACGCAGCGACCGCAGCGAGAGCGAGCGCGAGGTCTCGCCGCAGCGCCTGGTGAACTACCGCAACACCTGGTATCTCGATGCCTGGTGCCATGCGAGCGACGCACTGCGGCGCTTCGCGCTCGATGCGATCCGCGACGCCAGGGTGCTCGAGAGCAAGGCGAAACACGTCGCGCTGCGCGAGCTCGAAGCGGCACTCGACGCCGGCTACGGCATCTACGGCGGTGGCGACGCGAAGCTCAAGTGGGCGACGCTGCTGTTCGACGCCGACGCCGCCCAGTGGGTCGCGAACGAGGAGTGGCACCCGCAGCAGAAGTCGCGCTGGATCGACGGAGGCTACGAGCTGCAGGTGCCATACAGCGATTCGACCGAGCTGCTGATGGACATCCTGCGCCACGGCGACAGCGTGCGGGTCGTCGGCGACAAGGCCCTCGCGGCGACGCTGGCTCGCCGGCTGCGCAGCGCGGCCGCGCTGTATGCGGGATGATTCGCAACCGAATCCCTCAGAGAGGAGCCCAAGCTTGAAGGCAACCTGGAACGGCGTGACGATCGCCGAAAGCGACGACACGGTGGTCGTCGAAGGCAACCACTATTTCCCCGAAGCGAGCCTGAAGCGCGAGTACACGAGCTTCAGCAACCACCGAAGTTCATGCGTGTGGAAGGGCCAGGCGCATTACTACAGCCTGCTCGTCAACGGCGAGATGAACGAGAACGCGGTCTGGTACTACCCGGAGCCGAGCGAGGCGGCCCGGGAGATCAAGGGGCGGGTCGCGTTCTGGAAGGGCGTCAAGGTCACGGAGTAGGCGGCCGCCCCGCCACCACCGTTCGCGCTGAGGTATCGAAGCGCGCGCGTGCCAAGAGGGCTTCGATACCTCAGCCCGAACGGCGGTGGGAGGCTTTACTTGCTGGCCTTGAACGTCGTGAAGATCCGCGTCTGAACCCGCTTGATGTCCTGCGGCGCGGCATCCGGGGGCGTCATGCGCTTCTTGTCGGCGTCGCTCAGGAAGATCGTCTTGTTCTCGGCGACGTCCTTCTTCACGAACTTCAGCGAGGCCGCGTTCGGGTTCGCGTAGAACACCTTGTTCGTGATCGACGCGGCCACTTCCGGCCGCATGATGTAGTTGATCCACAGGTGCGCGTTGCCCGGGTGCGGTGCGTCCTTCGGGATCGCCATCGAGTCGAAGAACAGCGTCGCCCCGCCCTTGGGGATCAGCGCCTCGATCACCGGCGGGGTCTTCGGGCTGGCTTCGATCGCGCGGGCGCGGGCGATGTTGATATCGCCCGAATAACCCATCACCGCGCACAGCTGGCCGCTCGCCATGTCGTTGATGTAGCCCGACGATGAAAAGCGCGTCACGTACGGGCGCACGCTTTGCAGCATCTTGGCGGCCGCGTCGTAGTCGGCGGCGGTCTTGCTGTAGGCGGGCTTGCCGACGTACAGCATCGCGACCGGCAGCACCTCGGAGGCCGAGTCGAGGAAGTTGATGCCGCAGCTCTTGAGCTTGCTCGCGTACTTCGGGTCGAAGATCAGGCTCCACGCGTTGTCGGGCATCGGCATCGAGCCGAGCGCGGCCTTGACCTTCGCGGTGTTGATGCCGATCGTCACGTAGCCCCACATCCAGTCGACCAGGTACTGGTTGCCCGGGTCGACGGCGGCAAGCTGCTCGAGCAGGCCCTTGTCGAGGTTGCCCCAGTTCGTCAGCTTGGACTTGTCGAGCTTCTGGAACAGCCCGCCTTCGATCTGCGTCTTCGCGAAGTGCGCGCCCGGAACGACGATGTCGTAGCCGGTCTTGCCGGCGATCAGCTTCGCGTGAAGGATCTCGTTGGAATCGTAGTTATCGTAGTTGACCTTGATCCCGGTTTCCTTCTCGAAGTTCTTGATCGTGTCGTCGGCGATGTAGTCGGACCAGTTGTAGATGTTGAGCACCTTTTCCTCGGCCGCGCCGGCGGCGCCGGCAAAGGCAGCGAGCGTCAGCATCAGGGCAGGGGCAAGGGTCGTCTTCTTGATCATTGCGGTGAGCTCCGTCGGGGATTGCGGCCAGGGCCGGGAAGAATAAGTCATGATTCGGGCGCCTCACAACTTCCATGCAAGGACTGCTCCATGGGACTGAACGTTTCGAACAAGGTTTCGCTGACGGGCTCGGCACTGACGGCCACGCTGGCCGTGCTGGCGCTCGCCGCCCCGGCCGCCGCGCTGGCCCAGGCCGGCGGAACGCTCGACAAGGTCAAGGCTTCGGGGCAGATCACGCTGGCCTATCGCGAATCGTCGATTCCGTTCTCGTACCTCGACGACAAGGCCCAGCCGACCGGGTTCGGCCACGAGATCTGCCTGAAGATCGTCGAAGAGGTCAAGAAGGCGACCGGCCGCAGCGACCTGAAGGTGAACCTGCAGGCGGTGACGTCGGCGAACCGGATTCCGCTGCTGGTCAACGGCACCATCGACATCGAGTGCGGCTCCACCACCAACAACAGCGCGCGCGGCAAGCAGGTGCAGTTCGCGACGAACTACTTCTATACCGGCACCAAGTTCCTCGTGAAGTCCGGCACCCAGGTCGCCAAGATCGAAGACCTGAAGGGCAAGGTCATCGTCTCGACGACCGGCACCACCAACTTCCAGATCCTGCGCTCGCTCAATGAAGAGAAGAAGCTCGGCATGGAGCTGCTGGGCGCGAAGGACCATGCGGAGTCGGCCCTGATGGTCGAGACCGGCCGTGCGGTCGCGTTCGGCATGGACGACATCCTGCTGTACGGGCTGCGCGCGTCGGCGCAGAACCCGGCGAGCCTGGCGGTCGTCGGCGAGGCGATCCAGGTCGAGCCGTACGCGATCATGCTGCGCCTGGACGATCCGGCGTTCAAGAAGCTGGTCGACGGCACGCTCGCCAACCTGATGAAGAGCGGCGAGTTCACGAAGCTGTACACGAAGTGGTTCCAGTCGCCGATCCCGCCGAAGGGCATCAACCTGAACGCGCCGATGAGCCCCGAGCTGGTCGAGAACCTGAAGGCGCTGTCGGACAAACCGGCGACCTGAAGCAGACCCGGCGGCGGCGCGCTACGCTCGGCCGATGCCCGCGCCGCCGCTCACCGCCATTCACCACCGCCGGCTGCGCGAGGTCTACCGTTCGGCCGGCTGGCCGTGCCAGGACCCGCTCGAGGTCGAGCTGCTGGCCGCCGGGCTGGTCGAACGGTTGCGCGGCCCGCTCGGCCACGAGACCTTGCGGGTCACCGATGCCGGCATCGCGGTGCTCGCGCAAACGCTGCAGCGCAACCGGGCCCGGCGCGATCTGCATGAAGAGCTGGTCGAGCGCGTCGCGCGCGAGATGACACGTGCCGGCCGCCTCGCCTGGCGCGGGCTGAGCCTGCGCGCCAAGCTGCCGGACCAGGCGGCGACCGATGGCAGCAGCGTGGCCGGGCCGTGGGTTGTCGCGATGCCCGACGTCTTCTCGATCCGTCACACGACCGTCGAGGCCTACGTCGAGCCGATCGTGCACGAGATCAAGGTGCGGCGCAGCGACCTGCTCGGCGAGCTGCGCAACCCCGCCAAGCGCACCGCCTACCTGCAACTCTGCGGCGAGCTCTGGTATGTGCTGCGCGAGGGCATCGCCGAGCCCGACGAGATTCCGCCCGAATGCGGC
>Ga0105239_10004908_pt1 | contig 15821 bp, 17 predicted proteins | sample KBSC44metaG_FD_92761 | JGI IMG/M metagenome (GOLD analysis project Ga0105239, IMG submission 92761) | Corn rhizosphere microbial communities from Kellogg Biological Station, Michigan, USA - KBS C4-4 metaG | ecosystem: Host-associated > Plants > Roots > Rhizosphere > Soil | place: Michigan, USA...
CTTGAAACGCGACACGCTTTCTTGTCGCCAAGCGACAGGTTCCGCGCCTCCCATGCCCAATCTTACGCGGGCGTAGGCCGGCATCGCCGTGACGTCCTGCGATCGATAAAATATAGTTCCGCCATTGCAGGCAATCTCTCCCCTACCTCCTGCTCCATTAAACACCTTAACTGGGTGTCTTCGGAACCGGGTGCAGGCCAAAACCCACCCACGACTCGTGAGCCGGGTTCAGGGCCCTTGATATCCGGTGCCAAGGCATCAACCATGCCGGCACCTCGCGCCCGGAGCAAACGGCAACGGGTCGTTGGTTTGATAGAGCCCCTGCACGCGAAGAGTATCGACAAATCCGATGATTGTAGCTTGCACGGCCACCCTCACCTGTCCGGCAAGGATGCCAAGCACGTCCACTTCCTTCAAATCCATTCCACCACTGGTGCCGCATTTCTCGACAACGACAGCCCTCATTACTTCTCCTCTTTCACATCGAAAGCCGGCGAACGAGAGCCGCCGGCTTTCATTATGTTGGGTGGCAAAATGTGCGGGCTACATAAGGACCCATCTGTTGGTCTTGAATACCTGAAGGCGGCCGTTCTTGATGGGAGAGTAGTCGGTTGGCGACGTCTGGAAACGCATGCCTGGCAAAAGCAGAGGCAATTCGAAGTCGAGATTTTGCGCCTGTTTGAGAATATTAGCGCGACTGAGGTCGTTGCCGCATTTTTCAAGCAACCGGACCGTCAGATCGCCGCCTTGATATCCGTTCTTGTAGGTACTGTCGGCTTTGTTTGCGCCCGGAAAATACTTGTCCATCCAGGCCGAGTAAGCCAGGATGCCCGGATCGTTAGCCCACTGGGGATCGCCTGGCTCTTTTTGCCAAGCGACCGATAACGCGCCTTCGGCGTTATCGTATCCGGCCGGCTCAAGGACGCTACCCTGACTGGCTGCGGTCACGGATAGATAGGTCCGCGGTTTCCAGCCCAACACGGATTTTCTACGAAGGGTCTGCACTGCAAACTTCGGCGTTGCATGAACAAAAAGGACGTCGGCTCCAGAGGCCGCCATTATCACAACCTGCGAATCCACTGTCGGATCTGACGTTTCATATGTGGTACTGCTGACGATTTGACTGGCTTTGTCGCCTAGTCCAGCTTTGAAATTGAGCGCGTAATCCTTTCCGGTATCATCGTTTGAATAAAGCAGAGCAATCTTTGCATCTGGCTTTGTCTTCAAAATGTCGACAGCATATAACCGAGCCTCCTCCCCGTAAGATAAGATACCCATCATCGACCACGGGAACCCATCTGGTTCAGCCAAGGAGGACACTCCGCTACGAAGGAAGAGATGCGGGACCTTTTGGTCGTTCATATATTTTCTAATTGCCATATTAGGAGGCCCGCCGACGGTACCCGAAATGAATGCCACCTCCTCCTGCTCCACAAGCTTGCGCGTCTGCTCAAATGTTTTAGGAGGACTATAGGCGTCGTCGAGGCTGATCATCTTGATCTTGCGCCCGTTAACCCCACCTCTGTCGTTGATCATCTGATAATAGGCTGCCTCGGCCTTGCCGATCACCCCGAGGGCCGAAACCGGACCGCTGTAAGGCAAAGTCTGACCGATCTTGATTTCTGAAGGAGTCACTCCCGGTGTCTGCGCAAAGGCCGAGTTCACCGCGATGGTTCCGATGGCTAAAAGTGCAGCTAGTGTCGCCTGCTTTTTCATGTCTCTCTCCCCAGTGTTTCAGTTTCCGTCAATTCGTCTCCCGAATTTTGCTTTTTTTAGAACGTTGATGCGGTTCTCAGAGATCTGATGTGCCGACTTTAGAAGATGGCGGAAGACTACCTGCCATCACCTAAAGCGTCCGGCCGATAATCTCCTTCATGATTTCGGTCGTGCCACCGTAAATGCGCTGGACACGCGCATCTCGCCAAAACCGCGCAATTGGATATTCGTTCATGTATCCAGCACCTCCATGTAATTGCAGGCTCGCATCCGTGGCTTCCCACTGCATCTCGGTGTGCCATAACTTTGCTGCCGCGCCTTCGACAGCTGTCAGCTCGCCATTGACGTGACGCGTCAACGCCCAATCAAGGTGCGCCCAGCCAATCTGCAGCTTCGCTGCAATGTTCGCTAGCGTGAAACGGGTGTTCTGAAAATCAAACACCGTGCTTCCAAACGCCTTTCGCTCTTTTGTAAAATGAACCGCCTCGTCAAACACGCGCTGCGCGGCAGCCTGTGCTCGAATGGCGATTGACAGTCGTTCTTGTGGAAGTTGACTCATTAAGTAGCGAAGTCCGCTATTTTCCTGACCGAGAAGGTTGGTGGCGGGAACCCGTACATCTTCAAAGAAGAGCTCCGACGTATCCGAGCTTTTCTTGCCGATCTTGTCGAGGTTCCGACCGCGGCGAAATCCCTCTCTGGTGGCTTCAACAAGGACTAGGCTGATTCCTTTTCCGCCTTGCTGTGTTTCCGTCGTGGCGACAACAATTACGAGGTCGGCATTTTGGCCGTTCGTGATGTAGGTTTTCGAACCGTTGACCACATAGCTATCGCCATCGCGCCTAGCTGTCGTGCGGACACCGCGGAGATCGGATCCTGTCCCGGGTTCGGTCATGGCAATTGCAGTGATAACCTCTCCCGATACTATTCCCGGCAACCAGCGCGCTCTCTGTTCATCGGAAGCAAAGCTCGAAAAATAGCCAACCACTACGTCAGACTGCAGGCCAATTCCCGCGGAACATCCGACGTAGGCCATTTCCTCGGCGATGATCGCGTTGTAGCGAAAATCCAGACCTGGGCCGCCGAGGTCTTCAGATAGCGTGGGCGCGAGTAAACCGGCATCTCCAGAAGCGCGCCAAAACTCCCGGTCGACGATACCTTCGTGCTCCCACCGGTCGAGATGCGGAAGCACATTCCGCTCAATAAATTTACGAACACTCTCGCGAAAGATCGCGTGATTTTCGTCAAAGCCACTACGCCCAGCTATATTCTGCATTACGTCCCTTGAGAGATTAAGTCTGCGCGCGGAGATCGACGCTTACGATTTTCGTCAGGAAATTATCAAATCGAAGACATTCCAGCTTGGGCAATCCGCGCTTTACGATGCGGACGGCGCCGCTCCCTTCCAGTATTCATCACGAAGAAGGCGCTTGACCAATTTGCCTATGGCATTGCGCGGAAGGTCTTTTCTGAAATCAATCTGTTTGGGAGTCTTGATGGAAGACAGCGAAGCCCTCGCAAAGACCAACAGCTCATTACGCAAAGTTTCACCAGCGTCCTCCCAATTCATGGGTTGAACGACGGCCACCACTCTTTCACCGAAGTCAGAGTCGGGAGCACCTATCACCGCAACGTCAGCTACTTTAGGGTGGGTGACGAGCAGATTCTCGACCTCTTGGGGATACACGTTAACGCCCCCTGTGATGATCATGAAGTGTTTGCGGTCGGTCAGATATAAGTAGCCATCTTCATCAACCCATCCCACGTCGCCGATCGTAGACCAGCCCATTCTATTGTAGGCATCGGCCGTTTTCTGAGGATCGTTGTGATAGATGATGGGCAAGCCGCCCTCAAAGTAAATTGTGCCTTCGGTTCGAGGGGGCACTTCGTGTCCCGCATCATCGCAAATGTGAACTTTACCGAAAATCGGCTTACCGACTGAGCCTTTATGCGTCAGCCATTCGGCTGACGTGATCATGGTCATTCCGTTGCCTTCACTGCCGGCATAATATTCGTAAATCATAGGCCCCCACCAATCGATCATTGCCTGCTTGACAGGGATTGGGCATGGAGCGGCGGCGTGAATAACGCACTTCAAACGAGGACGATCATAAGCCTTCCGGATCGATTCCGGCAGCTTGAGCATCCGAATGAAATGGGTCGGAACGAACTGGGCGTCCGTTATATTATATTTCTCCAATGCCATTAACGCTGCTTCAGCGTCGAATTTTTCCATCACGACGACAGTACCGCCCAAACGGTGAACGGAGAGAGAAAAGCCCAGCGGCGCCGCGTGATAAAGCGGTCCGGGGCACAAATAAACGCTCTCGGGACCCATGTCATAGAGATCCCGCTGGAGAAGCGTAAACACATCCGGCTCATCGATCGGCCCCTGGCCGAGCTTACGCTGAACACCTTTTTGGCGGCCCGTGGTCCCTGATGAATATAGAAGATAATGTCCGGAGGATTCGTCGGCTATCGGTGTGCGTGGTTGCTTGTCCCGCGCAGCTTCGAAGCTGTCGTAAGATTTGATCGTTCCGTTAGCCATCAACAAGGTGACATTAGTAACTAGCGGGACAAGTGCCTCCGCTATTACCGCCAATGTATTTGATATGATCAATACCTTGGCGCCGCTATCCTGGATAAGATAAGCGGCCTCGGTCGCGGTAAGCTGAGTCGAGATACAGACGAAATGCAGGCCGGAGCGTTGAGCCCCCCAAGAGATTTCGTGGTAACGAGCATTGTTTTCCATCATCAGCGCGACTCGCTCGCTGGCTTTTACGCCCAATGAACGAAATAGGTGCGCCACCTGGTTTGACCGCTCATCGAGGTCCTTGTAACTGACCGTTACGCCAGAATTACACATGATGACGGCTGCCTTTTCAGGGGCAGCCTTCGCATGAACACTAGGATGCATCGATTCCTCCACTCTTCCTTGAAACCGATCGCGCGTATTGTTCTTTATACGCCGCGCAAGTGTTATCCGACCGACAGGCTACAACGAGCCACCGTCACTGCCTCCGTCGCAACGCACTATCGCACCAGTCACAAATGTGGAGTTCGGACTTGCGAGAAAGAGAGCTGTCGTCACAATTTCCTTCGGCTTCGCAGCGCGGCGAAGAGCATTGTCCTGGTTTTGACGCTTTTCTTCAGACCACGCTTTGGCAATGTCGGTCAGAAACGGACCCACCGAGATCGAATTGACGCGGACCTTGGGCCCGTATTCGCGCGCCATACCAATTGTCATAGCATTCAATGCCGCCTTGGCGCTGACATAGGGCACCACGAGCGGCATGGGCTTTAGCGCGCCCGTAGAGGAAACATTGATAATCACCCCGCCATTCGCAGCCGCCATGCGCGACGCAACAAGTGAGGCCAGCCGGAACGGCCCTTTGAAGTTGAGGGACACGATCTTGTCGAATAATGCTTCTGTAACCTCATGGGACGGGACTGCCGGTGACATACCCGCGTTATTCACCAGGATATCAATGCGTCCAAGCTGATCATAAACAGCCTGGGCTAAACGCTCGACTTCGGTCCATTGGCTAACATTGGCTGAGACGGCTACCGCCTTACGACCCATGGCTCGGATTTCTCGGGCAGCGGCTTCACAAGCGTCAATCTTGCGGCTGGCCACAGCAATATCCGCACCCGCTAACGCGAACGCGCGCGCGATCTCAAAACCGAGTCCTCTGGACCCTCCGGTTATCAAAGCGACTTTGCCGCTCAAATCAAATAAATCTTGCATGTCTCTGTCCATGTCCGAGCTACCAAAAATGGCGAGTCCGATCAGCTCGATGTCATCTAAACTCAAGCCACCTCGGCACCCGCAAGGTCATCAAGCATGCCGCGAAATTTCTCTCTGGCTGCAAATTCCATTAGCGGCCGTGACCTGGGGAACAGCTCGGTAGTGGGGGCATATTCGCGAAGCGTCTGACGTGCGATCGTGTGCTTGTGCACTTCAGTAGGACCATCAGCCAGTCCGATAATGTAAGATCTTGCAACCAGCGTCATAAAAGGTGCCTCGTCGCTAATTCCGTAAGATCCATGGATATGCAGCGCACGAGAAGCCACATCGTGCAGGAGTTTCGGCATTGCGGCCTTGATGGCGGCAATATCCCGACGCACCTTTTTGTAATCTTGATGCTTGTCGATTAGCCATGCAGTTCGCAGCACGAGCAGGCGAAATTGTTCGATCTCAATCCAGGAGTCGGCAACCATTTCCTGAACGCTCTGCTTTTCGGACAAACGCGAGCCTTGCGTGAACCGCGAAAGCGCCCTCTCGCACATCATATCGAACGCCTTCCTGGCGTTTCCGATGGTGCGCATTGCATGATGAATTCGGCCGCCACCTAATCGAGTCTGGGCGACAATGAAGCCACCACCTCGTTTTCCAAGCAGATAATCGGCCGGCACGCGGACATTATTATAACGGATATAGCAATGTGTCGGCATCTTTTCACCAACAACGCCTGTGACCCGCAAAATCTCAACGCCCGGCGTGTTTGTCGGCACCAGTAGCATCGACATCCGCTCATGGGGCGGGCCATCTGGCTCGGTAACGACCATCACGATCAAAAAATCAGCAAGATTGGCGTTCGATGAGAACCATTTTTCTCCATTGATAACCCACTCATTGCCGACAAGCTCTGCCTTGCAAGTGAACACCAGAGGATCGGCGCCACCGTGCGGCTCTGTCATTGAAAAACAAGAGACAATCTCGTTAGCAAGCAAGGGCTCGAGAAATCGCTTCTTCTGCTCCTTTGTGCCATAGTGAGCCAGAATTTCGGCATTGCCAGTGTCGGGTGCAGCTGTTCCGAATACAGTTGGTCCAAACTCTGTGCGGCCGAGAATTTCGTTGAGCAACGACAGTTTCAGTTGGCCGTAACCTCTTCCACCTAGTTCAGGACCGAGGTGGCACGCCCACAATTCTTCCTTTTTAACTTTTTCCTGTAGTGGGCGTACGAGGCGAATAAAGTTTGGATCTTTCACGGCATGAGGGCTGGAGAGAACAAAATCGAGCGGTTCGACTTCCTCGCGCACAAACCTATCGACCCAATCAAGCTTTTCCTGAAATTTCGGATCGGTTTCAAAGTTCCAGCTCATTGTTATAATCCTCGGAGTTCGGAGCTACCTGATTTCTCTCAATTCAATTGATTCATTCGATCAGCCGAGATGCTCGCGCGATCAGACCTATTACGATGCGATGAAATCTTTCGCCTACTTCACGTGAAGCTTTACCGTCGCTAGCGCGTGCAGAGGTCCCTTCCAGTACGATCGCCATTTTGTAACAAGCCAATACGCGATACCAGGTGAAGTGAGCGAGATCGCGCGATGTCTGGGCCGCGTAATGTGCGATCAGTTCCTCCGCGCTGGGAAACCCCTCCCAAGGAGTAACCAATGGCTCCATGCTGGGATCATCTTCCGTCGGCCACATCGCCAATACCCATGCAAGATCGAGAAGTGGGTCTCCAATCGTGGCCATCTCCCAATCAATAATCGCAGCCAACTCTGTTGCATCCGTTCGGTACATCACGTTTGCCAGATGGTAGTCACCATGCATGATGCCCGGACTGAACATCAACGGACGATGATCTTCCAGCCAACGCGCTATGTAGTCCAAACCAGTCAGATCGGCCCGCCCCTGCCATCGCGAATAGCGCCCATATCCTTCCAGCTGACCATTCCAGCGAGCAACTTGACGAGCCAGGAAATCCTCTCGCTCCAAATCACCCAGCCCGACGGCCCGATGGTTCACCTCGCCTAGCTGCGTCAGACCGTCGACCAGGGCGAATCCCATGCGCCGACGCAATTGGGCATCGCCCGCATGCATAGGTGGCAAGCCTACCGTCGCATTAAATCCCACGACCGGCTCCATTAAATAGAACGCAGTTCCCAGGATGCTGATGTCATCGCATTTAGCAATCAGGGCGGGATGGGGAACGTCGGTGCCGGCAAGTGCGACGAGAAACCGCGCTTCCTTGAGCATCGTCTTGTTTCCATCTGCCACAGTATAACGAGGCGGCCGACGCAGGACGTAGCTTCTATTTGATCTGTCAAATCGAAAAAGCAGATTTTGACTCCCTCCTCCAAGTTGACGGACATTCTCCAGCGACCCTGTCCCAAGGCCTTGCGCATCCATCCACGCGCACAGCGCCTTGATGTCGACCAGGCCGTCTTGTGAGATTTCGCTCATCGCACTCTCTAGGTCCGCCTCAGAACCAATCGACGCCAAATAGCGCTGGATTGCCATACTGCTTCAATAGCTGCGAACAAGGAGACCGCCGTCCACCGGAATTGTCGCACCGGTGACGTAGGAGCTTCCCGGCAAGCATAAATAGAGCATCATATACGCGACCTCTTCTGGACGACCGTAGCGATGAAGCGCCGTGCGGCGTTTCGCGAATTTCGCCTTGTGCTCATCGCTGATGTGCGTCGTAAGTCCGGTCTCGATGGCGCCTGGCAAAATGCAGTTGCAAGTGATACCCTCGGGTCCGAGATCGACCGCCAAGGATCGGGTCATACCCGTCACTCCGGCCTTAGCCGCTGGATAGACGCTGAACCCAGTTGTATTCGCGTGAGCTTCCGTCGAGGCCGTGTTTACAATTCGGCCATAAGGGGATTTTCGAAGCCATGGCAGCGCCGCTCTGACCGCTCGAGGTATAGCAGTCAACATCACTTTTATACCTCGCTCCCACACCTCCTCGTAGTTTTCGGCACCGATCCTGGCATGAGGAATGTGACCGGCGTTGTTGATCAAACAATCCAACCCGTCGAAGGTATTTGCCGCCTGTCCGACAACCTGCTCAATTGACGCCAAATCGCCGACATCCATCCTCCAGGCGCGTGCAATACCTCCACGGCTTACGATTGATGCGGCAACCTGTTCGGCACCCTCGCCGTTCAGATCAGTAACCGCGACATGCGCGCCTTCCTCGGCAAAGATGCGCGCCGCGGCGGCGCCCATCCCGCTTGCAGCACCGGTGATCAACACCGCCGCTCCCTTTATTGACAGCGGTGATTGCGCTCGCGTGTAAGATCGTGTCATTTCCTATTTGCTTTCACAATTGCAATTTGGATTTCGATTCAGGTTATCTGCACTGCCAAACACCTCGACAGTTTTATTGGTCGTCGGTCCGCATGGTGTCGATCGTTCCTCACGGGCTCGCGGAAATAACAATCTTGCCAATCGCCTGACGGCGAGCGAGGAGGTGGAAGCCCTCTGCCGCCTGCGAAAATGGAAGCCGAACCGAAATGTGCGGCTTTATCTTCCCTTCTTTCCACCAAGCAACGATCTTAGACACTTGCTGTGCGGCCAAGCGCGGATTGTTGTCAGCCCATTTGCCCCAGTAAACGCCAGAGGCGCTCGCCGCCTTTAGCAGAAGTAGATTTGCTTTGATCGCGGGGATCCCCGCAGCAAAGCCGATAACGAGATAGCGTCCGCCTTCCGCAAGAGCGCGCATCGCCGGCTCAGTGTAGTTACCGCCGAGCGGATCAAAAACGACGTTTGCACCATCACCACTGGCTTGCTTAAACTGTTCAGTCAGGGCACGCATCTGTCCGGAAGTTGCCGGTGATCGGTCATAAACGAGGCTCCTATCGGCACCCGCCCGCATGGCTATCTCAGCTTTTTCAAGCGACGATGCGGCGGCAATGACGCGCGCATCCATTGCTTTTCCGAGTTGTACTGCAGCAAGCCCCACGCCGCCCGCGGCGCCAAGGACCAACATCGTCTCCCCACTCTTCAATTTTGCATGATCCCACAACGCGTGAAGCGTCGTGCCATAGGTGATGAGCAAGGAGGCAGCCGCCGGAAATTCCATGGTGTCGGGCATCGCAAAACATTTCGCAGCTTTGATGACGGCGAACTCAGCCAGCCCCCCGGCGCTGGAGCTTAATCCGAAGACCCGATCACCCTTTTTAAATTCGTGAACTGCAGAGCCAACCTCCTCCACAATACCGGCCATTTCAGAGCCGGGGCAAAAGGGACGCGGCTGAATATCCTGGTACTTGTCAGCCAACATCAGGCCGTCCGGGTAATTCAATGCCGTGGCAAACACTCGGATAAGAATCTGGTCGTCTGTCGGGTTCGGACGCGGCACATCTTCCATAACGAGCGTCTCGGGACCCCCCGCTTGATGGCTGAGCAACGCGAACATCTGGTGCAATTTCCTCTTTTCCCCAAAACACATATGCAAGTGGAAGTGGCCTCATAGTTGAAGCCGCGCTGGCCTATTACTCCTTAGGTTTGTGCGCTCGTGAAGCGGGACGGTCATACGCCGCAGGTGCGCCACTAAAGCTGATCCTGAGGCTCGCCGATCGATCAATCTTGTCGGCAGCCATTGCTGGCTCGATTGAATCCCGCACGAGAAGATCCCAAGAATGACCACTGGCACCATTGTCTACTCATCTCATTCCTCCACATTTTTTGTTTTGGATCGATTATGTCGCCTAGGGAACTTTCCCTGGACTTGGTTTTCAGCGCGTGCCTTCCATCGAGGTTTGAAGTATTGAGTGATCGAGCGACGACGAGTTCAACGAGCGGTAACACCTGGATAATTGACGACACCTGTTCTCCAGCGCGAACAGCACGCTTATTTCGAAAGCTGTTGCATAAAAATCGAAGGAGGCAAGCCGTCAGCTAGCGGACGAAATGAACTCTCAACTTGCGCGCTGAGATCCTGAAGCGTCCACGGCCCTTTTGAAGAAATCGTCTTGATGACCTCAGGGTTGTTCCACAACTTGACCTCGTACCCGTGCGCACCAATCGTTCGTCCCGAAATCCAATCGGAGGCTCCACTAGCGAGGTACGCCACGATTGGTGCCATATTTTCGGCCGACATTATTTGCTCCTTCGCATCATCTCTCGACGTAACCGCCTTATCCTGAGGAACTGTCGCGGTAAGCCGAGTTGCGGCCCCCGGCGCAATGGAATTGGCGGTTACGCCATAACGCGCCAAAGCATTGGCGAGCGACGCCGTAAATCCGATGATTCCCATTTTGGCGGCTGCGTAATTTGGCTGACCTGGCGAACCCTGCAGGGCGGAATCCGACGTAAAATTGATGATCCGGTAGTGACCAGTGGGATTCTTCTGAGTTCGCCAATATGCAGCAGCTGGGCGAATAGTGCTGAAATGCCCGCGAAGATGAACCCGTACCACAGCGTCCCAATCTTCATCAGCCATATTAAAGATCATGCGGTCTCGCAGAAAGCCAGCGACATTAACAAGAACATCGAGTTTGCCGAAGTTTCTGATCGCGAGATCAACTAGCCGCGCACCAGTGGCGGAATCGGCCACGTCACCCGCATCCGCGACAGCATTACCTCCTGCCGCTTTAATTTCCTCGGCGATCGCATGCGCCGGGCCGGTATCAGCGCCCGTACCGTCGGCGTTAACCCCTAAATCATTGAGAACGAGCGACGCACCTTCGCGCGCAAATAGACGACTGACCGCCGCTCCAATCCCCCGACCCGCTCCGGTTACAATCGCTACTCTTCCGTCTAGGAAACCCATATTTTTATTCCATTCCGTTCAGTCCACGTATTATCGCTAATTGATGAGGGCCGTGCCGCGGTCAATAACAACCGCGCCGGAATCATCAACGGTTCGAAATCGCACATTGGCGCCATCAATCCAGATAGACACGGTAATGCTCTGTCCGGGAAAGATCGTCTTTGTGAAACGACCAGACATCGCACGAAATCGTCTTGGGTCAGAACCGCCGACCGAGTGAAGGAGTGCGCGCCCGGTGTAGCCATATGTGCACATGCCGTGGAGAATAGGGCGCGTAAACCCGCTCCGCTGCGCAAATGCTGGGTCGCTATGAAGCGGATGACGATCGCCTGTAAGCCGATAAAGAAGGGCCTGATCAGCAGGGATGTTGTAAGTCACCTCGAAATCGGGCTTTCCAACGGGTAAGTCCCACGCCTCTGATTGGCCCGGATCACCGCCGAAATTTCCGTAGCCTCGAAAGAAAACAGCCGTATTGATGGTTGCAATTCTTTGGCCTAATGCGTTCTCCGCGGTCGTTTCTGCTGTTATCAAGGCCCCAGAGCGCTTGTCGTGCACTGAAATAATACTGGAACGTGAGGTTACCTGACCATCAGGAGGCAATTCATCTTCGAGCACAAAAGATTGCTCAGCGTGTAACATTTTCGAAAGGTCAAGATCCGAAGGCAGCGGCGGAAAGCCAGCTCCGAGCGCAATATTCGCAAAAGTTGGCAGCACGCGCTGAGGTATCTCGTGGGAATTTTCGGTTGTAAACTCGAGCTCTTGGAGAGGATCTAATTGTCCCGCACCCACGCTCAATGCGTAGAGCAGCGCATCCTTGGATGACCAACGCCTTGCTTGCGCATCGCTAGTCACGCCTACCAAAGCAGCGCTGATAGGCATCGCTCTCCCCTCTTTACAACCGTCGAAATGCGGTCGATGCGCGCTCAATTTTGCGCGTCAGACATTGAATTCAAATTAGAACATGTTCTATATTTTGGCAAGGAGATTTCTCGCTTTCCTTGTCGAAGCGAAAAAGCGCGTTAACGGTGGGCATTATTGGCTTCTTGTAAGAATGTAACCTGATATAAAAATTGGGACCTTTCGTCCCATCTTTCCGTCTCACGTCAGTCAGGAGCAATCGAATGGCCGGAGCGATTCCTATAGCAACACCGGAGACATTGCCTTTTTGGCAGGGGGCCAATCGAGGAGAACTGCGGATCCAGCGCTGCAACGCATGCGGTAAGCACTATTTCTATCCGCGGCCATTTTGTCCCAAATGCGCTTCTTTAAACGTGGTGTGGGATACCGTATCGGGAAAAGCGCGGCTTTTGTCCTACATCATCAACAACCGTCCGTTGCCGCCATTTGATCCAAAAACACCAATCATTGTCGCGATAGTCGAACTGGCGGAAGGACCCCAGATGATGACCAACATAGTTGGAATCGCTCCGAACCCGGAATTACTTATTCTTGACATGCCTCTTCGCGTTGAATTTGAGGAACGCGGCGAAATGCGATTACCAGTATTTGCTCCGGATGGAGATACCACATGACCGCATCCATGCATCGCGGCAATGTCGCCATTGTCGGAGCGTCGGAGACCACGACGATAGGCGTGCGGGAGGATCTCTCGGTTCTTGGATTGCATGCGGAGGCTGCCCTAAACGCATTGGCAGATGCCGGACTAACTCCACAAGACGTCGACGGAATTGCGACCGCGGGCCTTCCGGCGATGGAGGTCTCACATCATTTAGGCGTTGCACCGCGCTGGCTCGATGGAACGGCGGTCGGTGGCTGCAGCTTCATGCTGCACGTACGCCATGCAGCGGCAGCAATCGCTTCCGGCGCTGCTGAGGTCGTGCTTATTACGCATGGCGAATCGGGCCGGTCGCGCATCGATGCTCCGCCTTGGTTACCTTCGCTGAGTTCCCCATTTGGCCAATTCGAATTGGTCTACGGAGCGCAGGCACCTTACTCATTGTTTACATTGCCTGCTTTGCGATTCTTGAAGGAGCGCGGGATGACCATTGAGCACCTCGCTCACGTATGTGTGGCGCAGCGCGCCTGGGCCACAAGCAATCCGAGAGCTCAACGCCGCAAGCCTACAACCGTGGATGAAGTACTGTCTGGTCCAACCATCGCTTATCCGTTTACGCGCGACATGTGCTGCGTCGTCACAGACGGCGGCGGTGCTCTTGTGATGACCAGCGCCGCCAGGGCGCGGGATCTCAAGCATCCCAAACGCGCCGTCTATCTACTTGGTTCAGGGGAAGCGGCTGAGGGGACGTTGATATCGCAAATGGCAGACCTGGGATCGTTTCGTGGCTTTCGCCAATCTGCCAAAGAAGCTTTCCAGACTGCAGGGCTCGCCCACGCGGATATCGATCACCTCATGGGTTATGATGCTTTTGCCCATCTTCCATTATATATTCTTGAAGATCTAGGATTCGTCAAAAAAGGCGAATCGGGCGATTTTATTGCTGAAGGACACACTGCCAAAAATGCTTCACTACCGATGAACACGAATGGCGGGGGGCTGTCGTATACTCACTCTGGAATGTATGGCATGTTCGCCATTCAGGAAGCTGTTCGACAATTGCGGGGAGAAGCTATCGAACAGGTCGAAAACATAACCACAAGTTTCGTCCAGGGTGTGGGTATGTTTTTTGCTGCCGCCGGTAGCCTTATCTTATCCAACCAGCGGCCGTAATCGTTAAATCAAGAAATGATAGGCCAAGGATGTGAAATGCTTGCTGAAGATATGAAGGAGCTCAATCCCCCCGCACGTGCTTTTCGAGCTGAACGGGTTATCAAGGCGGCTATCGAACTCGCGACCAAAGGCGGGTATGATGGCGTACAAATGCGGGCTGTTGCGACACGCGCCAGGGTCGCCCTCGGAACACTTTATCGATATTATCCATCAAAGGACGATCTCATAAGAGCGGCGATCGAATTCCAGATCAACGAGCTAAGAACGGACATTATAACGCGCCCGCTCTTTCAAAAGACCGCGGGTGAGAGAGTCGCGCAGGCGTACATACGTGCCTTTCACGCCATGGTTCGAAATCCTGGTTTCGCTCACGCAGCCCTAAGTTCTTATCATGTGCCCATGCCTTACACCGGCAGTCCTGAAGAACCGAACCGGATGATGCCAGGATTTACGATTGTAGCAGCTATCGCGGCATGGGGCCCCAACTATAAGCCAAAGGCCCGAGAATCCCTCGCATTGGAAATGATCAGGTCATTTTGGATTACGAATGTCGTGGACTGGCTCAATCACGACAGATCGCAAGCAGAAGTCGAAAAAAACATTCGACTAGCCGCCAGATTACTTCCCTTGGAGCAGCGCACAAATGCACGGTGAGCTACTCGATCCACTTGTTCGCGCCTAAGATAGATAATGATCGATATTTTTCTGCAAGGCGCGTTGAAGGAAAAAGTTGCATTCATTGCTGGCGCGTCGAGCGATGTTAACCTTGGATCGCTGAGCACCTGGCCCAACGGGCCGTTAATGTTGGCATTATTGGTCGCAGCGGAGAGCGGATCGTAACTGCTGCTGATTCGATTACCGCCAAAGCCGGACATGCGCCCAGGGTCTGTCTACGTACGTACTGGATTATTCCGCAGTCAATGCGGCGCTAGTTCGCGGTTGTACCAGTGAATAGCATGCATTCTCGTCACATCGCCTTGCCCCGGCACGTTCAACATCCGAGATCTCGGCGGCTATGCTACAAATGAAAATGGCGTGACATTATGGCGCCGAATCTTGCGGGCGGATTCCCTGCATAAACTGGACGTGGCCGGCGTTGAAGCGTTGCTAACTGAAGGCCTGGTTGCTGTGATTGATCTTCGCCGCAGTCCAAGACGACGAAGTACCGCTCGACAGTCCAAGACGACGAAGTACCGCTCGACGTCTATTTCCGGGCAGTAGAACAACGTGGCGCCGTGATATGCGAAGTATTGGACGCGATCGCGCAAGCTCCGGAGGGCACACTTCTTTTTCATTGCGCGGCCGGCAAGGACCGCACGGGCATAATTGCAGCGCTGGTTCTTAGCATCGCAGGCGTTGGTCGTGAGACCATTCTCGATGATTATGAATTAACAGCGGCTCAGATTGAGCCGTTCCTGCCAGACTTTGAGAAACGTGCTATCGAGCGCGGTTTGCTGGGGCTGTTCATTCTGGTTTGCTCGTAAGTTCTTGAAAGGCTTGGTGGGCGCACCAGGGCTCGAACCTGGGACCCGCTGATTAAGAGGCGCGAGAACTATCTTCCAAGACAATGGCCATTCCGACAAACCTCAAGCTTGGCCCGCATTGATCCAGTTATGGGATTTGCAACAGTCGGAACGGATCCCAATAACGCAGGCGATGCGGAGTCGATGGACCAGCGAATGGTGAATAACCTAGGAAACCCTGGGCAATGCCCTCCGCGACGCTTGCAGGGAAAGGATTTCAGGCAGCGACTACCCGGGCGAGCCGTACTCCACTCGGAATCGCGAAAAAATGCCCGCCGGGAGAGCGTTCGGATGAAAATCTGCGCCCGTCCGTCCTATCTGCCGCAGAAATTTCCTTCGCGTTGGAACGATAATAAGCGGTGGCGTTAGCCCAGCGAGGAA
>Ga0105239_10004909_pt1 | contig 15820 bp, 15 predicted proteins | sample KBSC44metaG_FD_92761 | JGI IMG/M metagenome (GOLD analysis project Ga0105239, IMG submission 92761) | Corn rhizosphere microbial communities from Kellogg Biological Station, Michigan, USA - KBS C4-4 metaG | ecosystem: Host-associated > Plants > Roots > Rhizosphere > Soil | place: Michigan, USA...
GAGGATTATTTAAAGCAGGCTGTAACTATCGTTATCAACAAAGAGTATGGCATTATCATGTGTTTTCAATATCGTTGAAGGATAAATTTCAGATACAGGCTGCATTAGTGTATGTTGTATTGCCGTCGCTTTATTGACTCCCGGAACCATGCAAAATAGGTGAGTTCCTTTCATTAATGCGGGTACAGTGAGTGTCATTGCATATTCCGGCACGTGAGCCAGAGTATCAAAGCAACCGTCATTAACTTGCTGCTGCCTGCAGGCCAGATCAAGCTGAACTATTTTTACCAATTCCGGATCATTAAAATTTGCCACATGTGGATCATTAAAAGCGATGTGGGTATTCTCTCCTATCCCCATACACACAATATCAGTTGGGTTATTGACCAACAAGCGGGAATATCGCTCGCATTCCGCATTAACATGAAGCAGATCTCCATTAATATAATTTACCGATGCAAAAGGAACACGACTAAAGAGCTTCTCCTTAAGAAAGCTGCTAAACAACTCTGGAGCACCCGCTGGCAAGCCTACGTATTCATCCATATGAAACGCATTTATTTTCGCCCATTCAATACTTTTATCGTTTGCCAAAGCATTTAAAAATTCATTTTGTGAAGGAGCGGCAGCAAAAACTATGTTGATAACCGGCTTATCAATCAGTAATTGTTTAATCTTTTCGCTTACCATTTTGGCCGCTGTTTCGCCAAGAGATGTCCTGTTTTCAAAAACCAGTACTTGGAGTCTTTCTTTTTTTATAACTTGTTGCATGCGTATCGCTTATTTCGGGATAGGTTTAATATCTATTTTATATTGCTGGTATAAACTACTTTGCCGCCAATAATGGTTTTCCAAAGATTGATCTGCTCGTCAAAGAGCACCAAGTCGGCATCTTTTCCAACCTCTATGGACCCTTTTCGGTCATTTGCCCCCATTATTTTAGCGGGCGTAGCGGTCATCATGGTTATAGCATCAATCAAAGGCACATCAGCAAGTCTGACCATGTTTTTTACCAATTGGATAGTTGTGGCTACACTTCCGGCAAATGCGCTTCTGTCAGGTAATTTCGCTACATTATCTTCCACAATCACCTTCAAGCCATTTTTGAGATCACCAAGAATGCTTTCTCCTGGCGGCATGCCGGCAGCCCTCATCGCGTCGGTTATCAGGGCTATTTTATCAGGGCCTTTGATCTTATAAACCAACTTGAGCAAAGCCGGGGGTAAATGTACCCCATCGGCAATTATCTCCACGGTCATGTTATCTAACAGGTAACCAGCCTCTATAACACCAGCATATCTGAAGGCATTACGCCTGGATACGCCCGACATGCAAGAATAGAAGTGTGTAATATGGGTGTAGCCATTCTCATAAGCTTCTAAAGCCTCTTCATATATGGCATCGGTATGCGCAATAGATGGTAATATACCCTTTGATCTAAGGTATCTGCCAAACTCCATGGCTCCTTTTAATTCGGGAGCAGCACTCCATCGCTTTACAATGGACGATCTTTTTAAGACCTCTTTATATTCATCAGGGTCTGGCAATCGTATAAATCTGGGGTCTTGAGCACCGCGCTGATCCATTGCAAAATACGGCCCTTCAATATGCATACCTAAATAGCTTGCTCCCAAAACGTTTAATTTTTCCGACTCTTCATACAAGCTCAATGTTTTAAACAGTGCCTCTGGTTCACAGCTTAGCGTGGTTGGCGTAAATGAAGTTGTTCCATGGCTTGCGTGTAATTTGGCAATCTCTAAATAAGCTGTAACCGTATTATCCATAAAATCGTGACCGCCTCCGCCGTGTACATGAATATCTATAAACCCGGGAGAAAGGTATTTGCCGGCAGCGTCAATCACCGCATCGCTTTCCTTATCTATACTATTTTCAGCAATAGCGGTTATCTTGCCATGATTAACCAGTAAGCTTCCGTTTTTAAAGATCCCACCGGGTGTTATAATTTTTGCATTAATGATTTTCAAACTTGAAGAATTCATTTTTTGAGTTGTTTATATTTAAAAAGTCCATTTCCTGATCCTATGGCCATAAAATGCGTAAAAAAACAGGTAGCAATAACAAGGTAATAATACCAGGTAGGCTTGTTGTAAATTAAAACGATCTGCAAAATAGCCGTAAAAAAGCGGCAGGATCGCGTTACCACACAATCCCATAATTAACAACGAAGCACCTATTTTTAAATGTTTACCCAGGTTATTGAGTGCCAACGGCCAGATGCCTGCCCAGATCATAGAATTTGCAAAACCTAAAAGTACAATAAACCATAAGGATATAGCAGAATGATGGCCAAGGAGATCAACCTGCCCCCGGCTGGTAACCACAAAGATCGAGAAAACAGATCCAAGTACCGTACAAACACGAAGTGCGTTTTTTTGAGATATCGCCCATGGAATTAAGCAGATCCCCATCAGGTAACCGCATATGGTCGCAAATAGCGTGTAAGAAGGAAATACCTTAGCCTCTGCTAATGGCATTCCCATGCTTTGCGCGTACGGAATGATAGTATCTATAGCAATAACCTGCGAGCCAACATGAAAAAAGATCGCTACTGCACCAAGTACCAGGTGAGGAAAATGGTAGATCTTTGTCTTTTTAAATTCGCCAGGGAGTTCTTCATTATCTCTCGCTTTATCAATTTCGGGTAGCGGTGAATATCTGATTAATATGCCAAGCAAAGCAAGTATACTGCCCACAAAAGCGTATGGTGCGATAACACGTTTAATGAGTATATCCAATGCCAGTTTTTTATGACTATCGTCCATCAACAGAATATCTTTGAATAATTGACTATCACCAGGTTTGATGATTACAGCTGCCAATAGTAAGGGGGCAATTATGCCTGCTGTTTTGTTGCAGATCCCCATCATGCTGATCCTTTGAGCTGCCCGATCTTTTGCTCCCAATATGGTAACGTAAGGGTTAGCAGCGGTTTGCAATATGGCCAATCCAATGCCGATAATAAAAAGACCTGTAAGAAACAGATAATATGACCTGATCATAGCTGCAGGAATAAAAATGAATGCCCCTATAGCCATAATCCAAAACCCAACCATCATACCTTTTTTGAACCCGATCTTCTTTAGCAGATACGAAGACGGAACTGAAATTACGAGGTAGGAAATATAGAACGCAAATGTGACCAGATACGACTGAAAGTTTGTAAGCTGGCACGCAATTTTGAAATATGGGATGAGTATTGCGTTAATCCATGTTGCAAAGCCAAACACAAAAAACACGACACAAATGATCAGCAAGGGTATGATGTTTTTAGATGTCGGGCCTTTCATAAAATAAGCAATTCTAATTAATATATCTTCGTGTACGTACACGAAGATATATTAATTATATCCATCTGTCAATTTTTTTCGAACTAATTTTCAGCTACGCCTGTCGCAACAGTAGCGCGGTCGAATTATTTGCCGATACAGAAAGTAACATACAACTGATTATCAATTATTTATGTAGTTTGAGTAACAAAAGAGTAACAAAATTTTGACTATTTTTCAGGACAATTTCCGCTGTATGGGGATGTGGAAAACTTGCTTTTTATTCCTCTATAATAACAAAGATAATTAATAAAGTAAACATTGGATAAACCACACCCGATTGACCCCGTCTGGCCAATTTCAAAATAACCACCTTTAGGCCACCTGGATATTAACCTATTCCGTAATAGTTATTTGTCATTTTATGCACATTTATTTCTTTAATTTATAAAAACAGGCTTATCAGCTTCCGTTCCGGCTTTTTCCATACCGAGGCTTTCATTAGCATGAAGCTTCGAATCTTCTATAATTTTGACCACCAGGTCAGCAACACTTTTTCGGGAAATTTCGGTTCCCGTAACTGGTTGACCTTTTTGGGTGATTATATAATCAACTTCATCTTTGTTTGTATACCAGGTCGGACGAAGAATCGTATATACCAGGCCAGATGCCTCAATGAGGCTTGCAGCTTTTTTATAGCGTTCCAGGATAGACCCGATCATCCGTTTGTTCCACTGGCCAAAAGCGCCGGGAACTTCATCGTAAATCCCAATGGCTGCAATGAACACAATACGCTTCACGCCTGCGGTCTGCATGGCTTTTACCGTCTGTTCGGCGATCACATCTTCCTGATCGTTTATATTAACATAAACCATATCTTGTCCATGCATAGCATTTTTAAGTTTTTCGCCATCCAGTATATCGCCTTCGATTAGCTTAATCTGCCCGCCCTCCAAATGCTGTAGGTGTGAGGCATTACGCAGATACAAAGTGAGATGGATAGAATTGTTTTGTGATAACCTGTCTATCACATGCCGGGCAACTTGTCCGCCGGCTCCAAGTATTAATACCTTTGTCATATTCAATTTCTATAGTTAGTATTTTTGCCTTAATTGCATCTTTCGGACGAAATCCCTCTGCATATAGGTTAAGGTTCCTGTCAAGTTCTATAACCCGGGCTGCTTCGCACTCCCGATGAGGTTAACGTCCACCAGTTCCAATTTCTTTACCATATGCTCTACGGTAGCCTTGTACTTTTTAAAATGAGGCGTTGCAATATGTTTTAGATAAGCGGCACTGTCGGCGTATATCTCCAGGATAGTTATCCGCGAAGGGTCTTTTTTGTCGGCAACTGCATAATAGGTCAATACACCAGGCTCCAGCCGGACAGCCGTTTGCATCTGTTCTTTCAGTGCTGCATTATATTCCTTGAGTTGTGTTGAATCAACTTCAATTTGAGCTATACGGATCATGCGCTTATCTGTTTGTGCTTGGGCTTGTAAAATAGAAAGGAGTAACATTCCACAACAGCCGAGGATTCTAAATGATGCCCGCACTGTCGTTCTGTAAAAATGATTACTGATTTTCATATATCTTTATTTAGTGACCTTGAGCTTAGTCAGTACTGCACGGGCAGCATCCGCTTGCTGTTTCCCTATGCTGCTTTCCAGTAAAGCAAAAGCTTCCTCCAATTGTCCTTCCGTTAGCCCGACATTCATCCCCATGCCAAGATGCGCTTGTAACTGTGCTTCCAATCCGGGCAAACTCGCAAGTACTGTGATCGTTGCCAGTTCACGCTCCTTATAAGTCAATACGCCCCGCCCAAAGATGTCGGCAAACAAGTGCTCTTTCAAAAAAGCATCAATGCCGGGCGCAAAAGCATTGGCACCGATGAGCGGGCCGTTCTGCGGCCTACCAGTCAAGGTTTCCAGTGTCTTCCGACCTATCTCATATTTGCTTTCATTACCGCCGGTTACGGCGGTTGGGACCTGTCCTTCCGGGTCATGAATGCCCTTGGATTTCCGCTCCTCCAGCAAGGACATGAAAGTGGTAATGCCATTAAGACTGCGCGGAAAACCGCAGTAGGCATATAACTGCACCAGTTCTTCCCTCATCTGGTTGACAGTCAATCCTGCATCAAGGCCTGCATTCAGGGCGTTTTTCAATTGCGGCAGGTTACCCGTTGTGGTAAAGGCGGCAATTAATACGATATGTTTTTCGCTTGGGTTTAATTCGTGATTTTGCTGTGCATTCATAGTGTTACCATCAAAAAGTTCAACTTTTTTATTTTTGCTTTCTTCTAAGTAATGTCCGCTGTCCTGGCATATAGCTTTGTGTCTACGCTTAGCAAAAGCAGGTTAACAATAATAGTTTTCTTATGGGTTCATTCTTTTAAACATACCTCGTAGTTCAACCGGTGTTGCTTTTGAGAGCATTTCGCTATATCCAAAAGTCAATTGATCTTTGCCTTCTTCCAGTTGTTGAAACACTGCTTTAATAAAATCACCTACAGAAGGGTGTTCGCTGTGCAACCCTTTGCCGCCTAGGTCAGTGTTGAGGGCGGGCGGGATCAATTCGATGACCTCTATATTTTTTGATTTCAGCAGATGCCTTAACGAAATGGTAAACGAATGAAAGAAAGCCTTTGTGCCGCAATAAACGGGCACTTTTGTAAGCGGCGTAAATGCCAGTGCGGAAGTTACATTGATGACAGTTTCCAATGATTTGAGTTCGGTGAAGAGTGACGTCAAATGTAACGGAGCGATAACATTTATTTGAATTTCATTTTTTGCTTTATCATAAAAGCTTTTATCTGAAATATCTACCCAATTTTGAATACCTGCATTGTTTACCAATACGTTCAAATCACTGTGATGTTCAGCGATCCAGTGGTAAAGTTCTGTACGTTCGGATTCCTCCGATAAATCGCAAACCTTGGTTATTACTGACGGGAATTTGTCAGATACTTCTTGCAGCACTTCTTTCCTTCTGCCACAAATAATAACCTGGTTATTTTCCTGAATAAATCTTTCGGTCAATCCTAAGCCGATGCCGGTAGCTCCGCCAGTGATCAATATTTTGTTGTTTGATAATTTCATTAGCTTTTTTGTTAGTTAGTACTCGTATTGAGGAACAAAGCTCTTGATACTTTCGCTCAAGATTGTTAAACGGATTCCTGTTTTACTTACCATTATTCCGATTAGCTCCGACATATACACTTTTTAACTTGCGTCACACAAAGAGCAGGTTATAAACCCAACAATTTTTCTGCATTCCTATAACCGATTTTTTCTTTGGCCTCTTGTGAAATAGGCGCCGTTTCAAGAAATTGCCTGGTGTTTTTATCTATTAAATAAGGGTAATCACCTGAATAAATAATTTTGTCGGCCCCCAGTTCTTCAATCACATATTTAAGTTGAGCTTCGGAAAAAAGCCCGCTTGGTGTGATATAGATATTGCTTTTATAATAGTCGGAGATTTTACGATCTAATTTTAAAGTCTTGCTTAATTGATCATCTAAGCGATTCAGGAAAAAAGGAACCAGTTCGCCCCAATGTCCTGAAATTAGTTTCAGATCGGGCAGTTTTTCAAAAATGCCAGAAGCAATTAACCGGACAATTGCGATCCCTGAATCTAAATGCCAGCCATATCCTGCCGATGCAAACATAGCCCCTGCAACAGCGGGCCAATTATTACTCTGGTAATAGTGCGCTGAAATATTTGGGGGGATGAAACCAGGGTGCATATACACAGGTACGTTTAATTCCTGGGCTTTTGAAAAAATGGGTAAAAATTCAGGTTCATCAAAAAAACGACCATTGAAAGTTCCTGAAAGCATGGCGCCTTTAAAACCTGATTCTTTCACAGTCCGGTTCAACTCTTCTCCGGCCGCACTTGGGTCAGCAACGGGCAAAGTGGCAAAGCCGGCAAATCTTGTTGGGTGCAGTTTTATCAAATTAGCTAATTCATCATTGGCTTCCTGGCAAAGTTCAATAGCTAAGGTTTTATCTGTTATATTTTGCGGACTTCCGGCACCATATGAGAGCACCTGCATGTCAATGCCGCTTTCATCCATGAATTTTATCCGCCGCTCCCCGACATCTTCCATATCTTCGCTGGCGGGCCCAATTTTCATTAATTCCTTTTGCACTAAATCGTTGGGCGCTGTCCCACCATTTTCCTTGATGTTGAATGCTGCTACTTTTTGCGAGATGCCTTGCAGGATAAAATGTTCCTCAATGGTAATTATTTTATTTAATGGCTTCATGTTTAGTTTAGTGATGATTTAAACCAGACTCATGGTAATGGAGTCCTGTTTTAAAATAAGGAGCCTGGGATTTTAATCCCAAACTCCTTTTAAGGAAGTTGGTGCTAATGAAAGAAATTATTTACCTGCACCATCATATACCTCTTTTACAATTTCTGACGCAGAAATAAGTTTAGGCCAACCAGCATAAAATGCCAGTTGAGTCAATGCTTCACCCATTTCCTGTCTGGTAATACCGTGCTCAACAGCTCTGCCCATGTACATTCCGAGAAATTGGATATCCCCGGCTGCAATCATTGCACATACTGTTGCCAGGCTTCTGCTTCGTGATGTTAAACCTGCACGCAGCCAAACTTCGCCGTATAGAAATTCATTAGTATATTTAGCAAAGCCTTCTGCTATTGGAGCGATGTTTTGTTGAATAAAAGTTACCCGGTTTTCATCCCCCGGTAAAGCTTCATTTTTATCAAGCGTCAGTGGGGCGATTGAAGGTAATTCTGCTTGTGAAATACCATAGTTTGCAAATACATCCTTTGCAACAGCCACAGCCGACATAGCATTAGGCACCCCTGAATAGAAAGCAAGATGAGTAATAATTTCTGAAAGTTCGCCCGGTGCAATACCATTGTTCAGCGCTTTAATAAAGTAATGGGGCATTGCGTTACTTTGGTTTCTTGCTATCAGGCTTGATAAAGTAACTATGCAGCGGTCATGCTTTGACAAACCCGGACGCTCCCAAACTTCGCCGACTAATTTTTCAGCGATATACTTGCCTAACGCAGGAGAAACACTACTTACATCAGCATTTGAAAATGCAGGTTTAGGTGCTGATGCGCCGGTGGTGTTAATTTTAAGCGCTTTTACAATGGCTTCACCTACACTGGCGGCGGATTGCGGGTTTTGGCCCGTGATCAACCTGCCATCAATAGCGATGTTATTGTTCCAGTTGGGCGCGTGCTTGTAAACAGCGCCGTGGTTAATTAAAGCATCCTGTAACAGGAATGGAACTATGTTGGTTGATTGCACTTCTTCCTCCTCACCGTTAGTAAAGCCTGCCACATTTTTACCCGAGATCAAGTATGAGCCATCACTTAGTTTTACATTTACTAAAGCAGCAGGGCCGTGGCAAACTGCTGAAACAATTTTCCCGGACTCATATAATTCCGGTACCAGCTTTAAGATTGCGGGGCTATCAGCGAAATCCCACATGGTTCCGTGACCACCTGCAAAGAATATGGCGTCATAGTCTGAAGCTTTTGCATCATCTAATTTCAGGGTATTCGCGAGAGCTTTACGAAAATCAGCATCTGCCCAATATTTGGCATTAACCAGATCATTGAAATCCTCTAAGCCATCTAATGGGGCCTGGCCGCCTTTTATAGACGCAATATCAACAACAACGCCGCTTGCTTCCAATTTTTCCAATGGATGTGTAACTTCGCTCAGGTTAAATCCTGTTGGGATACCTGTAGCTCCTTTTACATTACAGCTTGTTACAACGAACAAGACTTTTTTTGAACCTTTTTCTATATTCATTTCGTTTTTCTTATGGGTATTTATTTAAATAATTATTATAGTGCCTGAAAAAAATCAACCAGCTTTGGTACAATCTGATTTACATATTCAGGTATGTCGTAAAGAGCAATGTGAGTTGCACCTTCTACAATGAATAATTCTTTTTTACCTTTTGCAAGGCTGTAAGCTTGTTCGCTGAAAAACCTGGTATCAGCCTTACTTCCGGCAATTAAAAGAATGGGTTGCGTAAGCAATGTGCTTATCTGGTCAAAGGCAGAGAAGGCCATCATTCTGTCCGTGCCGCTAAACAGATATTTATTTACTGAATTTGGATGCTGCCCCCTTGATGTTTTATAATAGTCATAACCTTCTCTCCATAGATCGGGAGTTTGTTCATTAATCTCTTCTTTTGTATCAGGCACCCAGTGCACATAAAGCAATTCTCCGCCATTTGCTTCTACGATCCGCTGTTCCCCCACGTTTTTCAGTATATTCAACAAAACCGAGGCGGGTGTTTCGTTTCCAAGAAAATTCCGGAATCCTTCGCCCATAGGCGCAGCACTCACTGTGGCTACCGCTTTAAAGCGATGCTCTGTTTGTGCCACACTGATGGCATAACCACCACCCGCACAAATTCCGAATACACCCATGCGGTCTGTATCAATGTATGGCAGCGTTGATAAATAGTCAGCACCGGCACGGGCATCTTCTACTCTGGCGGTAGGGTCTTCCAGGTAACGGGGCTCACCTTCGCTTGCTCCCTGGTATGAAGCATCAAACGTCAATACTGCAAATCCATATTCTGCCAGTCGTGAAGCATACATACCGATAGTCTGCTCTTTAACACCACCGGCAGGATGTATACATACAATGGCGGCATATTTTTTTGTTTCAGTAAAATCCTCCGGCAGATGTATTTCCGCTGCCATCTTCAGATCTTTGTTTTTAAAAGTTGCTACTTTTTTCACTTGGGTAAATTTTAACAGTTTGTTTTTTTAAGAATAAATTGGCTGTGAAGGATGCTACATGTCTGCCAGGCAATTCAGCGGTGAGCCTATGTCCTGCACCTCGCGTAATTATATCATTGATTTTTCCCAGGCACCCTGAGTGTCAACGCCTGCTTTTGTTGCCAATGCCTCTATTTTTTCTATTTCCTGGCCGGTTAAAATAATTTTAGTTGCATTTAAAGCGTCTTCAATTTGGGAAGTTTTAGTGATGCCGATAATAGGCAAGGTGTTTTTAGCAATGGCCCATGCAATGGCAACCTGGGCAACGGAAGCATTTTTGCTGTCGCCAATTTCTTTCATTACATTGGTTAATTCCTCTACTTGCGGAAGTACTTTATTGTAGGTATTTGCTCTGCCGCTACCTTCAGGAAGCGGGTTCCGGGTGTTGTACTTGCCAGACAATGTACCTTGTTCCAACACCATATAAGCAAAGAAAGTGATGTCGTGTGTTTTGCAATAGTCAATTATCCCGGCATCTTCGGACGAACGGTATAAAAGACTGTAATGGTTTTGTACTGCCGAAATACTAAAACCTGCTTTTGCGAGGATGCTGTTTGCCAGTTTAATTTCTTCCAGGTTATGGTTAGATACCCCAACACTTTTTACTTTTTCGTTTTTAAGCAGCGGTATCAGTTCAGGTGTCCATTTATTAACGTCGGTAGGGTTATGAATCCAATAAATGTCTATATAGTCCGTTCCCAAACGCTCCAAACTGCTATTCAGCATTTCCTCGACAGGGTTGCTGGAAGAACCCGCCATTTGCGGTGTGAACTTGGTAGATAATAGGATATCCTCACGGGGGTATTGTTTTACAAATTCGCCTAAGATTGATTCTGATGAGCCCATACCATAAGCCGCAGCAGTATCCCACAGGTTAAACCCTGCTTTTATTGCTGTATCAAACACCTGCTTTAAATCGCCGGCGTTCAGGTTGTTACCGAAAACCTGGTCGCCGCCTGCAAAGCCTGTTCCCCAGGACCATGTACCTAACGCTATTAATGGTAATTTTTTCATTTTCTCTCTTACTTTTTATGTTTTTACAGAACGATGTCGAGTGATTCAATAGATCATTGGACGGAGCGAAGTTCTTTATACTTTTGCATCAGATAGTTATACAGATTCCTGTTTCTCTTACCATTATTTCTGTTCAGGGGTATTTCTGCAAGATTGTTCGCAATACATTTGACCCAATAAAAAAGGCCTTATGACATTGTTTCATAAGGCCTGTGCGTGTCAAAAAATAATTGCTAATTTTTAACAAATGAACGGGCATTTTAAGATGGGATATTAAAAACGACTTTGCCTAAAGCCCCCTCTTTGATTATAGTTTTATAAGCTTCCTTATAATCCGACATGGGATAGGTCTTGCTAATGTGGATATCAAAACCTTTTAGCGTATAGTTTGCCAATCGATTTAAACTTTCTGTATCTGATTTCATTAAAAGAACTTCATATTTCTTTTTAGATATCATGTTATTTAAAAATGAGTGCACAAAATTCCATAGCAAAGGGGTTACGGTAAAATATGTTGATTCAGGCTTCATCAATTTTTTAGCCTGGCTGAAAGATAATTTTGCTGAGAGTTCAATGATAACATCAAACTTCTTCCTTAAATCCGTCAATTTTTCTTTGTTGTAGTCAATCACATAATCACTACCCCATTTTTTTAACAAATGATGTCCTTTTGCACTTGAAACAGCTGTTACAACCGCTCCGTGGCTTTTAGCGATCTGAATAGCAAGCATACCTACTCCGGCAGACGCACCATTTATCAAAATTTCCTTCCCTTTGATGTTATTAAGGTTTTTATTAAGCATCTGTAAAGCGGACTGGCCGACCGTTGGTATTGCAGCAGCCTGCTCAAATGTTAAATCCGCAGGCTTCTTAGCAATTTCTTTTTCATTCACCAGGATGTATTCTCCAAGGACTCCCTCTTTAAAAGGATTTGTTACGCCAAACACGTCATCCCCGGCTTTAAATTTTTGGATACCCGTACCTGTGCTTTCTATTATTCCGGAGAAGTCGCAGCCAACAGATTTTGGGAATTTCTTGCCTGACATCAGTTTGACCTCACCCATTAAAATCTTCCAGTCAATAGGATTAATAGAAACTGCCTTTACCTTAACCAAAATTTGTTGCGTATCGGGAATTGGCTTATTTACCTCCACGGAATGTAAAACGTCGACACTGCCGTATTGGTCATAGATTATTTTTTTCATTGATTTAATTCTTTCTTAAAAATTTGTTGTTTGTGAAAACGATCAGTCACTCAATGACTTATGAGGTCGCGTGGATAAAGCGCGATATCGATAACATGGAGGTGATCGTTTTTCGCTGTAAAATTACCGGAACGGAAATTGAATGTCGTTGACTTGGATCAACAAATCATAGATGGGCAACTCTTCTTCTAACCCTGCTTAATGTTTCTTTCCGGATGCCAAGAAAGTTTGCAATATAGTGCTGTGGAACACGCAGCAATAAGGATGGTCTTTCCTTAAGAATTTCCAAATACAACTCTTCAGGTGATGCCGATTTAATTCGGTTTGAATTTTCCATTATGGAGGCATTATCAGAAAAACTCTTATGCATTGTAAAGTTCTGAATCCATGGTGTTTTTACAGCGTTACACATATCATCGCCTGTAATACACAATAATTCGCAATCCTCAAGTGCCTGCAGGTTCATGTCCGTGGGCTTTTGCGTTATCATACTTTGGATCTGACCAACCCATGCATTTTCCTCATAAAATTGGAAAATTTTCTCGTTACCCTCGGTATCGATCCAATATTCACGCAAGCAGCCTTTTAAAGTAAACGACCAATACTTAGGAACTTTACCAGCTATGTAATGGAAATCACCTTTTTTTAAATAAACCGTTTTAAACAAATTGAAAAAGAGCTCAAACTCATCTCTGGATATTTGAACGTAAGAGCAGATATGCGTATAGAGTGTATCTGTGTTCATTTTAATTAAGGTGTATAAAATCCTTCAAGTATCAAATTTGAGATGGGAAATTAAATAAAAATCCGTTAATGTAAACCAGTATGCTACCTTATAGGTTTAAAATGGCTCAATAGATCATTCCAAGGCGCGAAGTTCTTTATACTTTTGCATCGGGTAGTTATACAGATTCCTGTTTCTCTTACCATTATTTCTGTTCAGGAGTATCTTTGTAAGATTGTTTGCAATACTTAATCTAATTTCACTTCAAATAATCGAAGTCATGGGAAATCCCCTTAGAATTGAAAGTGTGACCCAGATCAATAACGACCGGGGGCAAAAGACCCTGCATCCTTTAGTTAGTGTTCTTGACCAGTCGCTGTCGAAGCCCGTAAAAGAGGCACGTTATATTTCGGACGTATACATGATCTTTTTAAAAGACGAAAAATGCGGGGAGATGAAATATGGCCGCAGTCATTATGATTACGAAGAGGGAACACTTCTTTTTATTGCACCCGGGCAGGTATTTGGTTTTGACGAAAGTGAAAACATGATACAGCCGACAGGCTGGGGATTATTCTTTCATCCTGATTTGATCCGCGGGACACATCTTGGTAAATGCATTAACGAATACAGCTTTTTCTCATACGATGTCAATGAAGCGCTCCACGTTTCGGATGCAGAAAGAGAAATAGTGCTGGAGTGTTTTAATAAAATCCGATATGAATTAGCTCACCCAATTGATAAGCACAGCAGGACGTTGATCGTCAGTAACATCGAAATGTTCCTGAATTATTCCGTTCGGTTTTATGACCGGCAATTTCTTACAAGAGAACATATTCATAAGGATGTATTGACTGGATTTGAGGGATTACTGAACGATTACTTCCAGTCGGAAAAGCTGCAAACCCTGGGATTGCCTTCCGTTTCGTATTGTGCAGACCAACTCAATCTGTCCCCAAAATATTTCGGAGACCTGGTAAAAAAAGAAACGGGGAAATCAGCGCAGGAGTACATTCAGCTAAAACTGATTGATGCCGCAAAAGAACAGATACTCGATATAAGTAAATCAGTAAGTGAGGTGGCTTATAAGCTTGGCTTTAAGTATCCCTCACATTTTACACGTTTCTTTAAACAACACGTCGGGCATTCACCCAATGAATACAGGAATTCAATTAATTGATAGGTAAGTCACTACCAAAACAAGAACTGCCTTGTAAATAACCTGAGTTGATAATCCGCTTTCACCTAACCTGGTGAGACTGTATTAAGCATATAAACTATTGAGCGACGCTTGTCCAATGTTCCTGAGCGATCTTATCAGGCCATACAGACCCAAGCGGCTGCATATTTAACTACGTTTCTACCAGTTTACCTTCTTCAGTTCCATAGGATTGGAAGCCAGCCTGGGCTCGAACTAAGAGCCCAAAAAATCCATTCAGTAAACAAATTTGAACGAGTTAAAATGAAAAAGGCCGGAATTAACCCGACCTTTCGAAGTTAGCATTAAACCGAATTAACAACATTTAGTTTAGCTATGTTTACCTTAATTCTATTTATTGTTTGATCCTTTTTACTATCCACCACCTTGGTATAAACCTGCGTTGTTTTAATATGCTTATGCCCTAGCATTTTAGAAACAGTATAAAGGTCTGTTCCAAATTCAAGTTGCAGTGTTGCATAAGTGTGTCTGAAACAATGGAACGTAATATTCTTTTTGATACCAGCTTTTGCAAGCCACCTTATTAAGAAAATTCGGATTGAGGAGTATTTCAAGTTTTGGAAAACCGCTTCGTGCAACTTCTTTTTGCTTCCCATTAACTTAACAGCATCGTCAGAAATAGGCATGTATTCAGCAACCAACGTTTTTTGCTGGCGATATTGTAAGTAGTACTTGCCAGGCTGGCCTCGTAGCTCAGACCATTTTAAAGCTTTAACATCTGAAAACCTAAGACCTGTTAAAGCAGAAAATATTGCTGCACGCTTAATTACATCAGGTTCCATTGGCATCGATATTAACGTTTGGAGTTCCGTCAACTCCAAACGTTCGCGATGTGTTTCGTTCGCTTTTACGGGCTTGACCAACGAGTAAAGATCTTCTGCGAGCAATCCCTTACTAAACGCTTCTTTTAAAGCAGATCGAAATTTCGCAAAATAACTAACGGCCGTATTTCTTGAAATTGGCTTTCCTCTAAAGCCGATTCCAGGACCACTCAAAAGATAAGATCTAAAACCCTCACATATTGATTCATTCAAATCACAAGCTTTCAGGTTATTGCTGGTTATGAAACCTTCAAAATACCGAAAAGCCATGGCCATGTTATCAGATTCTGTTTTCTGACGCCTTGCAGTATATTTTTTTAAATAATTGATAAAATCACCTCCCCTATTAGATTCAGATAAAAATCCAAATCTGCTACTCTGTACGTCAAGGTGTCGTTTAAGCCTAACCCACTCAGCTAACTTTGTTATTTCCTTATTATGCTTCCGCTCAATATTGTTATCAGGTTTATCATAAATGAACAGTTTTAAATATTCATATCGCTGAAGTTTATTTTTGGATGGGTTGAATAAGGGTGGTGAATAGTCCAGGTAAAGGGACTGGCGGTTCTTTGATAACGATTTTCTTCTTATAGATACGTTTGCCATCAGATTTGATTAAGTAAAATTGACTCAATATTTTTCTTAGCAACATAAGTGAATCTGCCTACCTGGAATTTATCGATATTATTCCTTTTAATTAAATTATATATCGCTGAGTCTGAGATTTTATACTTCGCTTGTAATTCGCTCATATTATAACA
>Ga0105239_10004911_pt1 | contig 15812 bp, 11 predicted proteins | sample KBSC44metaG_FD_92761 | JGI IMG/M metagenome (GOLD analysis project Ga0105239, IMG submission 92761) | Corn rhizosphere microbial communities from Kellogg Biological Station, Michigan, USA - KBS C4-4 metaG | ecosystem: Host-associated > Plants > Roots > Rhizosphere > Soil | place: Michigan, USA...
CGGCGAGCACGGCGTCGATGTCGCTCGCATCGGACGCCACGCTCGCATAACGTCCAGCACCGGCGCTGGCGAGGTTCGCCAGCGCTTCAGCGTCAAGCTTCGGCAGCACGATGTCGCCGGCGTCGTTCTTGAGAAATCCGCCCTGCGCGAGCGCGACCGGCGCCCCCTGCGTGCTGCCGATGCCGAGTACCGATACGCGGACACCGTCCTTGCGCGCGCGACGCACTGCCGCCAGCGCATCATCGCTGACAGCATCGGCCAGCAGCAGCAGTTCGCCGCCATCGAGTCCGGCCTGGTGGATCAGCTGCGTGCCAAGCTCGACCGCACGCGCGGTGTCGTTGCCCGGCGCGGGCAGCACGCTCGGGTCGAGCGCATCGAGCAGGTTCGCCACGGTGTTCGCATCATCGGTCAGCGGCGCGACAACGAAAGCGTCGCCGGCATAGGCGATCAGCGCCGTCTGCATGTCGCCGCTGTGCTTGAGCATATCGGCGATCTTGTAGCGCGCGCGCTCGTAGCGGCTCGGCTTGACGTCCTGCGCCGCCATAGTCGCCGACAGTTCCAGCGCGAACACGCGCGCCGCGCGATTGCGGAACAGCGGCTGCGGCAGTTGTTCCCATGCCGGTCCGGCGAGCGCCAGACAGGCCAGCATCCAGACCGCAGCGGCGAGCACGCGCGGCAGGCGCTGCACCTTTGCCTCGTCGCCGACAAGCAGATGCTGCAGCAGATGCGCATCAACCGCACCGCGCCAGGCACCGGCGTCGCCACCCTGCCGCTTCATCGCCAGCCACACCAGCGGCAGGCAGGCGAGTGCGAGCAGCCACATCGGTCGCAGGAAATGAAAACTGGCGAAGAATGCACTCATGAGACCCTCGGCGCGAGCCTTCGCGGCAACGGCACGGCGCGCAGCCCGGCGAGCAGCACGATCACCAGGGCGGTGGCCAGCGGCCACTGGAACAGCTCGTCGACCGGACGAAACTGTTCCTGGGCATCGACGGAAGGCTCGAGCTTGTCGATCTCGCCATAGATCTGTGCGAGCTCGGCGGTGTTGCGCGCGCGATAAAAATGTCCGCCGGTCTGCTCGGCCATCTGCGTGAGCAGGCGTGCATCGAGATCGGCCGACGGATTGACGATGCGGCTGCCGAAGAATCCGTCGACACGCATCGCCTCGGCGCCGATGCCGATAGTATAGATTTTCACATGTTCCGCGGCGGCGAGCTCGATCGACTTGGCCGGATCCAGTTCGCCGGCGTCGTTGACACCGTCGGTCAGCAGGATCAGCACGCGCTCGTCCTGCGGGCGTTCACGCAGCCGCTTGACCGCCAGGCCGACCGCATCGCCGATCGCCGTCTCGCGTCCGGGCAGGCCGACTGCGGATTCGCTCAGATGCTTGAGCACCGTCTCGCGATCGAACGTCAGCGGCGTCAGCAGGTACGCCTGGCTGCCGAACACGATCAGCCCGACGCGGTCACCGAGGCGGCGGCGCACGAAATCGCCGGCGATGGTTTTGACGGCACGGTAGCGGCTCACCGCCTCGCCGCCGATTTCCATGTCCTGCGTGCTCATGCTGCCGGAAGCATCCACGGCCAGCAGCAAGTCGCGGCCGCTGCGTGGCAGCGCCTGCGGCTCGCCTAGCCATTGCGGGCGCGCCACGGCGACGATCAGTGCCGTCCAGGCGCACCAAGCGGCCAGCTGGCGCCAGCGCGGTACCGGCGCGCCGCCACTTGCCTGTTCCAGTCCGATCAGTGCGTACGGCAGACGCAACGCCACGCCGCCCGTGCTGCGGGCGGCAGGCAATACGCGCGACACTACCCACGGCAGCGGCCACAGCAGCGCGAGCCATGGCCAGGCCCATTCAAGCATGTGCATCTCCGGCCAGCGCGCCGCGCGTCCAGCGCCGCACCAGCGCGGTCAAGGCGGTCGTGTCGTAATCCATCGCTGGCCGGAATGGCGCCTCGATGAGCACGCGACCGATGCCGCGGCGGAACTCGTCGGTCGTGCCACGCGTGTCGAGATATTGCAGCCAGCGCTCGCCCTCATACGCAGCGGCTTCCGGCGTGTCGCGCAACGCCATGCGGCGCAGGAAATGCGATAGCGACGCCGCCAGCGCGATGCGGTTGCCGGCGGCTTCCGCCACGCAGCGATCGAGCTCACGCAGAATCGCCCGCTGTCGCCGGCGCGCGCCGCGCGCCTTGCGCAGCCATAACGCCGCCGCGATAAGCAAAAGTATACAAATCCCAACGAGTACCCACCAACCCGGCGCCGGCGGCCACCAGCCGGGCGGCGGCGGCAGATGGATGTCGCGCAATACAGGGCCTTCGGCGGGATTCATGCGCTACGCACCGCATGCGCGCGCGCGTCGAGGCCGAGCACGCGCATCAGCGCCGCGTCGGGTTCGGTGCGCGTGTCGAGCGTCACCGAGCGCAGGGCGCGCCGCTGCAACATGGTCAGCAGCGGCACGCGCTGTTCGGCGAACCATTGAGGCCAGCGGGCGCGCATCTTCGCCGCGCTGAAATCGAGCAGCACGCGACCGTTTTCGCTGCGCAATGCATAACGCGCCGGCGGCGGCGCGACTTGTTCGAGCGCATCGCTGAGCACGACGGTCGCCACGTCGCAGTGTTCGGCAAGCAGCGACAACGGTCCTTCCGCGGCGGAGTCGGCACAGAAACCGTCGGTGAGCAGAATCACGCGCGCACCGGGCCGGGCAAGGCGGCGCGCACGTTGCAAAGCTTGCGACAGCCGCTCACTTGCGCCGCCGCCCGCAGTGATCGCATCCCACTCGACCAGCGCGCGCAGCACATGCAGTGCACCGCGCGGGCCGCCCCCCGGCTTGACCTCCGCGTTCAGCCCCGGTCCGAAGCCGATCGCGCCGACGCGGTCGCCGCCATGCACGGCGGCCCAGGCAGCGAGCGCCGCCGTGCGCGCAGCCTGCACCGATTTGAAGCGCACGCGCGAACCAAAATGCATGCTCGGATTGCAGTCGACGAGCAAAAGTATACTTTGTTCGCGTTCTTCCTGAAATACCTTGGTGTGCGGGCGGCCGCTGCGAGCCGTCAGACGCCAGTCCATCTGGCGGATATCGTCGCCGGGCTGATAGGCCCGTGATTCGACGTAATCGACGCCGCGTCCGCGAAAGCGCGAAGTGTGCGTCGCCGCGTGGCTGCCGCGCACGCGCGCAGACGGCCGCGCGAGGCGGCGCGCGCGCAGGCGCATGGCCAGCAGTTCATCGAGGCTGACGCGAACGCCCTTGCTCGAAACCGGATTCACGGCAGCGGCACGCGCTGCAGCAGCGCGTCGATCACCTTGTCGGACGTGGCGCCCTCGGCTTCGGCTTCGTACGAGAGCAGGATGCGATGACGCAGTACATCGTGCGCAACGGCGTGCACGTCTTCGGGAGTGACGAAATCGCGGCCGGCAAGCCAGGCATGCGCGCGTGCGCAGCGATCCAGCGCGATCGTGCCGCGCGGGCTGGCGCCATAGGCGATCCAGCGCATGAGATCGTCGCCGTACGCCTTGCCGGCGCGTGAGGCCAGCGTCAACTGCACGATGTACTCTTCGAGTGCCGGCGCCAGATGCAATGTGAGCACCTCCTCGCGTGCGGCGAATATCTGGGTCTGCGTCAGGCAGCGCGCCGGCGCGACTATTTCATGCAGCGCCGAGCGCGCGCGTTCGCGCGCCAGCTTGAGGATCGCCGCCTCGGCCGAAGCATCCGGGTAGTCGACGCGCACGTGCATGAGAAACCGGTCCAGTTGCGCTTCCGGCAGTGGATACGTCCCTTCCTGTTCGATCGGATTCTGCGTCGCCATGACCAGGAACAATTGCGGCAGCGCATACGTGGTGCGACCGACCGTAACCTGGCGTTCGCCCATCGCTTCGAGCAGCGCCGATTGCACTTTCGCCGGCGCGCGGTTGACTTCGTCGGCAAGCAGCAGGTTGTGGAAAATGGGACCGCGCTGGAATTCGAAGCTGCCCGCCTGTGGCCGGTAAATCTCGGTGCCGGTCAGATCCGCCGGCAGCAGGTCGGGTGTGAACTGGATGCGGTGGAAGTCGCCTTCGATGCGCGCGGCGAGTTCCTTGATCGCGGTGGTCTTGGCCAGGCCCGGCGCACCTTCCACGAGCAGATGACCGTCGGCCAGCAGCGCGATCAGCAGGCGCTCGACCAGCGCGCTTTGGCCGATGATGCAGCGCGAGAGCTCTTCGCGCAACGTGACGAATGCAGCGGCAAGCCCGCTGCGAGCTGTGGTATCGGGCATGTCCATTGGAAGGTCTGGTGATGGCCAATGATCGCACGGACGCCACGCGTCCGCGCGCTGGTAAGACCGCGCGGCGCCGCAAAGGTTTCCGGATCAGGCCTTTATGGCGGCCAGTGCTTCGTCCACGCTCTGCGGCTTGCCGACCAGCCAGCCTTGCGCATAGTGCGCGCCGAGTTCGCGCAACTGCGCGAACTGCTGCGGCGTCTCCACCCCTTCTGCGACGATGTCGCAATGCAGGGCGCTGGCCATGCCGACGACCGCGCGGACGATGGCGAGACAGCGCGGATCGTCGAGCTGACGGATGAAGCCCTGGTCGATCTTGATCGTGTCGAATGCAAGCTTGTGCAGGTGACCCAGGTTCGAGTAGCCGGTGCCGAAATCGTCCAGCGCGACTTTCATGCCGGCCTGATGGGCGCGTTCGATCAGCGTGCCGATCTGCGAATAGTCGAGCACCAGGCTCTCGGTGATCTCGATCTTGAGCTGGGCCGGATTCACCTCGTGTGCGCGCAGTTGTCCGAGCACGCGCGCGACGAACTCGGCGTCTTCGACCTGGCGCCCGGAAACATTGAAGGCGACGAATGGTTTCGTTGCCGGCGCCTCATCGGTGAAGCGCCGCAGCGCGGCGCAGACTTCGCTCAACACGTATTCGCCGACCGGTACGATCAGCGAGGTTTCTTCGGCCAGCGCGATGAAATCGGCCGGCGATACGACGCCGCGCTCCGGATGCGTCCAGCGCGTGAGCGCCTCATAGCCGGCGAGGCGTCCGCTGGCGATGTTCTGAATCGGCTGCAGGCGAATTTCCAATTCGCGATTTTCCATTGCGTTGCGCAGCTGGCTCTCCAGACGAATCTTGTCCAGGGCGTGCGCGGAACGCGCGCTCGCGCTCTCCGTCATCGGCACCTGCTCGTTGCCGGTAAATGTGGCCAGGGCGGTGCGATAGCGCGAGAGCTGACTGAGCAGCAACGCGCGCACGACCGGGTCGGCGGATTCCAGCCGTTCGGCGAACTGGGTGCGGTCGATCGGCGTAAGCACGCACGCCGCGAGCGCAGTGGCAGTGGCGCTGCGCGGCGAGTCGTCAAGCACCGCCATTTCGCCGACCAGCGCGCCGGCGCCGAGATCGCCGAGCAGCATCGGCGCGCCGTCGCGGGCAGCGGTGATACGCAAAGTCCCGGACTCGATCAGGAATGCGGTCGTCGGCGCATCGCCTTCGCGAAACAATATCTGGCCGGGATGCAACTCGATCCGGTACGCCGAAGCCATGCGCCTGTTCCATTTCGCAACAGGCGGAATGCTAGCAGGCCCGGGCGCAAAAAAAAGGGCCGCATCACTGCGGCCCTGAAATCGTTCTGCAATTTCGGTTATGGGCCGGAGACCTGCAATGTACAGGACAGGCTGCTGGCCGCGGCCGGCACGGTCAGAATGGCCTTGTGGGTTGTTGTCTGCGGGCCCGATGGCGTACACGAGCCACTCCAGCCGACAAACGTGCCCGCATTGATGATGCCGGTCAGCGTGTAGGATCCCTGAGTCAGCGTGGGACTGCAGCTTACCGTGGTTGTGTTGGTCGCAGTGCAGTTGACGCCGCCCGGGGTGCTCGATACCGAGGCAGTGACCGGCTGACCGTTGGTGGACTGGATCGTGACCACTACGGTGGACGGCGTCACATTCGGACAGTCTGGCGGCGGCGAGTTGCCGGTCAGGCAGTTGTCTATGCCTTGCACCGTAACCGTCGCGGTCGGCGAGCCGGTCGACGTCGTGAACGTACAAGTCGCGGTCTTCGGATCGCCGTCGCCATTCATGTCGCCGCTGATCGAAACCGTGGTCATACCTTGCGCGTTCGTGACCGGTATTGTGCTCGTGATCCCGAGCGGCGCACCACACGAACCAGTCAATTGCGCGTTCGGGACTGGTGTGCCGTTTCCATTCAGCAGCGTGAGCGTGACGTTGCCGCCGTCGCCGAGAATGAAGCTCGGATTGGCCAGCAGGACGAGGTCGCCGCTGGCAACGATCGGCACTACAGCCGGAGTGACGCCGACGACGCTGAACGTCAGCGTCGGCGAGCCGCTGCTGCCGCCGCCACCGGACCCGCCAGAGCTGCCGGCAATACCGGTTGTCGTCACCGTGGTATTGACGCAGCCGCTGGCATCGGTCGGCTGAGGTACATCGCCCGAGTTGCTGATGCCGTCGAGCGTGCCGCTGCCGACGCCCAGATCGGCGAACGCGAACTGGAACACGACACCAGACAGCGGACTGCCGAGCGCATCGAACATGCACGCGGTGACCGTCGTCGTGATGTTGCCCGGAATCGGGTTCGGGCTCACCGTGATCGTAGCCGGAGCGACGCCCGGGAACGCGGCCAGCGCAATATCGGTAACCACGTCGGTGCTGCCCGGATGGGTCGCCGTGTTCGTGCCGTCGCCCTGCGCCCAGATTGCCGTGGGGTGACCGAGCGCCGAGACCGGATAGTTCAGCGTTGTCGTAGCGACGCCAATGGCGTTCGTGAACGACGGCGAGCTGATATTGCCGATCTGGGCGCGGCCGATGATGTACGGCAGCACCGGCCCGTAGTTGACGCTGCCGCCGGTGGTGTCGTTCCAGTTGAACGGATTCTGCACATGCAGCGACTGCGCGTTCTGGATCGAGGCTACCTTGGACGCACTCTCGAGGTCCGCATTGCCATCGACAAGCTTGCCGAAGACTAGCAGCGCGTCGCCTGGACCGGCTCCGCCGCCGGCGGTGGTGAAATGACCATCGGTCGCCGTGAACAGCGTGCCGCCTTCTTGCGGGTCGCCGTGCGTGCCGCTGATCTGGTAGTTACCGTCCGCGTCGACGGGCGAGTCGATGGAGCCGAAGCGGATCGTCGTGCCGGGGACGACCGGGTTGCCTTGGCGATCGGTGCCAATCGCACTGACGGTGAAGCTGTAGGTGGCGTCCGGATCCGGCGGAATCGTGCTGCCTTGCGTGGCCAGCGATGCCTGTGACGATACGCGATTGATCAGTATCGCCGGCGCATTCGTTCCCGGCGACGTAAGCGTCAGGCTGAACAGCTTGCCGTCCGACACGACTACGGTGGCAGTGGAGCTGACGGCATCCTGGATGCCGTTGTCGACGTTACCGTCGCCGCGATCGACCGTTGCGCGCACCTGCACGGTGCCCTGCTGTGTGCCGGCAAGCAGACTGACCGCCGCCACACCGCTGTGCGTGAGCGTATCGATCTTGTTGCCGGTGATCGACTGTCCGGCCGCGTTGATGCCGGTCAGCCGCGCGTCGGTGCCGGCCGGTCCGACGATTTCGAACTCGACATTGTCGAAGGTAGCAGGATCGGGCACGAACGCATCGTTGCCATCGTACACAAGCGCGGAGATCGTGGTGCTTTGCGCGCCACCAGCATCGGTGACGTATACCGCGCCGCCGGTCAGCGTATTGACTGACGCCGGCAGTGTCGTCGCCGCGCCAACCACCGTGAATTGCAGTTGTGAAGAAATCGTCTGGCCGTTGTCGGGATCGATCGCCGTCACTGTCAATGTCGTCGTGCCGGGCGTGTTGAAGTCATGGACGAAAATCACGCCATTGCCGCCAGTCACGTTGACCGGTCCGCTACCCAGGATGGTCAGGAATTCGTTGCCGTCCGGTTTCGTCACGTCGGTCCATTGCGTGCTCGGATCGTCCAGCGTCGAGAATCCGGCGATCGCCGTGGGATCGATCGAAACGTTGACCGGGCTGGTACCCGTGACCAGCTGCCCGTTCGTATGCCGCCAGGTCACCGTAACTTCCGCGACGAATGGAGAACCGATGAAGTTGCCCGGATACGGGAAGGCACCCGTTGCGCCGCCAAACGGATTCAGCGGCATCGTCGTGGCGCTGGCCGTCAATTTCAGGCGCGGATCCTGACCACTACCCTGCGTGACATTGAGGTCGAGGGCCTTGTTGCTGGAGCCCGCGACCGTGACCGAGATATGCGCCGTTCCGACCTGGTTGCTGCTGTTGAAAATGAAGGTCGCGATTCCACCGGTGACCGTAGTGTTGGCAGTCGCCGCGGCCGGACTGCTGCCGGCGCTGAGCGTACCGATGTTGGCGGGCGAAACGCTTGCGCTCACGGCGGTGCCATCCTGCGCGTTCGCGCCGCCCGGGTTCTTCACCGTGACCGTCAGTGTTGTGAACGAGTTTGTCGTGATTGAAGAAGGACTCGCGGAAATGGAAATGTCGTAGGCAGGGCCGCCGCCGAATGCGGTATTGCTGCCGCCGCCACCACCGCCGCAACTCGCCAGCCCGATGCTCGCGAGCAGAACTACGAAGAGTTTGTACAGGGCTTTCATATCGAATCTCCGGGCTCGCGATTTCATGCAACTCGTCTCCGCAGCAACGCAACTGTTGCCCGCGTCAGTATGGCTGTTGATCATTTCAGGGAATCGTTGAGGATGCGCGGCGTCACGAATATGAGCAATTCCGCTTTCTGGTCGCTCTTTTTCGTGTTGCGGAACAACGCGCCGAGGCCAGGCACGTCGCCGAGGAACGGCACTTTCTTGATGTCGGTGGACTTGTCGAATTCGTAAACGCCGCCGAGAACAACCGTCTGGCCGTTGTCGACGAGCACTGCCGTGTTGATTTCGCGCTTGTCCAGCTGCGGCACGAAGCCGCCGCCGGGATTGGCGACAAGCTGATTGATCGAATCCTTCTTCACGTTCAACGTGAGGAAGACGCGATTGTCCGCGGTTATGGTCGGGGTGACTTTCAACTCAAGCACTGCTTCCTTGAACTGGACCGAGGCCGAGGCCGCGCCTGCCTGACCCTGGAACGTGACATAACCGATTTCCTGGCCCTGCTTGATGTCGGCTTCCTGCTGGTTCGCCGTGATCACGCGCGGGCTGGAAATCAACTCGCTGCGGCCTTCGGTTTGAGCCACTGAAAGTTCCAGATCAAGCAGGTAATCCGCGCCCAGTATCGCCAGGCCGAAACTGCCCGACGGGCTTGCCGCCGGCAAGTTGACGTTAAGGCGATTGCCGAGATTGGGTACCTGAATCCCGCCGCCTACACCTCCGGGCGCCGATATTGGAAGTCCGCCCGTCCCCGCCACCCGATTGTTCAATGCGATATTCGACATCGCGTCCACCGCACTTTGCGAACCGGACACAGACACGATGTTGTTGTTGGTTTGGAAACCGCCGCTGATGCCGAATTTTGTGCCGAGTTCCTTGGCGAAATTGTCGGTGGCGACTACTACCCTGGACTCGATCAGCACCTGCTGTACTGGTTTGTCGAGCTTGCTGACCAGTTCGCGGATCGTGTCCACTCTTTCCGCAGTATCGATTACCAGCAATGTATTGGTTCTCTCGTCGGCCGTGATGCTACCGCGCGAGGAGAGGAATCCGGCTTTGGAGGCCGCGGCCGCGGCGCCTCCACCGGAGCTGCCACTGGCCTTGTTGATCAACGCCACGATGTCCTGGGCTTTGCCATAGCTCATCGGTATGTATACCGTCACCAGTTCCTTGACCTCGGCAAGCTTCGCCCGGGCATCGGCAATCGCTTGTTCGCGATTGGCGATCTCTGCCTGCGGCGCGATCCAGATCACATTGCCGTTGCGGCGTTTGTCGAGACCCTTGGCCTGCAGCACGAGGTCCAGAGCCTGGTCCCACGGCACGTTGATCAGGCGCAACGTCACGTTGCCGCCAACCGAGTCGGAGACGACGATGTTGAGGTCGGAAACGTCCGCAATCAGCTGCAGTACCGAACGCGTGGGAATGTCTTGGAAATTGAAGGTGACGCGATTGCCGGAATATTCCGGCGGCGCATTCGGATCACGCTTGGCTTCTTCCTTTTTCGGCGCAACCTCGACGATGTATTCGTTACCGGACTGATAGGCGAGCTGCTCGAACGGCGCGGTCGCGGTAATGTCGATATGCGCGCCGCCACCCTTGCTATGCGTCTCGATGAATTTGACCGGCGTCGCGAAATCGAGAACGTCCAGGCGCTGCGCCAGTTGCGCCGGCAACCGGGCGTTGTAGATGTCGATGCTGACCTTGTCGCCGATACGCTGCAGATCCACGCCTGCGCCCTGGCCGTTGAACGTGACGATGATGCGACCTTCGCCGTGCGCGCCGCGGCGGAAATCAATATTGGAAATCTCCATTCCCGACGTGACGATCGCTTTCGTCTGGTCCGTGGCGGCAACCGCAGCGGTAGTAGCGGAAGCGCCGGCGCCGGGGCGGCCGGCTCCGACCGTGAGCACGAAATTGTTGCCCTCCGAACGGGTTTCGTAAGCGGCTGTGCGGAACAGGTCGACGACGACGCGCGTGCGCCCGGCGGCTTCGACTGCGCTCGCCGACTGCGTGGCGCCGGTGTTGATGTCCACACGCCGCTGCGTCATGCCGTTGCGCGTGTCGGGGATGTCGACCGCGATGCGTGCGGGATTGTCCGTCGTGAAGATCTGTGGATCGGTCACGGGGCCAGCGAATTTCAGCGTGATCTGCACCTTGTCGCCAGCCAACGGCGCAAACGTGATGTCCTGCAGCACGTTCTCGGCGCAAGCGTTCGTCGCAAATACGATTGCGAGCCACGCAAGCAGCGAAGCGAGCCAGCTATGCGCCCTTGCGGGCGATCCGGATCCGGACGTACGTCCCTGGAAGTCAGCAACTGTCATGGTCATTTCAGGTTACCCCCAATGGGTCGTCTATTTCTCGCCCAGCGCGACTGCGGCCTGGCGTTCCATCCAACCGCCGCTCCCGTTCGGAACGAGCTCCACGAGATCAATATGGTTTTCGGCAATGGCGGTGATCTTGCCGTTGTTCTGCCCGAGGTAATTGTGAACATGCACGCGATGCACGACCCCGTCCGTATCCTTGACCAGCGCTTCCATCGACGCGCCGGTGCCTATCGTGCCGACCATCTTCAGGCTGTCGAGCGGATACTGCTCGAGCGGTTCCTTCGGATGCTGATCCGGGCGCACACCATTGCCGGCGCCGGCCTCACGTTGCTCTTCGAGACTGGGACCGAATGGATCGCGCTGGTCCTGGTCCTTGTATTCGAAGGTTTCGAACGTCTTGAGCACCGGCAGCGGCTCCAGTGGCGGCCCGGGTTTTTTCTTCTCCGCAGCCACCCACTGCTGCAAATCGCTGGTGCCACCGATGCAGCCGCCAAGAACCGCGAAAGTTCCGAGCAGCACAACAAGGTGCAGGCCACGAAGCATGTGAACCTTGTTCATGTTCACTGCCCTCCCTGCTTGGGTGCACCTGGGGCGCCCGGCTTCTTCGCCGGTGCGGCGCCACCTTCATCGACTGTGTGATAGGTCCTGACAGTGCCCTGGAGCATCAATTGATCGCCAACTTTCGGGCCGATCGGTGTCAGTGACACATCGTGCATGGTAAGGATCACGACGCGCGGCAGCGAAGCCACCTTGCTGATGAAGCTGCCGAACTGGTGGTAGCTGCCGAGCATGCGCAGGGCAATCGGTTTTTCTGCATAAAAACCTTCTTTCACCGTTTCCGCGCCAGGCTGGAACAGCTGGGTCTCGAGACCGGCCGAAAGCGCCGCTTGCGAGATGTTGACGAGCAGATCCGGCATTTCGGTCTTGTTCGGCAGCTGGCGCAGCATCTCGGCGAGCATGTCCTGCATTTCGTCGAGCTGTTTCTTGAGCGGCTCAAGATTGGCGACTTTTGCTGCCTTCTCGGAGAATTCTTTCTTGAGCTGTACTTCCTGCTTCTGCTTGCGCTCCAGCTCGTCGCCCTGGTCCATGATCTTGTACCAGTAGCCGAACCCGACGATCACCGCGAACAGCAGGATGCAAAACGTCCATTTGACGCCCGGCGCCCAGGCACCAATGTTGTTGAAGTCGAGGTTGCGGAAGTCTGAGAGTTTCATGACGGACTCCCTGGCGTCGCCGCTGCCGGCAATGTCTTTTCCGGCTGAGGTGTCGCCGGCTTGGGTGCCTCGGCCGCGCCACCGCCGGGCTTGCTGTTCTTGTCCGGCGCCGGCAGCGTGATACCGTTCGCCTTTGCCTCGGCCTCCGCCTTCGCTTTCGCCTTCGCGTCGGGATCCGTCAATTTCACGGTCAGGCCGAACGCGAAGCGGTCGCGCTTTTCGCCCGCCTTCGCCGCTTCGGTTTTTTGCAGATCCGAATGCGTCAGCCAGGGCGAGGCGTCCAGATTCCGCATGTAGCTCGCCACGCTTGCGTTGGACTGGGCGAAGCCATTGAGGGTCAGTGTGTCGCCGGCCTGCTTGAGCGCGTTCAAACGCGCGCCCTCAGGAATCGTTTTCACCATCTCGTCGAACAGGTGCACCATCTGCGAACGATTCGCCTGCAGCTGTTCGATGATCTGCTTGCGCATGGTCAGGGCGGTTTTTGTCTGCTCGAGTTTCTTGATCTCTTCGAGCTTGCCGTCGAGTTCCTTGCTCTGCTGCGTCAGGTAATTGTTGCGCGCATCCTGATCTTCGATGCGCATGTTCATCCAGAAGACCCACAGCAGCACGGCCAGCACCGCGGCGGCAAATGCGCCGCCAAGCATCATGTAGAACTCGCGTTCGCGCTGCTTGCGTACCTGGGCGCGCCAGGGGAGTAGATTGATCTTGGCCATCAGTCGAAACTCCTCAGCGCGAGGCCGCAGGCGATCATCAGCGCCGGCGCATCTTGCGCCAGCGTCTGCGCCTGCACGCGTGACGACAGTGACATGTTGGCGAGCGGATTGGCGACCACGCACGGCACGCCAAGCTGTTGTTCGACCATTTCGGAAACGCCGGAAATCGACGCGCAGCCGCCCGTCAACACGATCTGGTCGACCTTGTTGTATTCGCTGCCGGCGAAGAAGAACTGCAGCAGGCGGCTGATCTGCTGGACCATGGCTTCCTTGAACGGCTCGAGCACTTCGATCTCGTAGGATTCCGGCAAGCCGCCCTGGCGCTTGGCCAGGCCGGCCTCCTCGTACGACAGCCCGTAACGGCGCATCACTTCGTCGGTAAGCTGCTTGCCGCCGAATACCTGTTCGCGCGAATAGATGGTGCGCTGGTTCTTGAGCACGATCAGTGTCGTCATCGTCGCGCCGATGTCGGCCATCGCCACCACTGCGTCCTTCGAAACCGCGAGCTGATCGGCGATAAGCTTGAAAGCGTTTTCCATCGCGAACGCCTCGACCTCGATCACCTTGGCGGCCAAACCGCCCAGATCGAGTGCAGCAACGCGCAGATCGACGTTTTCCGTGCGCGACGCCGCGAGCAGAACGTTGACCATCTCCGGGTTGTCCTTGACCGGACCGACGACCTCGAAATCGAGGCTGACTTCCTCGATCGGATAGGGAATGTATTGGTTCGCCTCGCCCTGGATCTGCGCTTCGAGATCATCCTCGGACAGATCCGCCGGCATCGGAATCACTTTCGTGATTACCGCGGAACCCGCGACTGCGGCGCAGGCCGCCTTGGTTTTTGCGCCAGAACGGTTGAGCGCACGCCGTATCGCTTCGCCGACGGCTTCCACTTCGACGATGTTCTTTTCAACTACGGCATTGGGGGGCAGCGGTTCCACCGCGTAGTGCTCGACGCGGTAGCGTCCACCGGACTGGCTCAACTGCAACAGCTTCACGGCAGTCGAACTGATGTCGACCCCGATCAGCGGCGGCATTTTTGCACTGAGTAGGCCCACACTTTTTCCCCTTCCCACGCGCCCTTACGAGCGATATATGCGCATCTACATTAAATACGATTCTTAACCAATTATCAACAGTTGCGCAAGTAGTGCCGAAAATCCATTGATTTGACAGGCCATTGTCCCCGAACTGCCCCATTTCCCGCGCGGCCGTTCTATCTGCCGATGGGGGAGAGCCACTATACTCCCCATAGCTATCCATAGCGCAAGATCGCGCTTCGAAGCTTGAGACGGCGATCACACTCGCGCCCCGCATGAGAATCCTTCTACGTTTACTTCGTTACAGCCTGATTTTGGGTCTCTGTGGGGTCTTGCTGGCCGCGATCGGTGTCGGTATCGCGTACTGGTTGATTGCGCCGCGCCTGCCTTCGGTGGAGTCGCTCAAGGATGTGCGCCTGCAGGTGCCCCTGCGGGTCTACAGCAATGATGGCAAGCTGGTCGCGACGTTCGGCGAGACGCGCCGCATTCCGGTCAAGATCGAGCAGGTTCCACTGCAGCTGAAGAACGCCTTCCTCGCCGCCGAGGACGCGAATTTCTACAAGCACCCCGGTGTGGACTGGCAAGGCGTGCTGCGCGCCATGGGTCTGATGATCGCCAAGCGCACGCTGCACGTGCCCGGCGGCAGCACAATCACGCAGCAGGTAGCGCGCGGCTTTTTCCTGAGCTCCGAAGTAAGCATGTCGCGCAAGCTTACCGAGATTTTCCTGTCGTTCCGCATCGAGCATGAGCTGACGAAGGACGAGATTTTCGAGCTGTACCTGAACAAGATCTTCTTCGGCAACCGCGCTTACGGCGTCGCCGCGGCCGCCGAGTTCTACTACGGCAAGACGCTCGATCAGCTCACGCTCGGCGAAAGCGCGATGCTGGCCTCGCTGCCGAAATTCCCTTCCAGCAGCAATCCGCTGAGCAACCGCGCACGCGCCAGCGAGCGCCGCGGCTACGTGCTGCAGCGCATGCTCGACAACGGTTTCATCAATGCCGACCAGTTCAAGCAGGCCAATGCCGAGCCCGATCGCGCGTACGCGCACGAGCCGCCGATCGAAGTCGAAGCACCGTATCTCGCCGAGATGGTGCGTCAGGACGCCCTCGACAAGCTCGGCAACGAGGCGCTGACCGACGGCTACAGCGTCTACACCACACTCGACTCGCGCGCGCAGGACGCGGCGAACCAGGCGCTGCGCGAAGACCTGATTGCGTACGACCAGCGCCACGGTTTTCGCGGGCCCGAAGCGCACGTCGAGCTGAGCGAGCACCCCCTGCCCGCCGAGCTCGACAAGCGTCTGGAGCTTTACCATCCGGTAGTCGGACTGATTCCCGGCATCGTCGTCGACAGCGCGGCGAAGGATGCCACCGTGTATCTGGACGACGGCCAGAGCGTCCCGCTGGACCTGGACGCGGTGAAGTGGGCGCGCCGCTACAAGGACGAGAGCCATCGCGGCGGCGAACCCAAGCGCGTCGACGACGTGCTCAAACCTGGCGACATCGTGCGTCTGGCACGCAATGCCGAAGGCAAATGGAAGCTGTCGCAGACTCCGAACGTGCAGGGTGCGCTGATCTCGCTCGATCCGGAGGACGGCGCGATCCGCGCTGAAGTCGGCGGTTTCAGCTATTCGCGCAGCAAGTTCAATCGCGCCGTGCAAGCGAATCGGCAGCCGGGATCAAGCTTCAAGCCATTCTTCTATGCGGCCGCGTTCGAACATGGCTTCACGCCGGCGTCGATCGTCAACGACGCGCCGATCAGCCTGCCTGACCCGTCCAAGCCGAACGGCGTCTGGGAGCCGAAGAACGACGACGACAAGTTCGAAGGCCCGATGCGTCTGCGCGAAGCGATGGTGCAGTCGAAAAACCTCGTCTCCGTACGCCTGCTCGATGCGATCGGCGTGCGCTACGCGCGCGAATACGTCACGCGTTTTGGTTTCACGCCGGACCAGATTCCC
>Ga0105239_10004912_pt1 | contig 15811 bp, 13 predicted proteins | sample KBSC44metaG_FD_92761 | JGI IMG/M metagenome (GOLD analysis project Ga0105239, IMG submission 92761) | Corn rhizosphere microbial communities from Kellogg Biological Station, Michigan, USA - KBS C4-4 metaG | ecosystem: Host-associated > Plants > Roots > Rhizosphere > Soil | place: Michigan, USA...
CGTGATTCGGCGAAAAAGCCGAAGGAACATACATGTCCGCCGTATTAAACACCTTCACCGTCACCGAGTCCACCCCGAGACAACCCGCGGATGTCGTAGCCGTCACCACGTAGCTCGTCGTCGAGGAAGCCGCAGCCACCACCACATCCGGCCCCGACGCAGGGATCAGTCCCCCCGCCGGCGTCCAGTCATAGGTGATGAACCCGCTATTACTCACATCAACAGCATGCAAGGGCACCGGCTGCCCCGCGGCCACACTGGTATCCACACCGGCATACACCTGCGGCGGCGGCGTCACCACCACCGTTGCCGAAGTATTATTCAGGGAAGTACATCCATTGCCATCCGTCACGCGTAGAAGATAGATGGTCGTGGCGGTTGGCCTGGCCACCGTTGGCGTAGCCGCCGTACGGCTGCTTAGGAACGTCCCCGGGTTCCATTGATAGGTGAGGGTCCCCGTACCCGTCCCGCTCCCTTGTAGGGTCGCGTCCTTGCCGTAACAAGTAGTATCCGAAGGACCCGCATTGGCCACCGGGGCAGGGTTCACATTCACCGTCTCGGTTCCGGTCTGCGTACACGCGCCCCAGGTTGCCGTCAGACTGTAGATCGTCGTGGTCGTCGGATTGGCCACCGGGGTTAAGGTCGTAGTATTGTTCAAACCCGTTGCGGGCGTCCAGGCAAAGGAAACCCCGTTCGGGCTTTTGGGACTCAGGGTCGTGCTTTTTCCCTCACAAATCGTCGCATCGGCACCCATCGTCAGGGAAAGGGTATTGTTCAACGGCACGGTCACGATCGTCGAGGTCGAACAGGCATTCCCATCCGTCACATAAACCGTATGATCCCCCGACGTCAGCCCGGTAAACAGATTCGAAGTTCCAAACGTGCCATTATCCAGCTTGTAGGTAATGCCGGCCAGCCCCCCCGTCGTCTGCACCGTGATGCTTCCGTCATTGTTGTTACAACCGGCCGGCTGTGGCACCGGCGTGATCGAGGCCCCTGACAATCCACCGACGATGACTGACTGCGAGAAGGTTGTGTTGTTCCCATCCTTGACAACAACCGTATATGGCCCTCCTGGTATATTGGAAAAGGTGAACTGAGGAAGAGCACTCGATTGAAAAGTAACTCCATTGTCAATGGAATATTGATACGGCGGCACGCTGGCAGGCACTCCATCCGTCACATTGATCTGTATAGAGCCGTTGGCCACCCCACAGCTCGCAGTGGTAACATTGGCATTAAACCCAAAACAGTCGATCGTTAAAGTAATAGTAGCAGGTGGATTGACCCCATCGGATACCGATACTGTATGCGGCCCGCTCAAATTGTTTTTAAAAACACCATTGCCGGGCTGCGTGGTCACATCCACCGTATAGGTATAAGGTCCCCCTGTTCCCCCCGAAGCCATCACGGTAATCACCGACTGCGGTAACCCACAGCCAAGGCCCGTCGGACCATAGCTACTCGTCGCCACCGCCGACACCGTCAAGGCCTGCCCAAAGCATTCGCCCATCCCAACAAATAGGAAAAGAAAAAGAACGAACGGGTATAGATGTCTAGTCCCGCAAAGGTTAGTAAGAAAACGCTGCAGCATGTATCGGGCCTCTAGTCCGCTTTAAAATTAAGACTAATCCTCCAGATACCAACACCCGTCACAGCGCGCTCACCCTCAATACAGTAAATCTACCCAATGGCCCGCCTCCAACGCCAGCCGCCCCAGACGCCCAGGTCCCCTCCAAGCCCCACTCCCAAAACACTCCGCCCCGCAGCCCCTACTGCGTCATCTGAAACGTTACCGGCTGCCGCTTATAACTCTTCACAAACTTCCCATTCTGGTTCCCCGGCACCCACTTCCCACTCTTCTTGATCACCCTCACCGCCTCCTCTCTCAATCCCCCCGTCTCCGGCCCCGATATCGCCTCCACATCACTCACATTCCCATCCCGGTCCACTACGAACTGAACTACAACCTTCCCCTCGACCCCATTATTCTGCGCATCATCCGGATACCGCAAATTCTTATTCAAAAACCGTAACCACCCCGCCGCTCCACCCGGAAACTGCGCCTCAAACTCCACCGGCACAAAAATCGCGTCGTCAGACTCCTTCTTCGGCGCCTCGACCACCCCCTTATTCCCATCCCCCACCGGACCCGCCGGCGGCGTGATCCCATCATCCTTCACCCCATCCGTATTCACCGTCCCGATCTTCACGTCATCCAACTCCGCCTGCTCCGGCGGCCGCTCGTCTTCCGGCACCTCTTTAACGATCTGCGGCGCCGTAAAGATCCTCATCGCCACCTGCGGCACAACCGGTTTCGGCGGAGGGGGCGGCGGCGGCAGCTCAGCCACAGGATCCTTCACCGCCGTCAAATCCACATCCTCCACATTGTTCGCCCTCACCTTCTCGCCCTGGGTCCTCCCCACCACGGAACACCCGGCAAAGAAAAGAAGCAACACACCCGACGTGATCATGATTGCCTTCGTCAGCCGGCGATTATACGTCTTGCGCAGCTCATACGCGCCATACTCCTTATTGCGTCCATCGAATACAATGTCGAGGACATCCGCGTCCAAAATTTTCATCGCATCCATAAGTAATAGTTTAATACTAAGACGCCGCCCGCGACCAATTCCATAACGCCCATGCACACACGAAAAAGGCCTGCTCCAATTGGAGCAGGCCTTAAATTTTTACGTCTCAATATCAGTTCGCCCTTTCTCACGGATCTTCGATCCGCCATTTGAAAAGCGCTAATATCTGGCCTTCGGCCAACGGGCCCGTGGCCCGTTATTGCGCTTCGAGTTTGAAGACAATCGGCTGTTTCTTGTAAGACTTCACCTGGCGTCCATTCTGAACCGCAGGCGTCCACTTACCACTCTTCTTGATAACGCGTACCGCTTCCTCACGCAGACCCCCATTCTCGGGACCGCTGATCGCCTGTACGTCGCTCACATTGCCTTCCTTATCCACGATGAACTGCACAACCACCGTACCCTGGATCTCATTGTTGACCGCATCGTCAGGGTAACGCAGGTTCTTGTTCATGTATCGCAGCCAGGCTGCAGGTCCACCAGGGAACTCGGACTCGATCTCCACCTTCGTAAAGGTCTTGTCATAGTCTTCATCGTCCTTCTTGGGCGCTTCGACCACACCTTTACCGGCATCGCTGACGGGGGGAGCTGTGATCCCTTCGTCCTTGATACCTTCCTGGTTAACGGTACCGATCTTGGTGTCCTCCAGCTTCTCTTGTTCCGGTGGCTTTTCTTCTTCTTTTACTTCATTGTCTTTCACGATCTTAGGAGGCGTGAACTTGGCCATCTCCACCTTGGGGGGCTCAATTTTGGGCGGCGGAGGCGGCGGCGGCTCATTTTTCTTCTCTTGTGCAACCTCTTCGAGCTGCACATCCGTAACCACCGGCGCCGCTTTCTTCGTCCCACCGTTCAGATTGGATACAAAATATCCAATGAACAGCAACAGGATCACGGCAGCAGTCCCAATAATCGCCTTCACCAGACGCTTATTGTAGGTCTTGCGCAGTTCGTAAGCGCCGTACTCCTTGTTCTTCCCCTCAAAGATGATATCAAGGATATCGGCGTTTAGTATTTTGTTGATTTCCATTGTAAATGGGTGTTTATAACCTATTAGATTCAAACCCGGCCGGATTCCATACGGAACCACCGGAATTTACTTCGCTCCGCCGGCTCCTTCCGTGGCAGTGATGAACTTATACTCATCCGGCGAAATGTCCACCAGGGCATAACGCTTTACGTCATCGATCTTCATCTCATCCAGGATGTTCACCGTATTCTTATACGTAGCATCCTTCGTGGGCTTGATGATCACCATGAAGTCTTTCGGATCGGTCCGCCGCTTCTTGTCCAGGATCACATCCCGGATAGCATTCTTACTGAAGGAAGAAACCTGCAATTTGGAAGGATCCAGACCCTCGTAATAAAAAACCACATCGTTCTTGGAAGGCATTACCGTCAACGCCGCAGACTCTTTCAGCTTGTTCTGCTCGTCGGGCTTGTCCACATCTTTCGGCAGGTTGAGTTTCATCGCCGTCGGCTGACTCATCGTCGTAGTGAAGATGAAGAACGTGATCAGCAGGAAACCCAGATCCACCATGGGCGTAAGATCCACCCGCGTGGACAGCTTCTTACTTTTTTTCACGCCGGGGCCCTTCTTATGACCACCGCCGCTACTAGTATCCATTTCTGCCATGTCAATAGCTTTTTTTAAAGTTACTTAATATTTCGCCGAAAGGCTACTGGAAAATGAAGCCTTTCGGCTCAATTCCCCTTATGTCTGCCCTTCGGGCGCGAACCTCCCGGTTCGCTCGGATTCCTAATATCTGCCCTTCGGGCGGCGAACCCAAGATTCGCCCTGATTAGTGGCTCGCCGAAAGCAACGGATCGTTTTCTCATGTGTCGGAGAACCGGGCCACACCCGGCTCATACTTCAATAATCTATTGAACCTTAACACTTTATCATTCTCCATTACCAACCGGTAACACTACTGCTCCGAGCTCTTGTTGCCGGAAGTCTTCTGCAGCTTGTCCAGCTCCGATCCCGCCGGCGCAGCCACCGGATTCGTCACCAGCTGGAACTTCAGCTGATCGTTCTTCTTGAAGGCGATGATCACCCCCTGGAAGGAAGGATACTTCGCAGCATCGTCACCCTTCACAAGGATATTCATATGCCCCCCGTTAAAACCGCCCCCTGCAGAGGTAGCCACAGTCGCCCGGACCCAATCGATCAGCTCGTTATTCGTGCTGTCCTGTGTCGGAATGCCCGGTTGCTTAAGGGCCTTTACCTGCTCCGGACCAAGGTCCAGATACGATTTCAGCTGGGTGAACGGAACGCCGATATAGGCAGTCGGATTGGCATAGAAATTCTTCTTCTCCGCATCGGTCAGCCCCAGGTTCTTGCTCGTGTTGATCGCTTCAATGATCTCCTTCTTTTCAGACGCATTCGCATCGCTCACGCTGAAATACACCTTCCCATCACGGTCCATAGTGATCATCATCACATTCTTATCGGGCGCGATCTTGGAGGAAACCGAACTCGGGGTGACCACGCTCAACGCCTCGGGCGGCTTGAACTTCGTCGCCAGAATGAAGAAGGAAAGCAGCAGGAATGCGACATCGCACATCGCAGTCATGTCGATATTCGTGCTCTTACGTGGTATTTTTGCTCTTCCCATTGTAATTTTTTTAAGGTTGTTTTAAGGAGACCCGCTTTTCTTAAATTTCCATAAGACCAGACCTCACTTTTAACATTTTCCAATCTCGCTGCTCCGCTCCGACTGCTTCGCAGTCTGGCAGGGCCTATGTCTGTCCTTCGGACGTCGGGCCCGTGGCCCGACAGGCCGTCCCCTTATAAATTATTTATACAAGGAAGCAAAGCTCTGAGTCAGCGTAAAACCGCTCTCATCGATACCGTAAGTGATACCATCGATCTTCGTGGTAAAGATGTTGTACATGATGATGGAAACAGCCGAAGTACCGATACCAAGAGCCGTGTTGTAAAGGGCCTCGGAGATACCTTGGGACAGACGCTGTGCCGCTTCACCACCACCTGCTTCACCAAGAGCGGCAAAAGAAGTGATCATCCCGATAACCGTTCCCAGCAGACCCATCAGGGTCGCAACCGAAGCGATCGTCGAAAGGAATACCAGGTTCTTTTCCAGCATCGGCAGTTCCAGCGCAGTAGCTTCTTCCACTTCTTTCTGGATGGCCAATACCTTCTGCTCGGTGTCCAGCTCGGTGCCGATCATTTCCTTGTATTTGCGCAGACCGGCCTTCATTACATTACCGACCGAACCCTTCTGCTTGTCGCACTCGGCGATAGCCGCATCGACATTCTTGTTGGCCAGGTGATATTGTACTTTGCGGATGAACTCAGCGATATTGCCGTTGCCCGTCGCCTTGCTGATCGTCAGGAAACGCTCGATCACGAACGTGATAACCGTCAACAACGCACCGATCAGGATCGGTACGATGATACCACCCTGATACATCCGGGAGATACCGGACTTGGGGTTCTCATGATGGGGCCAGAAACCGCCGGAAAGATCGGGCTTGGTAAAATTGTCGGCGCTACCAAGGATAAACCTCCAGATCAGATAACCGGCGATAATACATACCAACGGTGCGACCCAGGAAATGGAGTTGCCCCTTTTTTTGGGTTGAACAGATGAGGAGCTCTTTGCTGCTGTTGTCGCGGCAGTCGGTTTCGTTTCAGCCATGATCGTTTGTTTTTAGTGTTTTTAAAAAAATTGAAGTATGTAATAGAAAATGATGGTACAATTCTAAGGAAAAAAGCTTTTCAATAGACGAATTTGGATAGATAAAATTTTATAGGCCACACAAGATAAGGATTTTTCGCATTGACAAGCACCCACGGCCCCTAAACAAAAATGCCCGCCGGCCGCGCACAAATCAACTGGAGTACGCAAACCACGGGTCTCAATGGGAGAGGATTCAGCGCCCTTTAACCAAGGACGGTTGAAATGGCGCCTATGGTTTCCCCATAAAAAAAACCACCGGCGCCAAACCATTTTGTCTGGCCTTCGGCCGGCGAGCCACAGTCACGCAAGCTACATTATTTTATCATGCAGAAATACACCGGTCTGCACTAATTTAATTCGAAGTACATGTGGAAATTACCCCGGTCCGCGTCACCAGGTCCCGTAAAACATCTTCGTAAAAGTTCGTTCACGCTCCCGCAGAAAGCTCATCCTCGAAAAGTCCCCCCTCGCAGAAACCTCACCCCCTACTCATATCTCAACGCCTCTATCGGATTCAACCTCCCCGCCTTAATAGAAGGATACAACCCCGCCAACAACCCCACCAGACTGCAAAGCACGATCCCACCCACAATCCACCCCCAGGGCACTATAAAGCCCGTCGACATCAGCACCGATACGACATTGCCCAACAACACCCCCAGTATAACCCCAAAAGCCGCCCCAAGAAGACTGATCAAGAGCGACTCGAACAGAAACTGCTGGCGCACATTCCGCCGTCTCCCCCCGATCGCCTTCACCAGCCCGATCTCCTTCGTCCGCTCCCTCACCGCAACCAGCATGATATTCATCAACCCGATCGCCGCCCCACCCAAAGTGATCGCCCCGATCAACAGCGCCGCCCCCGTTATAAATCCGAGATTCTTCAGCAGGATCTTCACAAAAGTATCGCTCTTGTCAATGTTGAAGTTGTCCCCCTCCGTCACCTCCAGCCGGCGGATCGGCCGGAACACCCCCTGCGCCTGGTCGATCGCCCCGTCGATCAGCTTCACATCATGCACCTTCACCATGATATTGAAGGACGCATTCGGATTGCTGTTGAAAAAATGCCGGACGTTAGTATAGGAGGTGAGGATCACATTGTCCTGGTCCATCCCCAGCGTCGAACCCTTCGAATCCAGCACGCCGATGACCCTGAAAGGAAGATTGTTAATGTTGATTATTTTGTCCACCGGCGTCTGCGGGTTCCTCCCGAAGAACCGCTCCGCCAACGTACTCCCGATGATCGCCACATTCCGCCCCGTGCGGATATCCAGCTCGCTCAGGTTCCGGCCCGCCGCCAGGGTATACCCATTGAGTTCCAGGTAGTTCTCGCTGCCGCCAAGGACCCGGACATTCGGGTTCGTCTTCCGGTCCCCCATCGACACTATAGCATCCTGCGACCCGTTGAAAGACAAAGCCACCGTCGCCGGGTATTGGTAGCGCCCCAGGAAAGTCTCCGCCTGGTACTTGCTGATCGGCACGTTCGCATTCGACTTTTTCTCCCGCAACCCCTTGCGCTCGCTCTTGACCCCGCCTCTGTTGAACTGGAACCATTTCCGGCTGTGGATCGTAAACCCATTGGCCCCCATCGCCGAAAAGCTCTCCGTGAACTTCTGCTTCATCGCATCGATGGCCGTATTGATGCCCACCAGCGCCATAATGCCGAAGGCAATGATCGCCACGGTCAGCCCGGTCTTCAGCCGGTTGCCCCGAATAGTCCGATAAGCCAGGGAAATAGTGTCAGAAAGCCTCATAAAGGCAAATTACGAAAAACCCCCAACAAGCCAGCCGTAAATCAAGCCGCCCCTACCACGTATAGATAATCTTCGTCAGCTGGCTCAGCAGCGACTGCGGACAAACCCCCAGGATCACCACAATGGCCGCCAGCACCACCAGCAGACCTTTGAACCCGGCCCCCGGCTCGGTCTCCGTCGTCCCATCCCCCTCTTTAAAGTACATCGCCTGGATCACCCGGAAATAGTAGTAGACGCTCACCGCCGCGCAAAGCACCGAGAAGATCACCAGCCAGAGGAAATGGCCGGTCGCAACGACGGAAGAAAGCATGTAATATTTAGCAAAGAAACCGCCGGTCAGGGGAATACCCGCCAGCGAAAGCAGAAAGATCGTACAGGTCGCCGCCAGCACCGGCTGCTGCCGCGCAAGGCCGTTAAATCCTTCAAAAGTATAGTCCTTCATTCGGATGAGGATCGCAAAAATTCCAATCGTAGCAATGCTATAGGCCGCCGCATATAGGATAATGCCCTCCTTGGCCACCCCGTTCAGGGCGAGCAACGCCAGCAGCATAAACCCCGCCTGCGCGATGGAGGAATAGGCCAGCATCCGCTTCACACTCTGTTGGAACACCGCCGTGACATTCCCGATGAACAAGGTCGCTGCCGTAATGATGGCCACAAAGATCTGCCAGCGCTCCCGGCTTTCCCCAAAGGCCTCGTCGAAAAGGCGGACAAAACCCACAAAGATCGACACCTTCACGATCGTCGCCATAAAGGAAGTAAACACGGTAGGCGCCCCGTCATACACATCGGGCGTCCAGAAATGAAAGGGCGCCGCACTCACCTTGAACGCCATCGAGACGAGCAACAACAATAAACCCGCCATAAAAACCGGGCTCACCCCTTTCCCGCTCCAAAGATCGTCGATAAAAAAGGTCCCCGTCGGTGAAGCGCCATACAAAAAAGTGATGCCCAGCAGCATCAACCCGGTCGAAAAGGACCCCATCAGGAAGTATTTCAAGGCTGCCTCATTGCTCTTCAGGTTCCGCTTGTCCGACCCCGTCAAAATATACAACGGAATGGAAATGATCTCGATCCCCAAAAACAGCATCAGCAGCGTATTGAACGTCGTAATAATAGCCACCCCGCAAAGCACGAAGAAGATCAATGCAAAGTATTCCGCCAGATTATTACCCACCCGCTCCATGTCCCGGCCCGACAGCAGCACGTACAACAAGGTGCTGCCAAACGCAATGGAATTGCCCAACAAGCCGAACGTATCGAAATACAGCATCTTGTGCACATCGATGGTGAACAGGTGATGCCCCAGCAGGTCCGCATAATTCGCCACCAGCAAGATCGCCAACCCCACGATCGCCACATTGCGAACCGCCTTCTTACTGGTCGTAAAAATGCCGCTGAACATCATCACAATCCCCCAAACAGCCGAAAGTACTATTGCATTCATAATTCGTAAAGATCTTCTTTATTTATAAGCCATCCTCGTCAAAATGAACTCCGAAAACTCCTTCGTCATCGCCAAAACCGGCCCTGGATAAATCCCGATAAACACAATCAGCACCACAATAACCGAAAGAACAACCTTCTCATTCAGCGAGATATCCACCGCCCGCGAAGTCAAACCGTTGACAGGCCCATAGAACACCCGCTGGATCATATTCAACGTATAAATAGCTCCCAGTATAATAGTGACAGCCGCGACCACCGTAAACACAAGACTATACGCAGTCGCCGTCGACGTAAACACCCCCGTAAACAACAGGAACTCGCCCACAAACCCATTTGTCAGCGGTAACGCCACATTCCCCAACGCAACAATCACCAGTAAAATGGCCAGTCCCGGCGCCGTCTTCGCCAGCCCGCCCAGCTCAGAGATCTTCCGGGTCCCGAACTGCCGCTCAATAAGATCGACCACTATCCACATCCCGAGAATATTAATGCCGTGATTGAACATCTGGATCATCACCCCCTGCATCCCCGTAGAGTCGGTCGCAAAAATAGCCAGGGCCATCAGGCCGACGTGCGCGATCGAGGAATAGGCCAGTAACCGCTTCAGGTCATCCTGCTTCATCGCCACCAGCGACGCATAGATCATCCCGATGATACAGGCCGTGCTCACCGTATCGCCCCAGGCCCAGGTCCCGATGGGAAGCACCGGCGCCAGCCAGCGGATCACCCCGAAAAGCCCCATCTTCACCATGATGGCACTCAACACCATCGTCACCGCCGTCGGCGACTGCTCATAGGTGTCGGGCTGCCAGGTATGCAGCGGCCAGATCGGCATCTTGATCGCAAAGGCGATGAACAGCAGCCAGAAAACCCAGGTCTGGTCCGAGTTAGGGATGTGGTTGTGCACATCGTAGAACGAAGCCATCGAAAAGCTATGGTCCGCCGTATGGAAGTACAGCCAGATGATCCCGACCAGCATCAGCAGGCTGCCCAGGAAAGTATAGACAAAGAATTTGAAGGTCGCCGCGATCCGCCGCTCCCCGCCCCATTGCGAGCACAGGAAATACACCGGGATCAGCGCCAGCTCCCAGAAGAAGTAGAAGAGCAACGCATCCTGCGCCAGGAATACCCCCAGCAGACCCGCCTGCGACAACAGCATCAGCGCATAGAAGTTCCAGGCCCGCTTGTACTGATCCCGCCAGGTAGCGATAAAGATGAGCGGGAAGCTGATCGCCGTCAGCAAGCTGAGAATAAGCGACAGTCCATCCAGCCCCACAGCAAATCTGCTTCCCAGATCCGGCAACCATGCCACATCGGCGTGCAGCATCGGGTTGGCCCCACCCGCAACGCCACCACCAGCCACACCCGCCCCGGTCAAAGCCACCACCAGCGTCACCAGCGACGACAAAAGCGCCCAGCCCCGGGCCGTCTTCTCGCTCTTAAGCAGAAAACCGATCAACCCGGTCACAAGGGGAATGAAAATCAGTAAAACAGGAATCATAAATGTCTTTTATTCAAATTAATGAGGCGTCGCCATCTTGGGCACCGCACCCGCCGCCGCACTCACGCCATGTCCCCCCGTAAACAATTCTACCAGAAACAGGATCAATATCCCCAACACCATCAACAGCACATACCCCCCAACCTGCCCACTCTGCAGCAACCGCAGCTGCCGGCTCCCGTATTGCACAAGACGCCCAACGCCGTTCACAATCCCATCCACAATATTTTTATCAAAGAAGACCAGGAACTGCGCCAGCAGATCCAACGGCCGTACAATAACCGCATGGTAAAACTCATCCACATACCACTTATTCGCCAGCACCTTCCCAAAGCCCGCCGGCTCACCCAGCTCCGGCTTCTTGCTGAACCGGCCCACCGCCCAAAACGTCCCGATCAGCGCCATCAATACCGACACCCCGATCAGTTCCCACGCCGCTCCGTAGGCGAGCTCAGTCTCAGGACCCGTCTCATTTCCGACCACCGGCCCCAGGAACTTTGCCAGCCAATGAGCATTCGGCGCGATCACCGCCGGTATCCCCAGAAAACCACCCACCACCGCCAAAATAGCCAGCACCCACAAAGGGATCGTCATCGCCGCCGGGCTCTCATGCAGGTGATGCTGCTGCTCGGGCGTCCCACGGAACCCGCCCATAAAGGTCGTCGCATACAACCGGAACATATAAAAAGCCGTCAGCAACGCCGTAAACACCCCGACAACATAATAGATCGGGTTCTTTATGTAAGCCGCCGACAAGATCTCGTCTTTGGAAAAGAAACCGCTGAAAGGCGGGATACCCGCGATCGCGATACACCCCAGCAGGAAGGTGATGCTCGTCGCCGGCAATGCCTTCCGCAATCCCCCCATCTTCCGGATATCCTGCTCCCCGCCCATCGCATGGATCACCGAGCCGGCCCCAAGGAACAACAACGCCTTGAAAAAGGCATGCGTCATCACATGAAACACCGCACCCGTATAGGCGCCCACCCCAAGACCCAGGAACATATATCCCAGCTGGCTTACCGTAGAGTAGGCCAGCACTTTCTTAATGTCGTTTTGCTTCAAGGCAATGGAAGCCGCCAGCAACGCCGTCGCCAGCCCGATCACCGCCACCACCGTTTGCGTCACCGGCGCCAGGTCGAACAACACATGGCTCCGCGCGATCATATAAATGCCCGCCGTCACCATCGTCGCCGCATGGATCAGCGCCGATACGGGCGTAGGACCCGCCATGGCATCCGGCAACCAGGTATAAAGAGGAATTTGCGCCGACTTACCCGTCGCGCCCAAAAAAAGTAACAAAGTAATGGCCGTCATCACCCCCGTCGACACCGTCGAAGCCTTCCCAAACACCTCGTCGAAGGACACCGACCCGAACTTCGAGATCATAAAGAAGATCGCGATCAGGAAGCCGAGGTCCCCGATCCGGTTCATGATAAAGGCCTTCTTCGCCGCATTACCGTAATCGATATTCTGGAACCAGTAGCCGATCAGCAGGTAGGAACAAAGCCCCACCCCTTCCCAGCCGATGAAGAGGATAATGAAGTTCGCGCCCAGCACCAGCAGCAGCATCGAGAACACAAACAGGTTCAGGTAGGAAAAGTACCGCGCGAATTGCGGCCCGTTCTCGTCATGCATATATGCCGTGGAGTACAAATGGATCAGGAAACCCACCCCGGTGATGATCAGCAAGAACAAAACAGACAGCTGATCCACCTGGAAAGCGAACGGGATCGAAAGCTTCCCGACAGTTATAAAGTCGAACAGCTTCACCACCGCCGGTTGAAAACCCTCATGCCGCACCTCGCCAAAGATTAACAGGCTCACAACAAATGCACCCAGCACGACCCCACTCCCGATCATCCCCGTCAGGGACTTCGACAATTGATTTCGGAAAAGACCGTTGAGCAGGAATCCGGCAAGAGGCAACGCAGGGACCAGCCAAACTAATTGTGTCATATTAATGTTTCAACCGATTTAGGAAATTCACATCTATCGAATGCGTATTGCGGTACATCATCACAATGATCGCCAGCCCCACACTCACCTCCGCCGCCGCGACCACCATGATAAAGAACACAAAAAGCTGCCCGTCGATCCCCGCATTGGGCGTCGTCGCCGAAAGTGCATGATAATGCATCTTCGAGAACGCCACCAGCAGCAGGTTCACCGCATTCAACATCAGCTCGATACACATGAAGATGATAATGGCGTTCCGCCGCGTCAAAACCCCGGCCACCCCGATACAAAACAACGCCACCGAAAGAAAGATATAGTAGTTTATTGGCATAGTCAATGATTCAAATCCAGCCGATTAGGCCCCCTAGCCCCCGTACTTCTGATCCCCGATGGCCCCAACCCGCTCCTCCGGCGTCTTCCGCCCGATCACCACAACCCCCACCATCGCACTCAAAAACAAGACGCTCGATATCTCAAAAGGCACCACATAATCATGGAACAAAACCATCCCCAAATTATTGATCAACCCGCTATCCCCGCGCCCCATCTCCACCTGCGTCTTCAGATCCGCCTCCTTCAAAGCCGCCACCAGCACCAGCAACAAAGCCCCGCCTGTGACAACCCCCGCAATCTTCAACCACCGGTTCTTTTGCGGCTCGGTCTCCGAGTTCAGGTTCATCAGCATGAACACGAACAGGAACAACACCATAATGGCCCCCGCATACACGATCAGGTTCACAATGGCCAGGAACTGCGCATTCAGCAAAATATAATGGCCCGAGATCGCGACAAAAACCACGATCAGCCACAACACGCTGTGGACGGGATTCTTGCTCGTCACCACCAGGATGGCCCCAAGCAGGGCCAGGATGCTTAAAAACCAGAACAAAACTTGCGTAGTACCCATAAAAATGAATTAGTGTCTTTGCCCCTTAGCCTTCGCAAACTCCTCCGGCTGCGTCACCGGGTCCGGGATCAACAATTCCTCCTTCCCATAAATGAACCCCTTCCGCGTATAATTCGAAGGCGCAAACGTCTCCGATAAATAAATGGCATCCTTCGGACACGCCTCCTCACAAAGTCCGCAGAAAATGCAGCGCAGCATATTGATCTCATATTTCGCCGCATACTTCTCTTCCCGGTACAGGTTCTCCTCCCCGGGCAGCCGCTCGGCCGCCTCCATCGTAATGGCTTCCGCCGGACAAGCCACCGCGCAAAGCCCACAGGCCGTGCAACGCTCACGCCCCTGCTCATCCCGGTTCAACACATGCAGCCCCCGGAAGACAGGGCTGAACGGCCGCTTCTTCTCCGGGTAGTTCACCGTCGGCTTCTTCTTGAACATATGCCCGAAGGTGATCGACATACCCTTCGCTATCGCCGGGATATACATCCGCTCCCACAGATTCATCGGCTTGCGGTCCACCGCCTTCGCCCGGCTCGTTAATGGTTGCATAATACTCGTTTTATTTTCTATGCGTTGCGCAAAAGTATTTTTCTCAATTCAATTCACCAACTCAAATTCGGCCCAAGGCCGCCCTTAGCCCCTCCACAGTATGAACGCCCCCGTGGCCAGCATATTAAACAGCGCCAGCGGGATCAGCACTTTCCACCCCAGTCTCATCAACTGATCATACCGGAACCTCGGGATCGTCCACCGTACCCACATAAAGAAGAAGATAAAGATCACGATCTTCACAAAAAGACTCACCACCTGCAAAATGGCCACCGGATTCTGCCCCATCGATTGCACCAGGGAAGCGTCGTTAACAAACGGAATATCATATCCACCCCAATACAGCGTTGCCATCACCGCACTGCTGATAAACATATTCACATACTCGGCAAACAGGTAAAAGCCCAGCTTCATCGAAGAATATTCCTGGTGGTATCCAAAGTTCAATTCATTCTCGGCCTCCGACAGGTCGAAAGGCGTCCGGTTACACTCCGCAAAAGCGCAAATGAGAAAAATAAGGAACCCCAGCGGCTGAAGCAGCACATAGTAATGGCCCACCTGCTGTTGCTCGACAATCGTCTTCAAACTCAATGACCCCGTGATCATCAAAAGCGCAATGATCGAAAGCCCCATCGCCAATTCATAGGAAATTATCTGCGAGGCACCACGGATCGCCGCCAACAGCGAAAACTTGTTATTGGATGCCCAGCCTCCGATCATGATCCCATACACCCCCATGCTCACCACGCCAAAAATATAAAGGATGCCGATATTCACATCCGCGATCTGCATCGAAATATCCCGGCCCCAAAGATGAAAATGACTGCTCCACGGCACCACCGCACTCGTCATCATCGCCGTCAGCATCGCCAGACCCGGTCCCAGGACAAACAAAAACCGCGACGACGACAGCGGAATGATTTCCTCTTTCATAAACAGTTTCAACCCATCGGCCAAAGGCTGAAAAACACCCCCCGGACCCGCCCGGTTCGGCCCCCGCCGATCCTGCATAAATGCCGCTACCTTCCGTTCTCCCCATGTCTCATACATCGCCACCAACAGCGACACGCTGATAATGATCAGGATCAGCACAGCCTTCTCTAACAATAATACCCAGTCAAAAGCCAGTAAAGTCAGATGCATCGGTCGATATGTTTAAAATTCCCTAGTTTGTCTCTTTACCTGTACTCCACGGGTTCCCCGCCTCACTCGTCCCATTTCCGCGGGAATGATGCGGTCCAAAATCCGTCGAATGCGCCGGACCCTCGATCTTCGAAAGATCGATCCCCGGCCGGTTCACCTCGCTCACCGTATGGATATCCATCAACAACTTCGGCTTCCGCCCATCCAGCACATCGTAAAGCACCTCCTGCGGCCGCTCGACGCCCACATAATGCCCC
>Ga0105239_10004914_pt1 | contig 15808 bp, 16 predicted proteins | sample KBSC44metaG_FD_92761 | JGI IMG/M metagenome (GOLD analysis project Ga0105239, IMG submission 92761) | Corn rhizosphere microbial communities from Kellogg Biological Station, Michigan, USA - KBS C4-4 metaG | ecosystem: Host-associated > Plants > Roots > Rhizosphere > Soil | place: Michigan, USA...
CCAGACCATCCTGCACGCCGAGTACTGCCGGCTTCGACATCCTCCAGCTGGAGGCGGGGCGGGGCATAAATGCCCGGATCTCGTTTTTGATGGGCTGTTGTACACGGATTTGCTGTTACAGGATCTAGGGCTCGAGGTGGGCAGGAAGAAGAGCTGGTGGAGGGAGTTGGTTTGTCGATACTTGCCTAATGATTATCAGGGGTTGGTTGGGGAGTGGAAGGGGCAGCAGAACATTTGATAGACTGGCATTGGCTGTGATTTGGGATAGTATTTCCATAGGGCGCAGGCACTCGTGGTCATTGGACAGCTGCTAAGACTCACAGCGAAGTATCATTTCGTGCTCTTTCACTTGTCTGGAAGCCCGCGAGAAAGGGCCGAGTCACAAGCGCAACATTAGAGGTTGTATCACTTCACTTCCACTGAGCCTAGACTTGGATTTCACTGCCACAGAACTCCCGGAATGGTGGAGGTGGAGGTGGTTCCTCTCGCCACATTGCGGGATTGCGGGATTGCGGGACCTGTCCCATGATCATTTGAGGTGTGCGAGGAATCTCGGCCGAGTTATTGATTCCTCGAGTCAAGCCTCACAAAGGCTCAGGGGCCTAAGTAATAGTGAATCTAGAACGGCCGATAAGGGTAATGATGAACGTCTGTTTTGGGTTTTCTCATTGCGATGGCCGCAGGCAGAGTGGTTATTTAACCCGCCAAGACTCAGCCTTGCCATACTCAGATACTTCACTCCTCGTTCACTAACAAGATATATATCACTCTCACCAATTTTGTATTTAAAAACTTCACCAAGCGGCTGGTGCAAATTGCTTTTTGGCACCTTTCCAAGTATCGGGGTTCAAACCCAGCCACCAGCCGTCTGATATATTTATGCATTTTCTATATAAGGCTGGCCTGGCCAACCAAGGCATCAGGCGCGCCAAGTTACCCCATCTTCCGAACATCCCATCCATCTCCACGCACCAGAACCTCCACAGCTCCGATTCTACTCCCAATTCTAATCAACTTCAACCGCACACATGGCAGAATCCGGTGGCACCTCGTTTACCTGGTCTGGTTTGGACTCGGTACTTTCGAGGAAATCTATTGGTGCCCGGATGACCCTGGCTAAACTTGTTCTTTCTGTCCACCACTTAGATTCCCCAGATTAGGGGTCTGGTACTCCGTACATTCGTTCGGCGATCCTGGAATCGTTCATCCGAGCATGGGTCAGAATAAAGGCGCCAACGAGGCTCGACCCTGTCTTGAACTGTCATCAAAAAATGCATGTCTTCCACAGGTCGGTCCCTGGGTAGAGTCCTAACTAGACACCGGTAAGCGAGTCGTCCAGTCCAATGTTGGCGCTCGCTGGCTGACTCCGTAGCCCGTACCCCGGACGGAGTACACTACCTACTCCTAGGTATGCTCACAAATACGGGGAGTAGACCCCACCGGCGGCAGGGTATTGCGACTGCGTAGGTAGGGTGAACGATCAACTGGGCCATTGAAATACTGGTCTAGTCCACGCCCGTCGATTAGTTGATATCTGGACAGTGGTTTTTGCATCACAATCGGACTGTATCTGCCCAACATCGAAAATCTTCAATCTGAACATACAACTTATACCGACACCATGGAGAAGCAACAAACGCGACAAACCGATCATGATCAAATGGAGGGCAGCCTACGTGGTCGTGACGAACGAGTCGAAGATGTCGAGAGTGAGCCGGTGCAACACGTTCATCTCAAGACGATCGTGCTGCTGATCGTGAGTTTTCCATTCCTTGGAGTCCTCCCGCGCCCACTCCAACAATACCCACCCACAACATATATATACTAACCAACCTTTCTCTTTCACAGGCCATCGTAACCGAATACGCAGTCCAAGTCTTCCACATCGTTGGCGCCGGGTTCCTAGGCACGAGCGTGGCTGCGATTGTAGGTGGATCAAACAAAGCAACCTGGCTCGTCTCGACCATGTCCATCAGCGCAGCATGCCTAGGCCCACCCGTCTCACAGGCCGCAGATTTCTGGGGCCGACGGTGGTTCGTGATCATCCTCAGCAGCTTTGGGTGCGTAGGATGTATCATCGTGTCGCGTGCCGACTCCATCGGCATGGCGATCGCGGGCCAGGCGATCTCAGCGCTCAGCCAGGGTGCGCAGCCCGTGATTCACGCGATCGCGAGTGAGATCCTGCCGCGAAGATATAGGCCGATCGCACAGGCAAGCACCAACACGGCCGCGACGATGGGCGGGATCCTGGGCCTGCTGATCGGCGGCGCTCTCACGCTGAACAACCCGGGGGGATTCCGGACCTTCTGGTACATCACGGCGGGGGCGTACGGGCTCTCGACGCTCGTGGTCTTCATTCTGTACCATCCGCCCGCAAGGGAGCTGCAGCAGAAATACACCACCAAAGAAAAGCTCGCCCAGCTGGATTGGGTGGGTTACTTCCTCCTCATTGCCGGTCTGGTCCTCTTCAGTTTCAGCCTCACATCCGCGATATCCGTCTACCCGTGGAAAAGCGCACAGATCCTCGCGCCACTGATTGTGGGCAGTTTGCTGCTGGCGGGGTTTGCCGTGTACGAGTGGAAGTTCACGCGGACAGGGATGCTGCACCACGACCTGTTCAATCGGGGCCGCAACTTCGCGATCGCGGAGCTGTGCATCCTGGCCGAAGGAATTTCGTTCTTCGCGGCGAACAACTATTTCGGCTTCGAGGTCGCGGTGCTGTATGGCCAGGACCAGTTCCACGCGGGACTGTACTACACGGTCGCGTGGTTCAGCTTGCTGGTCTCGACGTGGATGGCTGGCGTATACTGCTCGCGGAGCAAGACGGTTCGGCTACCGACTGCTCTGGCGTTCATCTCGTTCACGCTGTTCAACGCGCTCATGGCGAGTCTGACGCCCGCCAAGGGGCGGAAGAACATCCTGGGCTACGCGCCTTTCTTGGGCTTGGGCCTGGGGACGGCTCTGAACGCATTGGTCGTCGTGGCGCAACTGTCCACGCCCCCGGAACTGATCTCCATCACAACGGGCTTGATGATCGCAACGCGCAGCTTCGGCGGCACGATTGCGCTGAGCATCTACACCGCAGTCTTCAGCGACCAGTTGACCACGGAGCTGCCTGCGAAAGTCGCTGCTGCGACGATCCCGCTGGGCTTTGACGCGAGTCATCTCGGCCAGTTGCTTGGTGCTCTGACTAGTGGGAATACGACGGCGATCGGGTTGGTCCCTGGGGTGTCTCCTTCGATCCTGCAAGCTGCGGGCGCAGGCATCAAGGAGGCGTATAGTTTGGGATTTCGCTATGTCTGGGTCACGGCGGCGGCGTTCGCTGCGTTGGCGGTTATTGGTAAGAATTTCTTCGGCCTCCCTTCCCTTCCAAAGGGTCGGAGTATACTGATTTTTATGCGTAATAGGCGCCGCCTTCCTTATTGACCCGACGGCCGAGTTCAATGCGCACATCGATGCGCCCGTTGAGACGGAAGAGGAATTGTGCCGGGGAGGCATGACGGAGAAATTGCATCATCATCACCAGCACGATGGTTCACAGGCTTGATATACTAGGAATGCCGGGACGAAGCGACCTGGGAGTTATTGCCTGCTGCTTTCTCTTCTTGCTCTGTCGCGACAAGAAAGTCTGCCCTGTTGGCTGGCCCATTCCCGTGGTAGCGAGCAACTACTTAGAAACGCGTAGGTGATGCTGAAAAGCTGGCAAGCATGCCCCAGCAGTTCAGCAGGACATAGAATAGCGTTTAGATGTTGTCTAACTAATCGAACAAGCCCGAGGCGACAAACGCCAGTCAAGAACGTCCCAAGTCCTAACCAAGGAAGTAGTGGGTAGTGTAATATCTTGACTGAATTCCCCAGCCAGCATTTCAAAGCCAAGCTGTCATATCTAAGATCAATTACAAGACCAGAAACATTTACAAATAACAGCAGTCACTTGTCAAGACACCTAAGTATTTTCTAATTGCAGCATCATAGTAGATACCTAAGAACTAGAAGATCGATCGATCGATTCGTCGCCGCGACTCATACTTCTTCCCCAGTATGGCCCTGCAACTCATCGCGATACCATAGCATATCTTTATTGAGACTGGAAACACAGGCAAAAAATGTACATAGACAAGATAATAACGCGGTGGGGGAAGCTCGCTTCGAGTCCACTCCACCTCTGATAATCACCAATCCAGGGGGCATGTCGTAAATATGGCTCCATTGATGATTCCGTTGATCAGATCATGCGTACACCAACCCCCTTCTCTTCAGCTTAGCTTAGCTTAAAACTTGACTTTCCTTTCCCGTGGATATCCCAACTTCCATTGAAAATGAAAGATCATTCAGTAATTGCTTATTCGTCAATATCATTACTCAGCACAGCCCCGTGTGTAAACAGAATCCAGAGCCGTCACCCAATCTCGTCGCCGGTCAATTTTGTTGCAGACTGTACCCCCCACTGCAATTTTTGAGAGTGGGGGAAGAGGAAAATTCCCAAGATTACCCGGTGATCGTACGCCTTGATGTGGAACCACATGTTCTGTCGGCTTGATTCAAAATGTATTGGGGAAAATGTTGCAAGACCAAGGAAACAATGCAAGAGAATACCACCCAGGTCGTGGAGCAAAGGCCAAACTTGTTGTAAACATGGAAACAATGAAGGAAGTTGCAGCAAACGTACTTATTGTGCTATTTGTGGGCCTCACCGAGGTAAGCAACAACTGGTTACCGACCCGTCACTGTGGCAGAAGGTTTGACTCTCGAGAAAGACAAGCATTTCATCTCTGTTGCGGGAATTGCATACCCTGCTGTTGTTGCTGTTGATGTTGCTGGGCTGCGATCATCTGAGCCTGGGCATGTTGCATTTGTAGCTGCTGCATTTGTTGTGCATTTTGTTGCTGAATTGCTTGAGCCATATTAGGATTCATGTTCATACCGCCCATGCCATTCTGCATAGCTCCAGCTTGTTGGGCTGCCTGCTGTCTAGCAAGCTGCGCTTGTTGCATTTGCATAGCATTCATGTTCATGGCATTTTGCTGAGCTGGATTTTGTCCTGCCTGGGCTGCCTGGGCTGCCTGAGCTTGAGCTGCTTGCTGTTTTCTGACTGCAGCTACTGCAGCTTGTCTTGCTTGGAGGCTGATCTGGTGTATCTCATTGGGCTGCAACATATTGGTATTACCTTGATATTTCGCAGCCGCCTGAGTCATGAATCTTGCTTGATATGCCTGCAGTGTAGAGTTGTAGACTTGCTGCAGATATGGACCTAGACCACTTGGCCTTTGCTGTTGCTGCTGTTGCTGCTGCTGTTGCATACCAGCAGCCATCATTTGCCCCTGTGCCTGTGCAGCCATCATGCGCTGCTGTTGCTGTTGCTGCTGTACATGCGCCATTTGAGCTTGAGCTGCTTGTTGTTGCGGAGTCATATGATTTTGAGCAGGTGAAGCATTGACCTGGCCCTGCTGCAGATTTTGCATCTGGGCTTTCATTGACTCGGCAAGGGATGCATTATATGCTTTCGTAGTTTGAGGAGCTGGTGACATGTGCTGACTCTGTGGTGTCCCTTGTTGCATAGCTTGCTGCTGTTGTTCTCGTTGCTGTTGAGCTTGTTGGGCTTGTTGCCTTTGTATTGCAGCTTGTCGATCAACTTGAGCATGATGCTGAGCCTGTAGATGTGCCATTTGAGCTTGCGCCATTTGTGGAGTTCCGTTCACCAAACCTGCCTGTGACATGGCTGCTTGTTGTTGCATGGCATGGTGACGACGTTGCATTTGGGCGACCTGCTGGGGATTCATAGGTTGAGAACCACCATTCACCATCTGTCCTTGCATCATTGCAGCTTGCATCATCTGGGGGGTGGGTGCTGCCATGCTGCCATGCGGGCTAGCTTGTGTCATATGTTGAGAGGGCGTCCCTTGGCGGAGAATAGGGGTTGCATTTCTCGCAGCAGGTGTGCCGTGTGTCAACTGCGGAGTTCCATTTCGGCTAGGTTGACCTTGATTGCTGGGAACTCTCGTCATGGCTGAGGTTGGATGAGCATGCTGAACAGCAGAGCCTGGCCTTGCCGGAGAACCATGACCTTGCTGAGAAGTCGACACAGCCATGGGCTGGGCTCCTTGTGCAGCTGATGTAACAACTGGTGAAGAAGCTGCATGTGGAGTACCTTGACGAATGATAGGTGATCCACGTTGCTGAGCCGCGGCAGCCATCATTTGATTCTGAATGTTAGGCGGAATACCGTTCATCTGTTGTGACGGAGGACGTTGTGCGACTTGCCCAGGGTTCGGGACCTGTGGCTGTTGCTGGCCTTGTTGTTGCTGCTGTTGCTGTTGAGCGGCGTATGCCTGCATTTCCTGCTGGCGAGCTCGAAGCATACGAGCCTCTTGAGCTCGCTGCATCATGATGCGTTTCTTTTCTTCTTCTTGCAACTTCTCCTGCTGCTGACCTCTCCTATTTTCGTCCTCTTGCAGCTGTCTCTCCTTCTCACGTTGCTTCCGTTCAGCGATATCTCTCTTGATACCATCGAGTGCATTGAACTTTTCGAAGCGAGGTTGGAACAACCCAGCAGCAGCTTGGCCGTCGACGTTGCCGGCATTAGCAGCATTGGCAGCATTAGCAGTACGTTCATCCATGATGAGCATGAAGCGCTCTTGCTCCTTGGCGTGGGCATCTTCTGCCGCCAATTCAGCAACTGTCCTCTTTCTGCTCTTGGGTGAGGGCGGTCTGGCATCGTGATAGGGATCTTTGAGCATTGAAATGAGGGAATCGACCTCTTCCAGGCTTTCAACTGGATCCAAATACAAAGGAGGTGCGGTAGCATTCACCACTCGTGCTTCATAATCCAGTATATCTTTTGGGTCGATCTTCAATTTCTGCTTTTTGAGGGGAGGACCTTTCTCGGTGGAGGGAGTCTGGGGCATGCCTGATATGGGAGTCTGCGGTGCACCAGATCCAGATGCTCTACTGTTGACATTGGCTTGAGACTGCTTGCGGTTTATGGATTTTGGATCGGGGGCCATAGCATCTATAACAAGATCCATGTGTTTGGACAGGATGGTTGGCCTTAGTGCGACATGGTAAATCTTGGGCTGCGGTTTCGTGGACTTTGGAGCGACATCGATGGTATCGGTGGAGCTGAGGTTATTGGGATCTTGACTGGAGACCGAGTCTTTCTGTTCGTGTTTCATGGGAGGTGATCTGGCAACGGGCTGCTCCTTGGGAGGATATGGGGCGTAGGGAGATGGAGTAATGTACTGGTTGTAGTTGTGAATGGAGAATAACTTTTCGTCATCTGCGGCAGCCCCATTTGCAGCGACTTCCTTCGCAGCAGACTTGTGGTCCACTACGCGAACAATCAACCAGCCTTCGTAGTATTTGACTTCTGACTTGCGGAACTCTTCGACCATGTCGTGAGGAATGGTGCCTTTTTGGAGATGCTCAATGAAAATGCGCATTTCGGAATGATAGCTGAAACTTCCATCTTGCTGGTCGAAGCGAAAATGGGTTGGATGGAGGTGGACAATTAGAGATGGAGCACAACCTTTGTACTTTCGGAGGATATGGGATTCCTTGGGGACATAAGGCTCTGGGAATTTCTTCGAACTCTTCTTGTCTGCGGATGTGCCCTCGGAAGCGTTGTTCCGCGTGGTCAAACGCTGCAGTCGTCGGTTGGGCCGCGCTGGGCCTGTTCCATTTGCCGTCGTGGTAGTAGCACTGTTTGATGTTGCGGTGGTAGGGGTCGCACTCTGCCCGGGGAGGGCCTTCGGGACAGTGGATGGGGATGCAGAGGGCGCACTTGGTCGTCCGCCGTTGATGTTGGTCTGGACCAGCGGCGGAGGAGGCTTCTTCATCTTGGTCGCTGGTGCGGCGGGTTTGGCCACGACAGCAGCCATGACGAGTGTTGTCCCGAGTGTTGACGAGTGTCTTCAGTGTCTTCCTGCTCCGGCCGACTTTCCCTACTTGTTCTGACTAGTCTAAAGCAGACAAACCCGTCGCTTTAGAACCTTGGTCACTTTGCGACAGTGCTGGGCACACGCGCATCATGAGGGGCAGGTAGAGGTCTGGATGGAGCTACTGGGGCGGTAATCGGGGATTAACTCGAGGGAGGGGGTAGTGAGAGATAGAATATGAGGAGAGAGGGCCAAAGGATAGGTTACTGATTTGACATGGATGGAAAATCGAATGCGCTGGCTGACAAGTGATGGTGCATCGCAGGTGAGGGATGGTATGAGGTTGCAACTTCGACTCCGACCCAGGTTTACAAGTCACGTGAGTCACGTATAGCGCCAAGACGACATTCGACAAGGCTACGAGGCTGTCCCCAAACTCCCGCCACAAGGGACAACGTGTGAGGATATACTGAAGCTGTGGCTGGAATAGTATGGTTAAATATGAACATTCTTTGTTGAAGATTATCCACGCCAAATGGCCCGATAATCCGATTATCTTAGGTTGGGCAGAACAAAGAGATCGCTGTCTCATTGTGGTGTGGCCAGCCCCAAAAAGGAGAACCTTGAAAAAGGAGTTAACCCCTTTCCACCACACATCCTCAATTATTGTGCACACCGCATCGTGACCATAAATTCATAAGTACCTAGATACTATACTCTGTACTCAATCTTTCTCGTTGACCCTCCTCTGCCAGTCCTCTCCAATCTTTAAACTTTCCACCACGGTAACTCGCTTACCTAATCCTGTCCGCTCTTCTCTCTGCCACCAAGTCTCACTCTTCTTTCCAGAGGACTCATCATCAGTGTCGATCAGCCCACCATGACCACCCTCGTCACCAATCACCACAACGGTCTGTCGAACCCATCCAGACAGATCAGATACTATTTCACCATCCCTTCCACACAGGGATTCTTGTATATAAACAACTTCGGGCGCTAAGCTTCGCAAAATATGTTTGTGACCACTTGGCGATGTGAAGGGCATGATCATGCTATCCTTGTCCACAACAGCCATTGCTTGATTGTGGAGTGTTTTGTACAAAGTCGTAGTTTCGTCAATTGGATTTGGCTCCACCTGAGATAAGATGCCATCAGACGGGAAATCTCCCGGTGTCTGGGCGGGAGTTTGAGCATCGTGATGGCTGATATTAGAAAATGATGAAGCCATTGATTGTGAAGGCCCTCGAGTTGCAACAGGACTCAGTGGATGAGCCTTGAGTTCCGGATTGTAGATTAAAACAAAGACCCTTGTTGTATCAGGCTCGACAAATTCGGGAAGATGTGCAAGAATTGACTGTGGTATTGTTAGCAGGGAATGGTAGAATTGAGGTATGTAACTCACAGCATGCCCTCCGACATCGATCTCGCTGTCAGGCGAAACTTCAACGGCGGAGACAACAACAGCCACAGTCTTGCGCTTGCGCTGAATGACAGAGGAATTCTTGGGTAAGGCCACCGCTCCCGAGAAAAACTCGTCTGCTGTGCCACGTCTTTTGATGCCTTGAGTGATCTCTCGGTCATTATCTCTCTGTTCCGCCTCTTCGCTCCATCGTTCATGGTCTTCATAACCTCCACTGCCACCGGTCAAAGAGTTAATGGCGCCGCCGACCATGGCTCCAGCTGCTGCCACACCAGCTGCACCAGCTGCAAGGGTCTTACTAGCCCAATCATTTGGAGGAACAGGGCTTGCGGAGCGGCCAAAGCCAAATGCACTGGACACTCGAGCAACCAGGCCCGTCTCTTCTTGATTTTCTACAGTCGTGGATCGCGCTGAACGATACTCGCCGCTTGCATCAAGGGGGCCGGTAGGAGGACCCTGAAATCCCCCAGGAGGTGGAGGAGGTCCGCCGGGGCCACCGAAGCCACCAGGCTGCATCGGTCCAGGACCAGGGCCCTGCCAACCCCCTGGAGGAGGAGGTGCCTGTCCCTGGGGAGGAAGAGCGCCACTCATGCTTGAATAACCTGGAGGCGGGACACCCCCTGGATAATGCTCATCCTCACTGGAATCCACTTCATCGTCGCGTCTTTCGCTCCAAATCCATGCAGCAACACCAATGGCAGCCGCAGTGACGGTCAATGTTAGAGGAATCCAGTATCCAAAGGCAGATCTGTTGCCAGAATGTCCATAGCCACCCGAGTTCGAGCTGCGCTTCCTCCGCTCAGTAACGGTATACTGGTACGACATCGTTGGGTGTGGGACTCAGGATAGATGCGCTATCTCAACACGACATTGGAGATGCGTAGCTTCGAGGTATCGAGCGCGAAACAGAGGAACCGCAGTATGCGCAAGGATAAGTTCGAAGTCGGAAGGTTTGGAAGGTTGCGGCCCTGTTTAGTGTTTACGTCTTTTCGTCAGACAGGCAGCCTCGGCTAATCAGGCTGATCGATTGAGCTCAATATTCTTGAGAGGTACGATGAACTTTATTGATAGGGTTGGTCGATGCAGAGGAAATCAGAGAAGATGATGGTGACACAGAAGAAGAGAATTGCGCGAGTTCACGGAGCGTACGAGGAGTGGATGAGATGGGATTTATGGTGGCTGGTTGCTGGTCGTTGGTTGGAAACAAAACAAGCCCAAGGCCGCTCTTTCCCTCCCAGCCTCATCCGCACCTTGCAGCTGCTCCTTCCCCACACCTAAGTGACCACGCTAGCGTTGTTACTGGTACTACTAGATGCCTAGTGTTACGAAAAATAATACCTCAATACCTCAATACCTCGTACCACCAAGAATACTTCATCATCTTGCTCCATCATCTGACATCTTTCCCTCCTCAACAACAACCAGTCTGTGCAACTATGAACGAGCCCTATTCTCCAGCGTTCCCTCTCATCTTATAATCACCGATAAAAATGTCAACTCCATCTAGTGCCCGCCGCCGGCCCAAGGTGACTAAACAAAGCGACAATTATCCCACTAAGGTCCCAGACACCATCCCCGATGAACTTGAAGACCAAACATCCCGCATTATATCGCCCCTCGACATCGTGCGAATAATCATAACACTCATTGGCGTATCTTGTGCGCTATCCTACTACCTCACATCCGGAGCCTCACTTTACTGGAACTACGACCCATGGTTCACGCGGCCCGCAGAACTGGCCCAGTGGTGGAAAGGACCATTGCAGTTGACACCCGCCGAGCTGAGTGTGTTCGACGGGTCTGATCCCAACAAACCGATTTACTTGGCCATCAACGGGAAGATCTTCGACGTCTCTGCGGGGAGACACACGTACGGCCCTGGTGGGAGCTACGAAGTGTTCGCCGGGCGAGACGCCACAAGGGCCTTCGTGACTGGCTGCTTCCTGGAAGACCGCACAGGTGACATGAGGGGAGCCGAGGAGATCTACATCCCAATCGATGACCCTGACGAGGTGATCACCAGCGCACAGAGGAAAATTAGAGCGGAGCGTGACCGCAGGAAGGCAAAAGAAAAGGTGCAGCAGGAGGTCCGGAAATGGGAGAGCTTCTACCAAAATAGCAAGAAGTACTTCCTGGTCGGTGAGTTGGTCGGTGTACCAGAGTATACAGGTGAGCCTCCGAAGTTGTGTGAGCCTGCTCAGAAGGGGCGCCCGAAGAGGAAGAACCAGAAACAAAGTGATGCTACTGATGCGGCGCCTGGGAAACCTGTACATTAATGCTGTAACTTGTCATGATCGATTCAATGCACTTTCCAAACGACTTAGAGTGATATTAGGCCCATGATTGAAACAGCACGAGATTATGGTTTTGGATGGCAGTAATAACTGTGTTTTCATTGATCTTGTCCAGCCGTCCTGCATCATGTGGGGATCGTTGCATTCGTCCTTGCCGGATATCAAGTTTCCCAGCTCACAGAATCTATATCACCTACGGCCACTGAATGGCCATTTGTAGAATCATCACCGCCACCATCGATTGATCAGTTGACTAACTGGCGCCGGAAAGGCCTCTCATCATCCATCTCAACTGCTTGGCGAATGAATCATTTCTGGGTTGTATGCATATTCGTGTCATATTCCTTTTGTCAAATCACCCGTTCCCGCACACCCATGCACATCGAAATCCTCAGGTAAAAATCTAATCTCCACCGGCGGCGGCTCTCGTATAGATGCTTCCCTTGGAGTGGGCGACGACTTTGCGGATGACCCCTCGCTCCTCAAGGTCAGCGAGGGCCTTGCGGGCGAGCGAGCCGTTGATTTTCAGACGATCGACCAGTACGGCGACGGTGACTAGTCTGTATGATTGCACATCCTTGTTGAGTTTGTCTGAAGTTGCTTTGTCGAGGACGACTGCGTGGTTGGCCTTATCCTTGACTGTGAGGTTGAGAGAAGAGCCATGTTAGCGGGAGAAACTCATTGCGACAAAACACGTTGGGATTGAGTGTTGGATGAATATTGCGAGATGTTGCGTACCCTTTCCCTTCGACCACTTCTTCTTCTGCTTCTTGCCGCCGGAGGATGCTGCTGGCGCCTAAAACGTCGGTGTCAGTACGTGTCTCGATGGTCTCGATAGATTGGTTAAGGATCTGGGCATAATTACCATGTTTGCGGTGTTGTGTCTTGACAAAATACCAGGAATGAGAGGAACGGAGAGTGGGAGGTTCGCTTCGAACTTGTAATCGAGATTTCTGGTTCCCGCAGTTGGCCCAATCCGGAAACTAGGGCAAAAGTCTTGGCATCACTTCAGCGAAAATCAATCCGCTCCAGAGGACTATAGTAGGTGGTGAAAGCGAAATCACAGATATTTAGAAGGGCATTAATGATAGATCGTAGATAGTTTTTCTTTTCGATTGCAGCCTTATTGCGCTGTACTATCTACTATAGGTCTATGATTCTGAGCTCCAAAACTTTTCTGGGTATCTCATTTCCTCGCTCATGCAATTCGTACCGGACGCATTTCAACGTGACAGAGTCTAGTAGAAGAATCCAATGACCTTTCCAGCCACGTGCTTGCGTCTGGCCTCCTCATGGTCCATAATACCAGCGCTGGTAGTGAGGACGATGTAGCCGAATTGACGAGAGGGAAGCAGCTTGACAACCCACTTCTCAAGGTCCTTCAAGGCGACGTTGTAGCGGGGAGAGATGACACCAGTCTTGTTGAGACGTCCATTGAGCTGGATCACGACCTTGCCGTTGCGGTGGTCATCGACTTCCTCGAATTCGCCAATGTAGCCTATCAGAACCAAAGTCAGCAACGTCGCTGTTGGGTGGGGGAGATTGTAGCAATCGAATAAACATGATCAGACATGGGAAAAAGAGAAAGCAATGTGTAAGATCGATCGCACGAATAATCTCAATCTTTCGGGTACTTAAAGGGCAAAGGTCGTCGAGCAAATTTGAAACCACCGCCTAGTTATCAACCCGACAACTCTGGGAAATGTGCACTGGTCCTCCTCTTTCTGCATGGTTCTGTAGAATTGTAACCAATATACGTACCGTGCTTCTGCATGACACTCAAGAACTTGATGATGACCTTGGAGCTTGGTCGGATCATGACTTGACGCTTGCCGGCCTTCTCGGCATTGTTGATGCTCTTGAGAGCGTCGTTGAGGACGGAAGTCTTGACCATTTTGGCGGTGGTGTATTGAGATTCTCAAGTCGTGTAAGACAAGGACTTGAGGTGTCTGCAAGATGAATTTCTGTTAGTCTTCAGAGCCTCGAGCAGGAAGAGTGCCCATTCAAGGGTTCTTCAGCTCGTGTCGCGAAAGATGGAGCGTGTCCAACTCTGTACGGGGTGGAAATGCTACAATCCACGTCGCAGAGTTGGATTGCTCATCTAAGGCTAGCTGAAGAGGGCCGGAATATCGACATACCTCTGGTTGATGATTTGGAATTGACGGTGAAGATTGTCGTTGTTGGACGTGGAAGTTGAATCGCAGCCAGAAATTCTCGGGATGGATTTGATTGTGCCATGCCAAGATTTCAGCATCCACTAGTCCACATTTGGAGCTCAGTTTCACAGCCTTGCACGTGACTAAAAGGCCACCAACAATTGAACTCTTGACGACAAGGAACATGCTTCTACACTCTGAACCCCGATCCCCTAGTAGGGGGTTCATCATCTGCTACCAAAAGAAAGCATGCGCTATAATCGTTACCCCTGTTCGAGATGGATCCAGGCATGCGTTGGCGGCAAACCTGACCCCCCAAAGCAGGTTCACTCAACCCAAGGTTTTCCGGTTGGATTCGGAATTCAGTAAAAGACGACATACTCCATGTCCAAGTAGGCGACTGGAACCAAGGACGTTCTGGAATATATATCTGTATTAGGACGACGGAACTGATTTCACTGCCTTTGAAACCTTCTTTGCAATCACTCCCAAATGCGTATTATGGACTCTGGAGGCTTGGCGATCCAACTGCCAAAAAGGTATCCAGATTTTGCTAAGGGATATTGTCACGGGTTGAACCCCGTTTTGCCGTCCTACAAACTGGGGGCTTGTCCGAACTCGGAACATGCTTCTGCCCTTCTTCGCCTAGTCCAGACCATCCGGGAGTAAACTGAACAATAGTCTTTTCCGTGGAGCTTGGAAAGCTCGAAGGTGCCTCATCGACAAAGTCTGCGACGTAGACATTGGCGCCCAGTCGGTGTAGAACCTGGGTGAGCGCGAGGCCAATACCAGAAGCACCACCCTGTATCATGGTCAGTTCGGCCCCGACTTGTCCTCGATATTGCTTCTTTCATTGTGGGACATTTTGCATTTGGAAAGCACCGCACCACGGATGAGGGTATGGACATACAGTGACGGCGATATTTTAACCTACGAAAGATACTTTAACTATAATAGACTATTAATAACTTATACTTGTTTGTTCTCTTCTAAGCTAGTCCCTTAGATTATAAAATTTCTATAAAATAGATAACGCTAATAATTTCGCTACTTAAAAGTAGAAGTAAAGTAGGAGCGGGGCTAAGCTTTAAAGGTCAAAACCATATTCCGGGCGGAGAATCTCGGTGCAACCAAAGGTCAAAAACATCTTCAGCACAATATTCGGGGTTTTGCGGGGTTTGAAGGATCCGAGCGAAGCCAGGTCAGAGTTGTTTCCGGATTGCGAACTGAGGGATGGATTGCTTTCTTCGAAGCCCCACAATGGCGACCAATGTTATAGCTACGCTGTGTTACTAGTTGCTCCGGACGGTGATTCAAGCCTGTGGCCCACCCAGATCGGGAAACTGATGCACTTGATAATCCTCAGTATGGTTCATTCGGATGATTTAGTTAACATTTAAAATCTGCCGGACAAGCGATGCTACATCTACTTATGCACATAGTATGAGACCTATGGTATTCATGATGAAGTTGGGAGTGAGTGACTGGGAAGATATTTCACACTCTTATTTATTAGAGGCTTAAGGAAGAGGTTTGACGCCATTCCAAACCTCGAGGTGTTCGATATAGTTGATGTGGGATACGAACGCAATATTATACCCTGGGGTCAGTTTTGGTGCTGCTCCTGGCTAGCTACAATCATACAGCAGGAGTAGAAAGTCATCGCGAAAGCGGAAGTCGCCAGTGGAAGACGATAGTAGTGGCTCAGGCGACCCGGAGGTTCGTCTATTACGGCAAGCAGCAGTTCGAGCCAGAAAGTCATTTTCTGGACAATCAGCGCCCCATACCCGCAAAAACGAAGGAAGCATACCAGAGACGCGTCTAAAGGGGTGGATAACCTCCCTCAGCTTAAATCACAGTTAGGGAATAAAGCTATATTGACCGCGTTATATTAGGCGAAAAGTAATTAGGTACTAATTCCCCGGACTAATCTCGCAATAGACGACTAACCTAAGGATGGCGCCTCTAATGGCCTCTCTCTTATGATCTCTCTTGGAAGACGGTTGAGTATAAGCGTGGTCGAAGCCTGGACAAGTAGGATATTACACCGTATTCGATGTACAC
>Ga0105239_10004916_pt1 | contig 15803 bp, 12 predicted proteins | sample KBSC44metaG_FD_92761 | JGI IMG/M metagenome (GOLD analysis project Ga0105239, IMG submission 92761) | Corn rhizosphere microbial communities from Kellogg Biological Station, Michigan, USA - KBS C4-4 metaG | ecosystem: Host-associated > Plants > Roots > Rhizosphere > Soil | place: Michigan, USA...
CCCGCGCGGCGCCGCGGAGGCAACCGCGCCGGCGGCGACGGCCAGCAACGCGCAGGCGAGTGGAATGGAACGACGCAACCGGCGCGTGCGCGCTGGATTGACGGCATCGGTACGCATGGGAGCCCCCTGGGCAGGTCGGATGCGTGGCATCGTGCGGGCGCGCGTCGGCATCGGCTTCACGGGAGCATCAATGCCGCATTGCATCGGCATGAGCGGCGCCACTGATGCGGGCGTGCCTCGGCGGGCGGCGCCTGCAACGGACCGGCGCGCGGGTACAATGCGAAGCCAGGGCGGCGCCTCGCATGGCCTGCGCGCCCGGCAACCCCGCATCGGGGCCTATAGCTCAATGGTCAGAGCAGGGGACTCATAATCCCTTGGTTCCAGGTTCGAGTCCTGGTGGGCCCACCATCCAAACGACCAACGCCGTCCAAAGAAGTCCAATAATCGGCAAGAGACGCAGGCAATGGCCGCTTTCCGTCGCCAATGCCGTTGCAGACCTTGGTCAAGCTGCTGCAACATCAGCGCTCCCTGCAACCGGAAGCGCGCGGATGAGCGTCGTCGCCTCAATCGTAGATCGCATCTGCGCCAAGCGCGATGAACAGATCGCGGCACTCCAGCTCGACATCGCTGTGCACGTGGCGACCGAACAGGCGCCGCACGCGCACAGCCGACACTGGGGAGGGCGAAATGAAGAACATCCTCTTAGCAGCATTGATGATCCTTGCCACGACATTCGTGGCGCCTGCCGCTGAAGCTTTTTGGCTTCCCCCTACTCTAACTCCTGCTATACCAAAGTCGGGAGAGTCAGTATCCGTAGTAGTGTCTGGCGGAGGCTGCGACTACCTTATTGAGGAAGCGGGCTATCCGCAGATTACGCGAAACGGTCAAAATATTCGGATCTTAGTCAGAACCGAGCATCAGACGTTTGGTGAATTCTGCACTGCAGAGCCCTTTTCCTTTCCATTCTCGCTGGGCACTTTTGTGCCGGGCAACTACAGCGTGCAAGTGGATATCTACTTCTATAGTGATGTGCTGGGAAACCACGCGGAGACACTGGCAATCCTTCCAATGTCGGTCGCAGCCGCAGCCGTACCTGCTCCAATCGACACGGCAGGCACCCTGATCTCCCTTGCGGTCTTGTTGGCTATAGTGGTCTATCGAAAGCGTTCGCTTATTACGAAGCACGAGGGCTTCAAGTGGGTTCGACCCGACGTGGTGCAGTGCAACTGCTCAGTGAGTATGTTTGTGAGTATGGTGGTCCGGCCACGACGGGTAAAATCAATACGTACGCATAGTTAGGTCGGTTTTACGATAGCTGGTGGGCTCCCGATTTCCAGCACCGGCTCCGCGGGCGGGGGCGGGGGCGGGGGCGAGCGCGGGCGCGGGCGCAATATGGAATATGCTGCAGCGGACGATGCGCCGCCGCGAGGCGGCTCCGGAGCGTGCCATGCCTGGCCCCGTGCGCGAATACCCGCTCGACCGCTGCGACCGTTTCCTGGCCCGCTGCAAGAACCGCAGCAAGGCGATCAAGGTGTTCGCGACCGGCGATTCCTGGCTCGCCGCGCCGGGCGGCTGGTGGCGCGGCAAGTCGGTCGTGCAACTGCTCAACGATGACGACTGGGTCGAATCGGTCGATCCCGCGCATCCCGGCTTCAACGTGCTGTCGATCGCCAAGGTCGGCTTCGAGATGAAGCAGATGCCGACTGACCACGACCTCATCGCGCTCGACTACGTGCGCAGCGAATTCGCGCGCCAGGACAAGCCGTTCGCGTTCGACGCGTTCATGGTCAGCGGCGGCGGCAACGACTTCATCCCGAAGATCCAGACCTATGTCAGCGGTGGCAATGGCGAGGCGCAGATCGACGACGCGGCGCTCGACGCGATTTTCGACCTCATCGTGACGCGCTGGAGCCAGTTGCTCGCGCGGTTCGTGCCCGGCACGGCGCCGGTGCTGACGAACGGCTACGGACCGGTGGTGCCGACCCTCGTGCCCGGTTCGACCTGGTTGCCGCTGCTCGGCATCGGCCCATGGGTCGGACCGTGGTTGCTGCAGCATTGCGGCCTCGATGCGCTGCAGGCGCGTGCGCTCGTCGACGACGTCATGCAACGCTTCAACGCACGCGTGTCCGCGATCCCCGGCGTCAGTTACTTCGACCTGCGTCCGACCGTCGCCGCCATGCCGGCCTCGTACTGGCACGACGAGATCCATTTCACCGCGCCTGGATGGAGGCTCGTCGCGCAGCGCTGGATGGAGGAACTCGATGCGCGGGTCGGACGCACGCCGCTGATCGGTCCTGCGTTGCGCAGCCTGCGCATGCCGGCGATGGCGGGCGCGCCGGCAGCGGCGTCTGCGCCGAAGCGCAAGCCGGCGACGAAGCCGCGCACGACCCGGACGACGGCCCGGCGCAAGCGCTCCGGCTGAGCGGGTTTCCGGCAATGTCCGCGCCGCCGCGATGGCGCCGGTAACGGACTTGTGATGCACTGGTGCATCGTCTCGTGTGCCCGGAGCTTGCCGATGTCCCCGACCTTTCCGCGCGTCGCCAGCGCCAGCCTGCTGTCCTGCCTGCTCTGCGCATGCGCTCCGAATGCGCCGCGTCCCGTGAACGGCGGCGGCGTCGCGATCGAGGTTCCCGCGATCCATCATCCCGACGGCGAGACGCCGGACTGGTGGTTCCGCGCGGGCGCGTCCGCCGCGCACGCGAACCTGCCGCAACGCGCGCATGCGAAGAACGTGATCGTGTTCCTCGGCGACGGCATGAGCATCCCGACGATCGCCGCGGCGCGCATCCTCGACGGCCAGCGCAAGGGCGGCTCGGGCGAGGAGAACCGCCTCGCGTTCGAGAACTTCCCGGCGACGGCCTTGAGCCGCACCTACGAGACCGACTTCCAGACGCCGGATTCGGCCGGGACGATGACGTCGATCATGAGCGGCATGAAGACGCGTGCCGGCGTGATCGGCGTCGACCAGCGCGCCGACCGCGGCAACTGCGCATCGAGCCGCGGCACCGAAGTCGTCAGCGCGCTCGAACTCGCCGCCGCGGCCGGTCTCGCGACCGGCGTCGTCACCACCACGCGCATCACCCACGCGACGCCGGCGGCGACCTACGGCCACCTGCCGGAACGCAACTGGGAAGACGATGTCGAGATCCCCGAGAAAGAGGCCGCGGCGGGTTGCGTCGATTTCGCGCGCCAGCTGGTCGAGTTCGGCATCGGCGGCGGCATCGACGTCGCCTTCGGCGGCGGCCGTACCGAGTTCATGCCGGCCGACCAGCACGATCCCGAATACGCGGGTTTCCCGGGCAAGCGCCTCGACGGCCGCGACCTGATCGCCGAATGGCTGAAGCAGCCGGGCGCGAGCTATGTGTGGAACACGCAGCAACTGAACGCGCTCGACCTCGCGCATGCGCAGCACGTGCTCGGCCTGTTCGACGTCGAGCACATGAAGTACGAGAACGAGCGGCTGAAGGATCCGGGCGGCGAACCCAGCCTGTCGGAGATGACGCGCGCCGCGCTGACCGTGCTGCAGAAGAATCCGCACGGCTACTTCCTGATGGTCGAAGGCGGGCGCATCGACCATGGCCATCACGCCGGCAATGCGTTCCGCGCGCTCAACGAGACGATCGAATTCGCGCACGCGGTCGAGGTCGCGAACGCGATGACCTCGGCCGACGACACGCTCATCCTCGTCACCGCGGACCACAGCCACACGCTGACCTTCGTCGGCTATCCGGCACGCGGCAATCCGATCCTCGGCAAGGTGCGCGGTTCGAGCGGCGAAGGCGCGCCGAGCAAGGACTATTCGCGCGACGCGACCGGCCTGCCGTACACGACCTTGCAGTATGCGAACGGCCCCGGCTATCCCGGTGCGAGCGAGCGCCAGCCGGAAGGCGCCAAGCACTATCCGCACGATCCGACCGGCTACAAGCGCGCCGAACAGGGTCGCCCGAACCTGGAGCACGTCGACACCGAGGCCGAAGACTACGAACAGGAAGCGATGATCCCGCTCGGCGCCGAGACGCACGGCGGCGACGACGTCGCGGTGTTCGCGCGTGGCCCGGGTTCGGCCGCCGTGCACGGCTCGATGGAGGAGAACGCGCTGTTCCATGTGATCGCGCAGAATGCCGACGCGATCCGCGCGGAGTTGTGCAAGCTCGGTTCGTGCGACGCGAACGGCATTCCGGTGACGCGGCCGACGCGCGAACAGTTGCTCGCCACCGCGAAGCCGCACCGGTAGGGCGGTACGCGCAGAGCGCGTGCCGCCGCATTGCCTCGCCAATGGATCGTTGCGGACGGCGGGACTCGCGCTTCGCGCTCGACCCGCCCTACGCGAGAATTTCGAGCGCCGCGACGGACCGCATCAGGCGCGGCGACAGGTAACCGTGCGATCCGCACGGCAGCAGACCCGCGTCGACGAAGCGCTCGCGATACCACGCCGGCGTACGCCCGATGAAACCGTGCGTGTCGCCGGTCGCGCCGTCGCGCGAGGTGAACAGTTCGAGGAACGCGAGTCCTTCCAGCGATTCGGCGATGCCGGGCAGGCCGCGGCGCAATTCCGGCGCCGGTATGTAGTGCAGCACGTCGCTGCAGACGATCAGGTCGAAGCGCGTGTCGAAGCGCAATTCGCCGAGCTGGCCGAACGTCGCCAGGCCGATGTTGCGCGACCGACCGTAGCGTTCGACGACGTACTCGCTCGAATCGAGGCCGCGGTAGGCGAGTTTCGGGCGCAGCTTGAGCAAGTGCGCACGCCATGGCGCTTCGCCGCAACCGACGTCGAGCACGTTGTGCAGCGGTCGTGCGAGATAGTACTCGGCGAGATGCACGACCATCGCGACCTTGCGTGCGAGTTGCGCGCGTGAGCCGACGCGATGCTGTGCACTGCGATACCACTTCTCGTAGTAGGCGCGGTCGTATTGCTTGGCCATGCGGGTGATCCATCGATCGACACGGCATGCATGTTAAGCGTTTGCGCGGTCGTGCCGCCTAGGGGCTTTCGCCGACCGGTTCGAGTGGCACCGGCGCAGTGCCGTCGCGCAGGCGCCACGCGAGCGCGATGCCGCCGGCGAGCAGGGCCAGGTGCAGGGTTGCCGCGCGCCAGACCAGCAGCACCGGGGCGAGCGCGCTTGCGGAGATCCACGGCGCCAGCGCCGCCGCGAGACCGAACTCGGCGCCGCCGGCGCCGGAGGGCACGCCGGTCCATTGCGCGACGTGCATGACCACGCCCTGCGCGAGCAGGGTGACCGAATAGGGCACGTCATGCCCGAACGCGGCGAGCGCGAGCCACAGCACGCCGTAACGCGTGGTCCATTGCACGCCGGTCAGCAGCGCGAGAGCGACGCCCGCGCGCGGATCGCCGCGCAGCAGGTACGAGGTGTCGTGCAGCGCGCGCGCGAGCAGGTCATGCAGGCGGGCGAAACGCGCCCCGCGTCGCGGCGCATGGGCGAAGCGGGCGAGCCGGCGCCCGAGCGGCCGACGCAGCGTGAACGCGAGCGCGGTCGCGGCGACCAGCACGCCGCTGCCGAAGAACGCGCCGCGCAACATGATGTCCGGTATCGCCGAGCCGAGCGCGCACAGCGCGGCGATCGGCAACACGAATCCGAAGAACAGCGCATCGACGATCTGGTCCGCCGCCACGACCGCGGTCGCCGCCGCGGTCGTCGATCCGGCGCGGCGCAGCAGCAGCAGGTTGGCGGCGTAGCCGCCGAGTCCGGCCGGGGTCGCGAGGAAACCGAAGTCGGTCGCGAGCGAAATCGCGAGCGACTGCAACGGCCGCAACACGATGCCCGCGCGCCGTGCGAGCAGCCACAGTTTCGCGCCGCGTGCACACCAGCCGAGCACGGTCACGCCGACGATCGTCGCGAGATGGGCGCGCGACAGTGTGCGTGCGGCATCGAGCGCTTCGACGCCGCCGAGCAGCAGCGGTGCGGCGATGGACGCGAGCAGGGCGAGTGCGAGCAGTACGCGTCCGCTCGACAGGTGGCGCATGTCAGCGCTCGAAAGCCGCGCGGCGCGCTTCGATCCTACGCACCGAAGGACCAGCGCACGCCGAGCCGCCGCCGAGCGGAGCGGGTGACGGACGCTCACGCACGATGGCGTCGATCGCGGCGGACTTGGTCGAAGCCTCGCGCTGGCGCAACAGCTCGATCAGCAGCGATCGCCAGGCATCGAGCAGATCGGCGTGCGCCGCATCGGCCGGATGCAGGGCGATGCGCAGCAAGGGCACGTCGTTCCAGGCGCGCGCGGCGATGCGCAGCCACGCGCGGCTCGCACGCCGCCGCCATGCCGCGCGCGCGGAAGCACCGATCACCGGCGCCGCGATGCACAGGCCATCGTCGATGCGTTCGAAGCGTGTCTGCGTACTGGTCCATGCGAACGTCGATTGCGCGAGTGCGGCGCGTGCGCCTTCGCCGAGCAGCCAGGCCGGCGCGACGAAACCGCGCGCATGCCAGCCGCAGGCGGCGAGGCGTCGTCGTCCGGCATCGATGCGCCACGCGGATTCGTCGCGGCCGAGTGCGGCGAATTCGCCTTCGCCCGCGGTCAACATGCGTCGGCGCAACCATGCCAATGGCGTACGCGGAGCGCGTGCTTCGTCGAGGTGGACATGCCCATGCAGGGCGATCTCGTCACCGCGTGCGACGCGTGCATCGATTGCGCGACGGAATGCGGCGTCGGCGTCGATCGCACCGCACCGGTGCCAGTCCGGCACGACCAGCAGCGTCGCCGGCGGCGCGCCGATCGCATCGAGCACGGCGATCAGCCGCGCACACGCCGGCCAGGTCGCCGGCGCGACGTCGTGGATCGCGATGCACAGCCCCGGTTTCATGCCGCCTCGGCGACCGCCGCCGGTGCCGCGGCGGCAGGCGTGCGCGCAAGCTCGGCATAGCGTGCGAGCTGGCGCGGCAGGGTGCGTTCCCACAGATAGTCGCGTGCGACGCGCTGGCGCGCGAGCGTGCTCATCGCCGCGCGGTCGCGCGCATACAGTTCGCGCACCGCATCGGCGAGCGCCGCAGCGTCGTCGCCGGCGGCGATCACGCCGACCCCGTTGCCGATCAGTTCGGCGAGCGCGCCGCCGTGCAGGCTGACGACCGGGCGCGCGCAGGCCATCGCCTCGATCGCGATCATGCCGAAAGTCTCGTGGCGACCGGCGTGCACCAGCGCATCGCAGCTCGCGAGCAGGCGCGCGAGGCGCGCGCCATCCTGTTGGTACGGCAGCATCGTCGCATGCGGTGCGAGTCGCTCGAAGCGTTCGCCGCCGACCAGCAGCAGGTGGTAGGGCGCACCGAGGCGTGCGAAAGCATCGAGCAGCAGCGGGATGTTCTTCTCGCGCGCCATGCGCCCTGCGAACACCAGCAGGCGCGTGTCCGGCGCGAGGCGAAGTTCGTCGCGCAGGGCGGGATCGGCGTGGCGCGGATGGAACACGCGGCCGTCGACCCCGAGTGGCTGCAGCGCGATGCGCTCGATGCCGAGGTCGCCGAGGCGCTCGGCGATCAACCGGCTCGGCGCGAACACGCAATCGAAGCGCCGGTACAGCGTGCGCAGGTACGCGCTGGCGGCGCGACCGAGTGCGGGCGCGAAGCGGTCGCCGAGCAGGCGTGCGAGGTCGGAGTGCGCGAACGCGGTCGCCGGCACGCCGAGATCGTCGGCGACGTCGAGCGCAAGCCAGGCGAGATGGTAGGGATCGGCCGCTTCGATCAGGTCCGGTTGCAGCGCGCGCAAGGTCTTCGACCAGGCGCGCAGGCGCAGCGGCAGGCGATAGCCCGCGCCGAACGGAATGCGCGGACTCGCCAGTTCGACCAGGCCGGGCAGCGTCGCGCACGTGCGCGCGCCCGGCACGAGCAGGCTGTGGCGCACGTGTGGCTGCGCGGAGAGGTACGCGCGCTTGGCGAGCAGGTAGCGCTTGACGCCGCCGCTGTGCGGCGCGAAGAACAGGGTCAGGTCGACGATGTGCATCGGGCGCGCCGCGCTCATGCCTGTACGCCCGCGCGTCCTGCTTCGACGTGCAAGGTCTGCAGGGTGCGCGCGGCACTGCGCGGGTCGGTCGCGTCGTCGACGCCGACGCAATCGCTGCGCCAGCCGTCCGGCGTGACCTCGCAGCGCAGGTAGCCGCGCGGGCGGCTGTCGAAGTAGCGCACGTGCGGATTCAGGGCGAGGTCGCGCACGCGTTCGGCATAGTCGTCGCCGGACGAGCTGATCGAAGTGCCGACGAACTCGCTCGCCACGGTCGCGCTCGCGGGATCGTCGAAGTCGGCCTTGAGGTCGTTCGCGTAGAACGCGTGCACGTCGCCGCCGAGCGTGACGACGTTCGGGATGCGCCGTTCGCCGATGAAGCCGAGCAGGCGTTCGCGCGCACGCGGGTAGCCGTCCCAGCCGTCGCTCCAGACCTCGGTGGCGCCGTCGTCGGCGCGTGTGACGAACGGCGCGATCAGGGTCTGCTGCGCGATCACGTTCCAGCGGCTGGCGCTGCCGGCGAGGCCGTCCTCGAGCCATGCCTGCTGGCGCGCGCCGAGCAGGCTTCGCTGCGGCGCGCGCAGCTGCGCGCAGTCTGCGCCGAGCATCGCGCCGCGTTCGGTGCAGGCATGCGCGGCGCGGTACTGGCGGTCGTCGAGCAGGCTCAGCGCGGCGAGATCGCCGAACGCGAAGCGTCGGTACAGCAGGTTCGTCGCGCGGTTGCGTGCGCGCAGCGGCATGTGTTCGCAGTAGGCACGATACGCGGCCGCGCGTCGCGCCGCGAACCGGTCGGGCGCTTCGTCGTAGGCGGACACGAGCCCGGCGTAGTCGTTCGAGACTTCGTGGTCGTCCCAGGTCACCAGCCACGGATACGCGGCGTGCGCACGCTGCAGGTCCGCATCGGATTTGTAGCAGGCGTGGCGGTTGCGGTAGTCCGCCAGCGTTTCCGCGCCGCGCGGCGATTCGTGGCGGCGCAGCTGCGGTCCCCACGAGCCTTCGTAGATGTAGTCGCCGACGTGCACGACGAGGTCGAGATCGTCGGCAAGCATGTGCCGGTATGCCGCGTACCAGCCGTGCTCGTAGTGCTGGCATGAGGCGAGCGCGAGGCGCAGGCGTTGCGTGCGCGCCGCGGCCATCGGCAGCGTGCGGCTGCGTCCGACCGGACTCGCCTCGCCGCCGCAGCGGAACTGGTACCAGTACCAGCGATCCGCATCGAGACCGTCGAGTTCGACGTGCAGCGCGTGCGCGGATTCGGCCCGCGCGATGCCACGCCCGCGCCGCACGACGCGCGCCAGGGCTTCGTCCTCGGCGACGACCCAGTCGACCTCGAAATCCTGCATCGGCAGGAACGCGGCATCGGTCTGCGCGGTCGCGATGCGCGTCCACAGCACGAACCCGTCCGCGGACGGATCGCCGGAAGCGACACCGAGTGCGAACGGATAGGCTTCGAAGCGTGCACGCGCGGGCAGCCCGCTGCCGAGCGCGAGGCCCGCAAGACCGAGCGCGGAGGCGCTGCCGAGAATGAATTGTCGCCGCGACCAGCCGTCGCGACTGCGCATGGCATCGTGCATGCGTCGCGCCGATCGCTGCCCAGGACGGTGCGCAGCATCGCCGGCGCGCATGGCAGTGCGATGGCGCGCGCGTTGCCGGAACAAGTCAGGCCTTGCCGGAGCGCGCGGTCACGGGTGACGTCGGCGTGACACGCGCGCCGCCGGCGAGGGTCTGTTGTAAAGTGCGCGGATACAGAGGACGCCCGTGCAATCGCTCCCGCTGAAACCGCCGCGTTCGCGCATTCATGCCGCCGACCTTTCCGCCGACGAGTTCGCGGCGGTCGAGGCCGCACTCGGCGCGCATCGCGGGCGTCCCGGCGCGCTGCTGCCGATCCTGCATGCGATCCAGGACGTGCTCGGCTGGATCCCGCCGGGCGCCGTGGCGCTGGTTGCGCAGGACCTCAACCAGACCCGCGCCGAGGTGCATGGCGTGGTGAGTTTCTACCACCATTTCCGCAGCACGCGACCTGGCCGGCATGTCGTGCGCCTGTGCCGCGCGGAAGCCTGCCAGGCACTCGGTGCGCGCGCGCTCGAGGCGCATGCGAAGCGTGCGCTCGGCATCGATTTCCACCAGACCACCGCAGATGGCGCGATCACGCTCGAACCGGTGTATTGCCTCGGCAATTGCGGCTGCGGACCGTCGTTGCTGGTCGATGCCGACGAGCTGCATGCACGCGTGACGCCCGATGCGTTCGACGCGCTCGTGCGGCGTGCGCGCGGGAACGGTGCATGAACACGAGCGTGCGCGTCCACGTGTCCTGCGACGCGAGCGCACTCGCGCTCGGCGCCGGGGCGATCGCGCAGGCGATCGTCGCCGAGGCGGACGCACGCGGCGTCGCGGTCGAACTCGTGCGTACCGGTACGCGCGGCCTGCTCTGGCTGGAGCCGCTGGTCGAAGTCGTGACGCCGGTCGGTCGCGTCGCCTACGGGCCGGTGACGGTCGCGGACGTACGCGCGTTGTTCGACGCGGATTTCCTGCGTGGCGGCGCGCATGCGTCGCGGCTCGGCGCGATCGAGCAGCATCCGTTCTTCGCGCGCCAGCAACGCCTGACCTTCGCGCGCGTCGGCCTCGTCGATCCGCGCAGCGTCGAGGACTACGTCGCGCACGGAGGGTATCGCGGCCTTCGCAACGCGCTGGCGATGGAATCCTCCGACATCGTGCAGGCGGTGATCGACTCGGGCCTGCGCGGCCGCGGCGGTGCGGCATTCCCGACCGGCATCAAATGGAAGACCGTGCACGACGCGGCAGCGTCGCCGCCGCCCTCGGCCACCGGCTCCGAGCCTTCGAAATACATCGTCTGCAATGCGGACGAAGGCGATTCCGGCACGTTCTCCGACCGCATGCTGATGGAAGGGGATCCGTTCTGCCTCATCGAAGGCATGACGATCGCCGGTCTCGCGGTCGGCGCCGAGCAGGGTTACATCTACCTGCGCAGCGAATACCCCCATGCGCATCGCGCGCTCGAGGCGGCGCTCGCGAATGCGCGTGCGGCCGGCTGGCTCGGTGCCGACGTGCACGGCAGCGGCCGGCGCTTCGAGCTCGAAGTGCGGCTCGGCGCCGGAGCCTACATCTGCGGCGAGGAAACCTCGCTGCTCGACAGCCTCGAAGGCAAGCGCGGGCAGGTGCGCTTCAAGCCGCCGCTGCCGGCGATCAAGGGCCTGTTCGGCCGCCCGACCGTGATCAACAACGTGATCTCGTTCGCCTCGGTGCCGATCATCCTGGAGCGCGGCGCGACGTACTACCGCGACTACGGCGTCGGCCGTTCGCGCGGCACCTTGCCGATCCAGCTTGCCGGCAACCTCAAGTACACCGGCCTGGTCGAACTGGCATTCGGCGTGAGCCTGCGCGAACTGCTGTACGACTACGGCGGCGGCTCGTATTCGGGGCGACCGATCCGCGCGGTGCAGGTCGGCGGTCCGCTCGGTGCCTACCTGCCGGAATCGCAGTTCGACACGCCGCTCGACTACGAGGCATTCAGCGCGGTCGGCGCGATGCTCGGTCACGGCGGTATCGTCGCATTCGACGATACCGTGGATCTGTTCGAGCAGGCGCGCTATGCGATGGAGTTCTGCGCGGTCGAATCCTGCGGCAAGTGCACGCCGTGCCGGATCGGCTCGACGCGCGGGGTCGAGGTGCTCGACCGCATCGGCGCGGGCATCGAGCGTGCGAAGAACCTCGCCCTGCTCGACGACCTGTGTGAGACGATGCGCCACGGTTCGCTGTGCGCGCTCGGCGGCCTCACGCCGGATCCGGTCGTCAGCGCGCTGAAACATTTTCCGGAAGACTTTGCGGCGCGCACGGCAGGTGCCGGAGGTTGACATGCGCTCGATAGCCGAAACCGATCTGGGTACACCAAAATCTGCGGCGACCGTGCAGGTCGCGCTCACGATCGACGGCGTCGACGTGCGCGTACCGGCGGGCACGTCGGTACTGCGCGCAGCGGCCGAGGTCGGCATCGACATCCCGAAGCTGTGCGCGACCGACCTGCTCGATGCGTTCGGTTCGTGCCGCTTGTGCCTGGTGCAGATCGAGGGCATGAAGGGTTTTCCCGCCTCGTGCACGACGCCGGTCGCGGCGGGCATGAAGGTCACGACACAGGGCGGCAGGATCGAGCAGTTGCGTCGTGGCGTGATGGAGCTCTACCTGTCCGACCATCCGCTCGACGCGTTCGCGGCCGACCTCGGCAGCGAGATGCAGCGCATGGCCGAGCGCATCGGCGTGGAAGACGTGCGTTACGGTTTTGCCGGAGCCAGTCATGCTCGTGCGATCGTCCATGATCGCGAAGGTCGGGAAGCGGCGATCCATGGCGGCACTTCTCATGAGGAGCGAGAGCGGGCCAATCCGTTGTTCCGGCCGGTCGATGCGTCGAACCCTTATTTCACGTTCGATCCCGCGCAGTGCATCGTCTGTTCGCGCTGCGTGCGCGCCTGCGACGAACAGCAGGGCACGCTCGCGCTGACGGTGCAGGGGCGCGGCTTCGCTTCGACGATCGTCGCCAGCCAGGACGATCCGTTCATGCAGTCCGAGTGCGTCTCCTGCGGCGCCTGCGTGCAGGCTTGCCCCACCGGCGCGCTGTTGGAGAAATCGCTGATCGAACAGGGCCAGGCGACGCGCAGTGTCGTCACCACCTGTGCGTACTGCGGCGTCGGCTGTTCGTTCCGCGCCGAGATGCGCGGCGACGACCTCGTGCGCATGGTGCCGAACAAGGACGGCCAGGCGAACCACGGACATTCCTGCGTGAAGGGCCGCTTCGCGACCGGCTATGCGACGCACCGCGAGCGCATCCTGAAGCCGATGCTGCGCGCGAAGATCTCCGATCCCTGGCGCGAGGTGTCGTGGCACGAGGCGATCGCGCACGCGGCGACCGAGTTCCGGCGCATCCAGGCAAAACACGGGCGCGACTCGATCGGCGGCATCACTTCCTCGCGCTGCACGAACGAGGAAACCTACCTCGTGCAGAAGCTCGTGCGCGCCGCGTTCGGCAGCAACAACGTCGACACCTGCGCGCGCGTGTGCCATTCGCCGACCGGCTACGGCCTGAAGAGCACGCTCGGCGAGTCGGCCGGCACGCAGGATTTCGATTCGGTCATGCAGGCGGACGTGATCCTCGTGATCGGCGCGAACCCGACCGATGCGCACCCGGTGTTCGCCTCGCAGATGAAGCGGCGCCTGCGCGAGGGCGCCAGGCTCATCGTCGCCGATCCACGCCGCATCGACCTCGTGCGCACGCCGCACGTCGCCGCCGACTTCCACCTTGCATTGCGCCCCGGCACGAACGTCGCCCTGCTCAATGCGCTCGCCCACGTCGTCGTCGCGGAGGGCCTCGTCGACGAGGCGTTCGTGCGCGCGCGTTGCGAAGCGGACGCGTTCGCGCGCTGGCGCGCGTTCGTCGCCGATCCCGCGCAGTCACCCGAAGCCACCGAAGCGGTGACCGGCGTGCCCGCCGCCGAGGTACGCGCGGCCGCGCGCCTGTACGCGACCGGCGGCAACGCGGCGATCTATTACGGCCTCGGCGTCACCGAACATTCGCAGGGCTCGACCGCGGTGATGGCGATCGCGAACCTCGCGATGGCGACCGCCAATCTCGGCCGCGTCGGTGTCGGCGTGAATCCGCTGCGCGGACAGAACAACGTGCAGGGTTCGTGCGACATGGGTTCGTTCCCGCACGAGTTCCCCGGCTATCGCCACGTCGCCGACGATGCCGTGCGCGCGACGTTCGAACACGCCTGGGGCGTGCCGCTGCAGGCCGAGCCGGGCCTGCGCATACCGAACATGTTCGAGGCTGCGCTCGATGGCGATTTCCGTGCGCTCTACATCCAGGGCGAGGACATCGCGCAGTCGGACCCCAACACGCGCCACGTGACCGCGGCGCTGTCCGCGATGGAATGCATCGTGGTGCAGGACCTGTTCCTCAACGAAACCGCGAAGTTCGCCCACGTGTTCCTGCCCGGCTCGACCTTCCTCGAGAAGGACGGCACCTTCACCAATGCGGAACGGCGCGTCTCGCGCGTGCGCAAGGTGATGGAGCCGAGGAATTCCGACGGCACGCGCGGCTACGCCGACTGGGAGATCACCCAGCTGCTGTCGAACGCGATGGGCTACCCCATGCACTACGCGCATCCGTCCGAGATCATGGACGAGATCGCGCGCCTGACGCCGACCTTCGCCGGCATCAGCTTCGCGCGCATCGACGCGCTCGGCAGCATCCAGTGGCCGTGCGACGCCGCGCATCCCGACGGTACGCCGACCATGCACGTCGACGCGTTCGTGCGCGGCAAGGGCCGCTTCATGCTGACCGAGTACGTGCCGACCAGCGAGAAGGTCAATGCGAGATATCCGTTGATCCTCACCACCGGACGCATCCTCAGCCAGTACAACGTCGGCGCGCAGACGCGGCGCACCGCGAACAACCGCTGGCATGGCGAGGACCTGCTCGAGATCCATCCGCACGACGCCGAACAGCGCGGCATCCACGAAGGCGACTGGGTCGGCATCACCAGCCGCGCCGGCGAGACCGTGCTGCACGCGACGATCAGCGCGCGCATGCAGCCCGGCGTCGTCTACACGACATTCCATTTCCCGGGCTCCGGTGCGAACGTGATCACGACCGAGAACTCGGACTGGGCCACCAACTGCCCGGAGTACAAGGTCACCGCGGTCGAAGTCGCGCGCGTGAGCCAGCCATCGGAGTGGCAGAAGCGCTTCCATGCGTTCGACGAGCAGCAGCAGGCCTTGCTGGAGCAGGCGCGCGATGCCGCCCTCGATACCCCGCATTGAGCAGCCGCCCGGCCTGGTGCGCCGCGTGGTGCGGCGCTGGCATGCGGGCGCCGTCGAGCGCGTCGACGACAGCATCGCCGAGGAAGTGCCGGTCGCGTTCGTCTGCAATGGCGAACCGCATGTCGTGATGATGGCGACGCCGTGCGACCTGGAGGACCTCGCGCTCGGCTTCTCGCTCAGCGAAGCCGTGATCGGCACGGCCGCCGAACTCGCCGCGATCGAGGTGCATGACCTCATTGAAGGCATCGAGCTGCGCCTGCACATCCCGCCGGCGCGCGCGGAGGCGCTGCGTCGGCGCAGACGCAACCTGGTCGGTCGCACCGGCTGCGGCCTGTGTGGCGCGCAGGTGCTCGAGGATGCGCTGCGCCAGCCGCCGCGCGTCGGCGCGGGCCCGCGCATCGATGCGCGCGCACTCGCGCGCGCACTCGCGCAACTGCACGACGGCCAGCCCCTGAATGTCGCGACCGGCGCGACGCATGCAGCCGCGTGGTTCACGCCGGACGGTGCGCTCGTGGTGCTGCGCGAGGACGTCGGCCGCCACAACGCGCTCGACAAGCTGGTCGGCGCGCTCGTCCGCGCGGGTGCCGACATCGATCGCGGATTCCTGGTGGTAACCAGCCGCGCGAGCTATGAAATGGTGCAGAAGGCTGCGACCGCGGGCATCGCCCTGCTCGCTGCGATCTCCGCACCGACCGCGCTCGCGATCCAGCTGGCCGAACAGGCCGACCTGACCCTGGTCGGCTTCGCACGCGGCGATGGCCACGTCGTCTACGCGCATCCGCGGCGGATCGTCGAATCCACGGAGCGCGGCGCATGAGCGGGATCGAACACCTCGTGAAGATGGCGAACGATATCGCCGACTTCTTCCGCTCCGAGCCCGACCACGCCGTCGCGGTCGCCGGCGTCGCGACCCACATCCGGCGTTACTGGGAGCCGCGCATGCGCCGGCAGATCCATGCGCATGTCGCCGGCGGCGGCGCCGGACTCGGCATGCTCGCGCGCGAAGCGCTCGCGCGGCTTGCGCAGGACGA
>Ga0105239_10004921_pt1 | contig 15791 bp, 13 predicted proteins | sample KBSC44metaG_FD_92761 | JGI IMG/M metagenome (GOLD analysis project Ga0105239, IMG submission 92761) | Corn rhizosphere microbial communities from Kellogg Biological Station, Michigan, USA - KBS C4-4 metaG | ecosystem: Host-associated > Plants > Roots > Rhizosphere > Soil | place: Michigan, USA...
ATTGCAGCATTGAGCGCAGTAATCGGCATGTAATTGAAAATGGCTTGCATGCTCTGCAGGAATAGTCCCTTGTGGAAAAAGGTACCTGATAAAAAGTTTTGCGGGAACATGAACAGGTTGGCGTAAATAGGAATCACGTTCTGCGATTTAGCCACACTACTGATGATAAATCCAAATGCCATAAATACCGCAATGCCCAAAAAGCTGAGCACGAGTAATTCAAAAAAAGTGAGGGCCCCATGCGCAAGGGTGAAATGATAGAAAAAAACACCGAATAAGATGAGTACTATAGAAGTGGTTATCTGAAACAGTATGCGTGCTATGCTTTCGCCTAGTACAATAAAGGTTTTGCGTACGGGTGTTGCAAACATACGTTTAAGCACGAGTGTTTCGCGTAAGGTGAAAAATACAAAGGCTACGCCAAACACGGCAGAACCTATCAATGAAAAGCCGAGCATACCGGGCAGATAAAAATCGATCATGCGGTATTGGCGGCCGGGCATTTCTTCTACTGAAACAGTGGCTATTCTATTTTGAACCGCATTAGCCGTCATTTCATTAATGATACCGCGCAAAATAAACTGCAAAGTAGGCAGGTCGCGCTGGCTGGCCGATGTAGTTTTGAGATGAATATCGTATTCTGATGGAGTTGTTGCACCGGGGCTTTGTTTTCTGATCTCTATAATGGCTGTAATGCGTCCTTTCTTTAACTTATCCAATATTTCCGCTTCGCTGCCTTTATTGATATCAAAAACAGGAGTGCTTTTAATAGCGTAATACAAGGGGTTCAACGTATCGCTTTTTGTGTCAAATGCTACGTCGACCGAAACACCACCCCTGCCGCCACTTAAAGCGCCGAACACCATTATCAATACAATCGGGAAAAATAAACTAAAGAAAATAGCCTGGGGACTTTTAAAAATGGCCCGTAGGGTTGCTCTGCAGATAGCCCACATGGCCGTCCATTGGTTGTATTTTCCAGACATAGTTTACAGAAAATTTGGGGGCAAAGCTATTGATTAATGATCAATACGATGTCGTTTAGTTAAACCTGTATATAAGTTTTTTGCTTTGCGATTTTTAAACCCACCCCATTCAGTCTTTCTTTAGGTGGAACACCCGAAGGCCTCCCGACTTTATCGGGACAAGCTCTCCGTGGGAGGGGATATAGCGTCTGCTATAAAAAAGGAAATTTATTCTATAGTGAATTCAAACGGCAGGCGGGTTTGCGTTACGCCCATCATTTGTTTTACACGTTTGAGGGTTTCGTAGGATTTCATACCATTTTCCCCCAGTTCAGCCTTCATAGCCGACCGAACGGCATCTTTTTGAGAATTACCAAAAATGAGATCGAGCACATTATGCGGCTCGGGATATTCCTTTAAACGATAGTCGCTTATTTTAGCCATACGGGCGGCACAGGCAATAGCGTCATCTAATCCACCCAGCCGATCAACCAAACCGAGTCCTATAGCGCGGGAGCCGCTCCATACGCGCCCCTGCCCTATGCTGTCGATATACATAATGTCTTTTTTACGGCCATCAGCTACGCGCTTTTTAAATGACATGTAAGTGGTATCTACGCCATTTTGCAAATATTGCCGTTGTGCAGGTGTAAGCGGTTTGGTAGCGGTTAACATATCAGCATCAGGTGCAGTTTTTACGCCATCGAAGGTAATGCCGAGCTTTTCGTTAAAAAACTTCTGCATGTTCGGTAACATCGTAAAAACCCCAATAGAGCCTGTAATGGTATTGGTTTGGGCAAAGATGCTGTCGGCATTGCACGACATATAGTAAGCGCCTGATGCAGCTACATCACCAAAACTTACAACGACCGGTTTTACCTTACGGGCAAGTGTTAATTCGCGCCACATGTCTTCACTGGCCTGAGCGCTGCCGCCACCTGAATTAATGCGCAATACAATAGCTTTTACATTGTCATCGAGGCGGGCTTTGCGAAACAGTTCGCGGTAGGTTTCGCTGCCGATAGTATTGCGGTCGCCCTTACCGTCGATAATATCGCCCTGGGCATAAATGACAGTGATCTTTTCTTTGCCGTCGCGTTTAAAGTCTACCGCTTTGGCGTATTTTGAAATGGACAGAAAATTGATCTTATCGATTTTGGCAACGCCTATTTTTTTGCCAATTTCTTCCTTGACTTCGTCGTCGTATTTCAGTCCATCTACCAGTCCATATTTCAATGCGTCTGCTGCATACTGAATTTTGTATTCATTGGCATACTGATGCAGGGTAGCGGTATCGAGCTTGCGGGCTTCGGCTGTTTGCTGGAGCATTCTGCTATACAGATCGCCGAGTAAAACGGTTAACTGCAGGCGGTTAGGATCGGTCATAGATGTTTCGCGAAATGGCTCAGTAGCGCTTTTAAACTTGCCTGCATAAAAGATCTGCGGTTCAATTTCGAGCTTTTGCAATAATCCTTTTACATAGGCCAGCTGAATAGCATATCCTCTCCAGTCTACGCCGCCTTTGGGATTACAATAAATTTTGTCGGCCACATTGGCTACCGAATAACCACCCTGGGTTATTACATCGCCATATGCATATATGAATTTTCCGGCTGCTTTAAAATCGATCAGCGCATTGCGCAGTTCCTGACTGTTTCCCATGCCGTTGCCATTTGTAGCACATTTGAGGTAAATACCTTTTACAGCAGAATCTTTTTTGGCATATTGGATCAGCCGGAGTACATCGTATAGTGCAGGAACGTCGCCATCTTCTTTATCGGAAGAAAAACGGGAGAACGGATTTTCAACGCCTATTTCAGGGTAAGTGTGCGACAGGTCGATCATCAACACGGCTTTGGAGCCGGTCCTTACATTTTCAGAGGACGCGATGTGGCTCACAAATCCTAGAAAAATAAAAAATCCTATTACACTGAAGATTACCAGGGCTAAAAACGAAGCCAGGAATATTTTAAAAAAGCTCTTCATTAAGAAATTTATTTTAGACGAAATTCAAAGATATTTGACCCTTTGATGAAGTGCAATATATGAATAAAGTCTTTTTACTGATAGGCGGCAATATGGGCGACCGGTTGCAAAACCTACGCCAGGCAGTAGCACTGCTGGCAGCAACCTGTGGTCCGGTAGTGCAGCAATCGGCTATATACGAAACGGCAGCCTGGGGTAAAACCGACCAGGACCCGTTCCTGAACCAGGCGCTTTTACTAAATACTACCCTTTCGGCCCATGAGCTCATAGATACGATTTTAGCAACAGAAGAAAAAATGGGAAGGCACAGAATGGAAAAATTCGGGCCCAGGATCATAGATATTGACATCCTTTTTTATAATGATGCCGTTATTGACGAGCCGCATCTTACTGTACCCCATCCGCAGTTGCCAAACCGGCGTTTTGCACTGGAGCCCATGAACGAAATAGCACCCAAACTGGTGCATCCGGTATTGCATAAAACCATTGAGGAGTTGCTGGCTGCGTGTAAAGATGAACTGCCTGTTGAGAAGTGGGCAGTAGGCAGTGGGCAGTAGGCGACGGCTTCGCCATCTTTCATGAAAGAGGAACCCAAAGGGCGCAAAGTATATTCCGTTTAACTAATCTACTCAATGAAATATCATTTTATAACCATTGAAGGAAATATTGGTGCAGGGAAAACTACGCTGGCTCAGCTGCTGGCCAAACATTTTAATGCACGTTTAATACTGGAAGAGTTTGCAGACAACCCTTTTTTGCCAAAGTTTTACGAAAATCCACAGCAATATGCTTTTCCGCTGGAGCTATTTTTTATGGCGGAAAGGTATAAGCAACTGAAAGAACTGATTTACACCCAGGATCTTTTCCAAAATATTACTATAACCGACTACCTGTTTACAAAGTGCCTGTTATTTGCAAAAGTAAATTTGCCGGAAGAAGAATACCGGCTGTATCAAAAACTGTTCGATATTATTCATCAGCAGCTGGTGCAACCCGATCTGCTGATCTATCTGCATGCGCCGGTTGATAAGCTACAGAAAAATATAAAAAAACGTAACCGTTCATACGAGCAGGCGATCCCTGATGAATATCTGATGAACATTCAGCAAACCTATACGCACTACATTAAACAGCATAATATAAAAACCCTGTTTGTAGATGCGAGCAATGCCGATTTTCTGGATAATCCAAAACATTTACAGGTGATCATCGAGGCGCTGGATAAAGACTATGAATACGGGCAACATTATTTTTCACTTCCCTGAGAAATCTTTGCAGCCTTTACACTGGGCTGTTTCACGGCCCTGCTTCCATTGTCACTAACGCCATTATTATGGGTTACTGCCACCACTTTATGTGTGCCCATTTTAAAGGCAACGTACAACAGGCATATGGTTACAATAAACTGAATGAAAGTGAGGGTATTTGAAATAACATGCATAACAGGGCTGATGACTGCTTTCATCTGCGATTCTTTTATGGCTGATAAAGGAGGATATGTACCTGCATCGCCAAAATAAATCATTTCAGAAATAATTACCTGTTTGTTGATGGTAGCGATGAGTAAGATCATCACCGAACCCAGCACGAGGGTAATGATGTTGGAAGTTTTTCTATTGAAGTGAAACCGTATTTCTTTAATAATGAAAATAATAAAAGAGAAGAAAACAAATAAGGGCAATACGATCTTCCAGGAAGAAATAGTGAAATAGTTTTGGTGTAATCGTATGTCGAAGTGATTGCTTAAAAAGGTCCACCCGAAAACGAAGATGGTTATTAATACGGTGGCGTTTAAAATAACGGCCAGCCAGATGAGTTCAATGAGTAACGGCTTAAATTTTTGCATAGGTAAATCAGGCTTGGTATAAATATACAAAAATTAGGCGCATTGTGCCTTTCTGCGGGGTAGTGAAAGTATACACGTCAGCAAAAAGCTGTGCATTAGTAATTTAGGGATATTATTTTTTTATTGCCAGTTTGTTCCTTCCACTACGTTCAGGATCCTACGATCCAAACAAATCGCTGCTTAAATAGCGGTCGCCGCGGTCGCAAACGATAAATACAATTACGCCTGATTCGATCTCCTTTGCAAGTCTGAAAGCTGCCGAAGCGGCGCCGCCGCTGCTCATACCGGCAAATACACCTTCTACCTTTGCAAGCTGTCGCGCCATAAGCGTAGCTTCCTGTTGCGATACATCTATGACACGATCTACGCGGCTGGGATCGAAAATTTTGGGTAAGTATTCTTTTGGCCACCGTCTGATACCGGGAATGGAAGATTCTTCGGTTGGCTGGCAACCTACTATCTGTATGTTGGGGTTCTTTTCTTTAAAGAACATGGAACAGCCCATGATGGTACCCGTGGTGCCCATGGAGCTTACAAAGTGGGTGATCGACTGATTGGTATCACGCCATATTTCAGGCCCTGTTGTTTTATAGTGTGCTTTATAGTTATCCGGATTGGCAAACTGATTGAGAATTATGCATTCTCCTGTGGCGGCTTTTTCTTCGGCATAATCGCGGCATTTTTCAATGCTGTCGAGCAAGGTTACTTTGGCCCCAAATGCCTCCATAGTTAAGGTCCTTTCGCGGGTAGAGGTAGAAGGCATTACGAGTTCAATATCCATATTGAACAATGCCGCTACCATTGCGAGCGCAATACCGGTATTACCGCTGGTGGCTTCTATTAGTTTTGAGCCAGGTTTTATTTCACCTCTTTCCATGGCCGACCTGATCATATTCAATGCAGGACGGTCTTTTACACTGCCTCCGGGATTGTTACCTTCGAGTTTGGCGTAGATGGTAACGTTCTTATTTGGATTAAGATTCTTAATTTCCACCATCGGGGTATTGCCTACCAGGTCTATAATACTTGCCATTGTTATAATTTAATCGGGACGTTGAAATTACGTTGAAAAGTTGACATGCTGATGGGTTAACAAGTATGCAGTTAAAAGGTTGACCTGATTAATACCCGCTTCATACATTAGCCGTACTTTGTTCGATACTTGTTCGGATATCACCCGAAGATGGTATATACAAATACCGAAGAAATACCGAAGAAGGTATGAAGAAGGTACGAACAAGGTATTAATAAAACCCGGTTGCAGTCGAAGCCAGCCATTACACGCCATGTCACAAAAGATTAATTTTTTTTAATCTGTTCGCTAATTGAGGGGATCAACTCTTTAACCTGTTAATTTTTCAACTTACTTTTGCGCCTGATCATCAAATCCTTTTGTGAATGTCCACTGATCTAAGTACCAATATTCCTGAGAGTCCCTTTGTTGCTGTTCGTCAAAAAGAGTTTCGTCTATATATCGTTCAACGGTTCTTTTTCACCATGGCTATGCGCATGATTACCACCGTAATATGGTGGAAAATGTATCAGATCACGAAAAGTCCGCTGGCGATGGCGTTCATTGGATTGTCGGAAGCCATACCCGCCATTTCGCTGGCTTTATACTCTGGTCACGTAGTAGACAAAAGTGATAAGCGCACCCTCCTGTTCCGCAATATTTTATTTTACTTTCTGTGCGCTTTTGCGCTTATGATGATAACCATGCCGCATACCGAAATGAGTATGGGCAAAAAATTTGTTCAGTTTGCCATTTACTTTACTACTTTCTGTACGGGTGTGCTGCGGTCTTTTACAGGCCCTGCGGCCAGCTCCATACTGGCGCAGCTGGTACCTAAAAACCTGTTGCCCAATGCAGTAACCTGGAGCTCGGGCACCTGGCTGTCATCGTCTGTAATTGGTCACGCTTCGGCGGGATTTTTAATTGCCTACACCGGCTATACGGGCACTTTCATTTTTATTCTTATCTACCTGCTTATTGCAGCTTTTTGCATGTACCGTATAGAAAGAAAACCTATTGTTCATACGAATGCAAGTCAAAAAACATGGGAAAGCGTTAAGGAGGGGCTTCGTTATGTTTTTCATACGAAAGACTTACTGGGCGCCTTTTCGCTGGATATGTTTGCGGTGTTGTTTGGCGGCGCCGTTGCCATGATCCCTTTTTATGCAGGCGAGATTCTACACGTAGGCGCTATTGGCTTCGGATGGCTGAATGCGGCTGCCGATATCGGATCTATTGCCATTATTCTCACCCTTACTTTTCATCCGCTGAAAAAAAAGCAGGGCTTAATACTGATGTATGTAGTGGCTGGTTTTGGTCTTTGTATTATCACATTCGGCTTATCAAAAGTATACTGGTTGTCGTTCTTTGCCTTATTACTGAGCGGGGTATTCGATGGTATCAGCGTTGTGGTGCGAGGTACTATTCTGCAATTAAAAACACCTGATGAAATGCGCGGACGGGTTTCATCAGTGAACTCGATGTTCATTAACTCTTCGAATGAAATCGGCAATTTCGAAAGTGGCGTAACTGCGAAATTGATGGGGGTAGTACCTTCTGTGATATTTGGAGGCGGAATGACGTTATTGGTAGTGATAATTATGTGGCTGAAAGCGCCATCGCTGCGAAAGTTTGAGTATTAATTTGAAAATGTGCTAATTTGAAAATTTGAAAATGAGAAAGTCACGAAACTAATCGAGATCATTTTCAAATTAGCACATTTTCAAATTGGATGATTTTTCAAATAAACACTTCTTCTTCGGCTGTAACGGGGTCAATGATCATTTTAACCCTGGATATTTTATTGGCAGGAAATCCTCCCTGGCGGGCGTGTTCCATTACAGATTCTTCATCGGGCGCGTTGTATACGCAATAGATTTTGTCGTCGGTTACATAACTGTGAACCCATTGTACTTCGGGCCCCATATTACGTAATACATTACATGACTTTTGTGCAATTTCCTGCATTTGGAGGTGGGTAGAATTGCCGATACCGGGCAAATCTCTTTCAATTACGAATTTTGGCATAACAATCAATTTTAATATAAAGGTAGGGAGCTTAGGTGAAAAGTTGATAAGTTTAAAGGTTGACAAGTTGAAAGGTTACCATAAAAATGACGTCTGATTCATATTTACTTATTAACTTATCAACCTATCAACCTATCAACTTATCATCTAATCAACACATATCAACAAAAACCAACATCATGAACCGCCGCTCTTTTCTTCGCAATACATCCCTTACTACGGGAGCATGGCTGCTGGCGCAGCAGCAACTGATTGCACAGGTATTTCAGCAGCCGGATTTTAAAATAACCATGCTGACGGATAATATTGGCATTTTTACCGAAAAAGGCGGCACGATTGCTTTCCTGCTTTCGAAAGATGGCATTGTGGTGGTTGACAGCCAGTTCCCTGATCAGTCGAAACACCTGATCGATGAACTGAAAAAGCGAAGCGAGCAGCCTTTTAAATTACTGATCAACACCCACCATCATGGCGATCACACATCGGGCAATATTTCCTTTAAAGGCATTGCCGAAACTGTACTGGCGCATGTTAATTCAAAAACCAACCAGGAACGCGCAGCGAAAGAACAGAAAAAAGAAGATCAGCAGTTGTATCCTAACGCGACCTATACCGAAACCATCATCCAAAAATCCGGTACTGAAGAAATTGGCCTGTATTATTTTGGCGCCGGCCATACCGATGGCGATAGCGTGATACATTTTAAGAATGCCAACATTGTACATATGGGCGATCTGCATTTTAACCGCCGTCATCCCTTTGTTGACCGCAGCGCAGGCGCCAATATCAAAAGCTGGGTGGCTGTGCTTGATAAAACGGTGAAACATTTCGATAAAAAAACAAAGTATGTGTTCGGACATGCAGCCGATGGTTACGAAGTGACGGGCAAGCGCGAAGACCTTGAAAAATTCAGTGACTATCTGCAGGGCATTCTGAAGTTTACAGAATCTGAAATAAAGGCTGGTAAAAGCAAGGAAGACTTTTTAAAGACGACTACCCTACCCTTTGCCACGGAATGGAAAGGTGATGGATTGCAACGGCCCTTGCAGGCGGCGTATGAGGAATTGACGACGTGATGATTTGTGAAATCTTATGACTTATAGGGGCGTAGTGCCCAGGACAAGATTCGAACCTGCATACCTCGCGGCACCACCACCTCAAAGTGGCTTGTCTACCAATTTTCAGGAAAAACGAGTTGTTGCTTTTCAGCTGTCAACTTTCCTGCACCTTATTTCTTTTTTCCTGCCTTTTATTGGCAATCCGGTTGTAGAGCGGAGTTGATAACCGGATCATATACGGGGTAGAAAAAGTAGTAATCACCGATACACCTACCGCAATAGGATATAAATATTCACCGGTAACATTTAATGATAAACCCAGTGTAGCGATGATAAAAGAAAACTCACCAATCTGGGCCATGCTCATACCGGCAGGCAATGCATCCTGTAACGGCTGACGGGCAATTAAAGCGCCGGCCGTTACATTTATTGTTTTGCCCAGGATCACTACGAGCGACAATATGATTACCGGAACAATGTATTGCACGAGCAATGCCGGATCAATTAGCAAGCCCACCGAAACAAAGAAGATAGCACCGAATAAGCTTTTTAACGGCTGCAGCAGTTTCTGAATTTTTTCAGCCTGATTGGTACCTGCCAGTGCAGAGCCGGTAATAAACGCGCCGAGCGGGGCAGAGAAACCTGCATAAGTAGCGAGTACAACCATCAAAAAACATAAGCCCAGTGAAATGATGAGCAGGGTTTCATCATTTATAAGTTTAGCAGTCCATTTTAAAAAGCGGGGCAATAAAAAGATGCCTGCCATAAACCACAGGAACAAAAACAAGATGAGTTTTAAAACAGACTGCAGCATTTCGGCGCCTGCCGATTCTCTGCTCACCGCCAATGTTGACAGCAATACCATGAGCAACACAGCAATGAGGTCTTCAACAACTAATATTCCGTAAACCAGTGAAGCAAACTTTTTTGTTTTAACGCCGAGTTCATCGAAGGCGCGGATGATGATGGTAGTAGAAGAAATGGCAATAATGCCGCCCAGAAAGATGCGGTCCATTACCGGCCACCCCAATAACCAGCCTGAGATATAACCTAACAGCATCATACAAATGATTTCAAAAAGACCGGTGATGCCTGCTGTACCGCCAACCTTCGCGAGTTTTTTAAAACTGAATTCGAGGCCCAGACTGAATAACAGGAATATCACTCCTATATCGGCCCATACTTTTACGCCATCCATATCAGATATGGTAGGCAGTAATGAAAAGTTAGGTCCTACCAGCAGACCGGCCAGCACATAGCCAAGCGCAAGCGGTTGTTTCAGTTTTTTAAATAATAAGGTAGTGATACCGGCAATGACCAGTATGAGCGCAAGATCTTGTATGAGGGTTGGTAAATGAGACATTGTGAATCGGCAGTCGTGAATCGGCAATCGTGAATTTGTTAACTAATGTTTTTTACCTCTTATTTCTCTGCTTCCATGAGCTTCTCAAGCACATAATATACCGCGGGGCAAAAGGTAGAATTTTTAAGCGTAAGATTCGGGCGTTTGAGTATCACATCTTCATTGGTATAGGGAAAACGTTCGCAATCAGAGGGACGAACTTCATAAATGCTGCAATAATTATCTGCGCCCAGAAACGGGCAGGGCGCCTGCTTTGTGACGTAATCGCCCTCTTCATCCAAACGCAGATACGTTTCAATAAACACGCTTTCCTTCATTTTAAGGTGTTTGCTGATGCGCTTGATGTCGGGCGTTTTAAACCGGGGAGAATAGTTTTTACAGCAGGCGGCACATTGCAGACAATCAATCTTTTCGAATGCCTCCTCATGCAAATCGGGTAATTTTTTCAACACTTTATTTTTGTCGGCACGTTTTAACAGGTTTTTATACTGTTTCTGGTGCTCGGCGCTTTTTTTCTGCCAGTTGCCCTCTTCAATTCCCGTAACAGGTTCATTATTATTGTTGTGCGCTGCCATTAATTTTACTCCTGAACCTGCAAGTTAACTCATACTTAACTCTTATACTGGTTTGGTTTTTGTTTTTTTACCTGTATGCGCGCATTGTACGATCAGATAGTATTATTGCTGACAACCCCTTTGTACGTAATTATTATCGGTATAGAACTACTGGTCAGTCATCTCGAAGGCGTTAAAACATATTCATGGAAAGATACGTTTCATAATTTCGCCCTTAGCATTATTACGGGTTTAACCGATCTGCTGATGCGCGGTGTTAGCCTTATCGTTCTTACTTTCTTTTTCAGGCTCAGTGCTATTACCTGGTCGCACTCGGTTGCTTACTGGATATTACTAGTGTTGCTTGTGGATATGATGCACTACTGGTTGCACCGGCTTGGTCATACCTGCCGGCTTTTCTGGGCAGTACATGTAAACCATCATACTTCTACCCATTTTAATTTCAGTGTGGGTTTTAGAACGGGCGCACTTGAACCTTTTTACAGTTTTTTGTTTTTTGCACCCATCGCCCTTGCTGGTTTTCGCCCCATTGATATCTTTTTCATTTATTCTGTTTGTCAGGTATGGGCTATACTAACACACACAGGGAAAATAAAAAAACTCGGCTGGCTGGAATATATTTTTGTAACGCCTTCGCACCATCGCGTTCATCACGCATCGAATCCATTGTATCTTGATAAAAATATGGGAACGGTATTTATTATCTGGGATAAATTATTCGGAACCTTTCAATCTGAGCTGGCAGCGGATAATTATCAGCCTATTCGTTATGGCATTACCCGCCCTTTGGAAAAAGAAAATCTACCTACTATTATTTTTCACGAATGGAAAGATATTGTAAAGGATATACGCCGGAAAGACATCAACTTAAAACAAAAGCTAATGTATCTGTTCGGGCCTCCGGGTTGGAGTCATGATGGCGCGAGAATGACAAGTGAGCAGTTACGATTGAAGGAGAAACAAGATAGGATTGGTGGTATTTGCGACGATTTTGGCAACGCAAAGGGTGCCAAGGAGACGAAAAGTTTTTCCGGCAATCAAGTCATATAATTGTAAATGAAATCTTAATGACGTGGAAGGATTATGATAATTCAATTTCACGATTTATTTTTGCGCTTCCTTCATGAATTCACTTCGTGAGCAAATATTAATTCTTACCAGTACTCCAATATATGCTATCATTATTGGAGTAGAATTGCTTTTAAGTAACTATCGTCACCGCAAATTATATAGCTGGAAAGATACAGCGGCCAACCTGTACCTGATGTTGCTGAATGGGGCCATCGATCTGCTGTTCCGTGGTATTTATGTGGTGATCCTTGACTATGTATACCGCCATCATATGTTTGCTTTTAGTCATGTTGTGGTATATTGGTTCATGTTGCTACTGCTGGAAGATTTCCTGTATTACTGGCTGCACCGTTTTGATCATGAAATCCGTTTCTTCTGGGCGGTGCATGTTACCCACCATTCATCGGAGAATTTAAATTTTACAGTAGGGTTCCGGTCTTCCGTTTTTCAACCGCTTTACCGGTTCATCTACTTTATTCCGCTGGCATTAATGGGCTTTAAGCCGATCGATATTATATTTATTTACTCTGCCACCCAGATCTGGGGCATATTTGTTCATACGAAGCTGATCAATAAAATGGGCTGGCTGGAATATTTTCTGGTGACTCCTTCGCACCACCGGGTGCATCATGCTTCCAATCCTAAATATCTGGATAAGAATATGGGCATGTTCCTGATCATCTGGGATAAACTGTTTGGTACTTTTCAGCCCGAACTGCAGGAGAATGAATACCAGCCCATCAAATTCGGACTTACGAAGCCTATAGAAAAAGAGACTCCTTTTACCATTGTTTTTCACGAGTGGCAGCAAATGTGGAAAGACCTGGCCCGTAAAGATATTGGCTGGAAAGAAAAATGGTTTTACTTATTTGGTCCTCCCGGCTGGAGCCACGATGGCAGCCGTTCAACCAGCGAGGAAATGCGTGCCGAAGAAGAGGGACGGATCACAACGGGTGATCTGCCGGAAGAAGCAGTTGTAGTGAGTAAGTTGTAGAGGCCTTGGTTTTTAGTTCCTGGCACGCCTAACCATTTAACAATCAATCCATTTATCCCGCACAAGCAAGCAAATCAATTAGCACATTTTCAAATTTCATATTAGCTAATTAGCACATTTGCACATGATATTCACTGTCTTCCAACAAACACCTGTTAGTCTCCCGGTTAAATATTAACTTTGCGCTCCTTATGGTACTAAACCAACACGAGCCTGCCGCCAAACACTAAAACAGAAACTGGAAAACAAAAACTACTAAAATAAGATACCGGATGAATCTTTTCGAACAACAGAACAACGAATTTATTAGTCGCCACATTGGACCCAATGAAGCCGAAACCCATCAGATGTTACAGGTTATTGGAGAACCAAGCCTGGATGCACTGATTGATAAAACGGTACCCGCCGGCATTCGTATGAATGAGTCGCTCAACATTCCGCCCGCTATGAGCGAGCACGAATACCTGCAGCTGATCAAAGACATTTCACTAAAAAATAAAGTATACAAGAACTATATTGGTCAGGGCTATTATGATACGATTACGCCCAGTGTAATACTGCGTAATGTGTTTGAAAACCCGGGATGGTACACCCAGTATACACCTTATCAGGCCGAAATTGCGCAGGGCCGTTTGGAAAGCCTGCTGAACTTTCAAACCATGGTAAGCGATTTAACGGGTTTACCTATTGCCAACGCTTCGCTGCTGGATGAAGCTACGGCAGCGGCTGAAGCGATGACCATGTTCTTTAATGCGCTGAACAAAGACCATGATCATATCAGTCGCCCGAAATTCTTTGTAGACAACGAAACTTTCCCTCAAACAAAAGATGTATTGGTAACGCGTGGTATACCTGTTGGTATCGAAGTGGTGTTTGGCGATTACCGTACAGCTGATATTGACCAGCAATATTTTGGCGCTCTTGTTCAATATCCGAACGACAAAGGCGCTATTGACGACTACAGGGATTTCATTTCGAAAGTGCATGAGGCAGGCGCCTATGTGGCTATGGGTACCGACCTGCTGGCGCTTACCCTGTTAACCCCTCCGGGTGAACTGGGCGCCGATGTAGCATTTGGCTCGTCCCAGCGCTTTGGTGTTGCTTTGGGTTTTGGCGGACCGCATGCGGCTTTCTTTTCAGCAAAAGATGACTTTAAACGCAGCATACCCGGCCGTATCATTGGGGTAAGCATCGATGCGCAAGGCAACCGCGCACTTCGTATGGCGCTGCAAACACGCGAACAACACATTAAACGCGAAAAAGCGACAAGTAATATCTGTACGGCACAGGCGCTGCTGGCCAATATGGCCGCTATGTATGCAGTGTATCATGGCCCCGACGGACTGAAGGACATTGCCAAAAGAGTAACTGTTCTTACGAACGCACTGGCAGAAGAACTGGAAGCTGAAGGATATGAACTTTTGCACAAAAGCTTCTTCGATACAATCGTATTTAAAGCGGATGCAGCCGCTATACGTGAGAAGGCAGAAGCCGCCCAGATCAATTTCCGTTATTACAGCAATAATCTGGTAGGTATTTCACTGGATGAAACAACTTCACTGAGCGATGTGCTGGATATATTGCTGCTGCTCGACCAGCCGAATGAACACAGCGTTGCCGGTTTTGGCGTTAGCGAAGATGCGGTGTTGTACAATATACCCAATACACTTACGCGCACCAGCCAGTTCTTAACGCATCCGGTGTTCAATACGCATCACAGCGAAACACAGATGATGCGGTATATTAAACAACTTGAAAATAAAGACCTGTCACTTAATACTTCCATGATCTCACTGGGCAGTTGCACAATGAAGCTGAATGCCGCCAGTGAAATGATCCCATTAAGCTGGCAACACTGGAGCAAGATGCATCCGTTTGCGCCCGCGGACCAAATACAGGGATATAAACAGATAGTGGATGAACTGAGCAGCTATTTATGCGAGATCACGGCTTTTGATGCCTGCAGCCTGCAACCCAACAGCGGCGCACAGGGCGAGTATGCCGGTCTGCTGGTTATCCGCGCATATCATGCCAGCCGCAATGAATCACATCGTAATGTAATGCTGATTCCTATTTCGGCCCATGGTACGAATCCTGCCAGCGCTGTAATGGCGGGCATGAAGGTGGTAGTGGTGAAAGCGTTGGAGAACGGTTATATCGATGTGGAAGACCTAAAAGCCAAAGCGACTCAATACAGCAGCAATCTGGCGGGTATTATGATCACCTACCCCAGCACATATGGTGTGTATGAAGAAACAGTAAAAGAAATTACACAGGTTGTTCACCAGCATGGCGGACAGGTTTATATGGATGGCGCGAACATGAATGCACAGGTTGGGTTAACAGCACCCGGACTTATCGGCGCGGATGTATGCCACCTGAACCTGCATAAAACATTTGCCATTCCGCATGGCGGCGGTGGTCCCGGCATGGGGCCCATTTGTGTAAAGGAACATCTGGCTAAGTTTTTACCGGGCCATGTGTCGATCAATCAGCCGGCAGTTGGTAATGGACACGCAGCTATGAGCAGCTACTCATTATTTGGTGCTCATCATGCAGTAAGCGCGGCGCCTTATGGTTCAGCCTCTATTCTGCTGATCAGTTATGCCTATATCAGAATGCTGGGTACAGAAGGTGTTCGCAAGGCCAGTGAATTTGCTATTCTGAATGCGAATTATATGCGTGCCCGTTTGGAAGGACAATATGAAATATTATACACGAACCATAACGGCGAATGTGCGCATGAATTTATTGTTGATCTGCGTCCGTTTAAAAAGAGCGCAGAAATAGAAGCTGAAGATGTTGCAAAACGTTTGATGGATTATGGTTTCCACGCTCCTACTATGAGTTTTCCAGTGCCAGGCACCATTATGATAGAGCCTACGGAAAGTGA
>Ga0105239_10004922_pt1 | contig 15773 bp, 13 predicted proteins | sample KBSC44metaG_FD_92761 | JGI IMG/M metagenome (GOLD analysis project Ga0105239, IMG submission 92761) | Corn rhizosphere microbial communities from Kellogg Biological Station, Michigan, USA - KBS C4-4 metaG | ecosystem: Host-associated > Plants > Roots > Rhizosphere > Soil | place: Michigan, USA...
CCTTGTCCTTGTCCTTCTCCTGGTCACTGCTGGCGCGTAGGAAGCTCAAGCGAGATAGTATGTTTCCAGAAACCGATCTCTTGTGGCCCGGATGGCCTTCTCCACGTCTCTTGGACTTGGTGGTTTCTTTGGCGGATTCCTTTGCGTCTTTCTCGTGGCTGCTTATCTCTTCATCGATCTTAGGGAAGGGTATGGGCTTTTCGGAGAATTCAGATCCACCATGTCTTGATCCGTTCATGGCGGCATGATGCACGAGTGTGCAGGATAAGCTGATGGCTACAGTATGCTTCAGACCGAGATCAATACGGAGTAATGCAGCTGTAACCGCTTCGCCATCCTAGATGCCTAGTAGACACTGTCAAGGACTGGCTTGATACATACGTGTTATCACGTTCAGGTTTGCTTGAGATTTGCTACGGTGGAGCATAAATTGCGGTCACGACATTCTGACGAGAATATGGGGAACAAAGAAGCCTCATCTCATCCTCGGCAAATGAAAGAGAACAGCCTAGTATCTACTCCGTACTGGGTCCCCAGTTGCCCTTGTCATAATAGCTTCGGCCGCGGTACTACCGGATACAGAGAATCGCCGACAACGTGGCTTCACTCAATCCCTCACTGGGCTCCTAGTCAGTTCTGCTCTGCGCGGCTTACAGGCCCATCACATCACCCACTCTCAAGACAAGGCGAGCCACCGACTACTTCCCAGAATCCCACACCTCTGCGCAGCCCCGGGACGTTTGTGCCTGGTACTGAGCCTCCTGCAACGGTTGGTGGGTTTGCAGTGATTCTCACCGTTAGGCACCCCGCCATTGAAAGCTGAAACACATTCCTCCTCACAGTAGGAGTGGATTTCATGCATAATGTGGAACAACCTCTTGAGCGCGGTGGTGAGGTACGTCCGTATGGGGGACCACCTATCTAACCGATAGAGGCACATCTCCTGTTCATGTTCGCTCCCCAGATGACGATTTCTCAGCCCTCGGTCGAGTCAGCCCGTGCGACACCCAACCTGACGTCTAGCTTTTGCTAACCTTACCACCTATGAACCAATTCAGGCCCACGAGGATTACTGGCCAGACATAAATAAAGCCTCTGTGAATCCTGCTGCACCGGCTGCACCTCGCAACGCCTCCTTGGTACTCAAGATCAAGGTAACTCATCTCCCCATAATCATGGACAGGTTCAACAGAGAGACTCTGAAGACCAAGAGGGGTTTCAACTACACATACTATGTCTCGCCGACTGGAGAGTCTAGCAAATCCACACCAGCCTTGTTCTTCATCCATGGTTTCCCGGACAGCGCCCACCTGTGGAAGGATGTCGTCGCTCATCTAGCGGGCATACCCAACAAGATCATCATTCCGGATACCCTGGGCTACGCGGGGACTGATAAACCCACGGACACCGCCGCCTATAACCACAAGGGCCAGGCTGACGATCTGGCGGAGATTCTCCAGGCGGAACAGCCGCAGTCGAGTATCGTCATTGGCCACGACTGGGGTTCCGCTATCGCTCAGCGTGTCTACTTACATCATCCAGAGCTGTTCTCGGCCGTCATTCTCTTGAACGTGGCATATCTCCCACCGGCGGACCAGCCATTCGACTTGAACACTGTGAACGACTTCACTACCAAGATTTTCGGTTATCCACAATTTGCATATTGGGAGCTCTTCTCCGCAGAGGATGGCGCAGAAATAATCGACGGCAACCTAGAGTCCATGTGGGAGGTCCTCCACGGAGAGTCTGGGGACTGGATGAAGAAGATGTTCTGTGTCAAGGGCGGCATGAAGGCGTATTTGAAGGGTGACGAGCACGTTCCTCTGAAAGCATATGGCAAGGAACCGAGGTGGAAGGACGCATTTCACAAACAATTTCAACGCGATGGCTTCGACGGTCCGCTTCGAATGTACAAGGCTGCAGTGTCCAATTTCCACTTCGAGTCCGACAAGTTAATCCCAAAGGAGAGATTAGTCATCAAAGACCCTGTGCTATTCATCGGTTGCACAGGAGATTTCGTTTGCCGCCATGACATGATAGAGATCCCCAAGAAGGCCGGGCTGTTGCCGGATCTAGAGGAGCAGTCGATCGAATCGGGGCATTGGGTGCCCATGGAGAAACCAGACGAGGTGGCCAAGCACATCAAGAACTTTGTGGCCAAGCGATTTCCAGTGGTTAGCAGTTTATAAACACGTGGAATTTGTCCCTGCAAGGCAAGGACTCGATAGCTGCGCACAAAAGTTGGGCTAGTGAAAAAAATCTCACAGCTCTAAGACAATGTCCCCAATTCCTCGAGAGACACAACTGAGCATGCTTGAGCATTTCTCATCTTCCGTCAGCCCTGTCCCTCTATGTTCTATCCTTCCCCCTTTGACACCCACCCGGCAAGTCCCACAGTTTCCAGCCTCACATGAGGATGGAACATCCAACCCCGCCTCGCGAAGGGCGTCCAAGAGTGTTTGCTCACCGTTGACCTCGATCTTCTTCTTTGATTCTGCCAACTGAGCAGTGAATGGGTCGCCGGACGTCGAGATCTCGAATTTTTCAAAGTGCAGACGGCCCTGGACGATACCGACGCACTGAGCTGACTCTACGACCGCATCCATCAGTCGAGCAGGGCCGCAACAATATATGTGGGCTCCTGAGCCAGCCCCTTTCAAGACAGCTTCAACCTGAAATACTTTCCCCCGTGACTTGTCGTAGAGAGTGACGTTGTCGCCAAATTCATCGAGGTATCGTCGAAGAGCGACGTCCTTGGATGTTCTTACAAGGTGATGCAGGTGGTAAGGAAGTCCATCTCGTTGGCATCGTTGAGCGGATGTAATGAAAGCTGTCAACCCAATTCCACCGGCGATGAAGATGTGGCATTCAGCATCCGCTACGAGGGGAAAACTAGAAGTAATCTTGCCTACCGAGAGCGTATCCCCTGGTTGCAAGCGAGTATGGATGAAACGAGAACCGCCGCGGCTACTCGCACTATGCGCGACGGCAAGTTCAAATTGATTCGTATTACCAGCGACCACCGAATATGCTCTCACGAGTTTTCCTCCTAGGCGGACGCGCACATGAGAACCTGGCTGAACTGGTTCAGGTTCCTGCACAGCCTCATTTGCTGCGAATGTAAGTGACACTATCTTCATGGTTTCAGTGGTTCGTTTGATCAGTTTGTAATCGGACCACGTGGTCAGGGCCATAGCATCGCCCCCTCCCGTGCGTGCTGCTTGATTTTCATCTTGTTTTCTGAGCCTGTTGGCGAAGACGTTGTGGATCTCTGCACCCAGTTCCTTGATCTGGACGAGCTCCTTCATGGCAGCTTCGTTGCGCATATCATGGTAGAGATAGTATTGAACGCGGGCCACTGTCCATTCGGGGTTCGGTCTTTCGCGGAGCATCATTTCGTCGCCGGCTTGGATAGTACCTTCCCTTAGAATGCGATAGAACCAGCCAGTTCGCGACGACTCTTGGGCTTTGCGCGCCATGTCTTTGACCTGGAAACGGTGGTTCAACTTGTAACATGGCTGTCGGGGTATGGTGACCTGGGCAAGCACATTACCGATCTGGATCACATCACCAATGCAAATGTTTCTCTCGTTAGCATACCGTGCAACGAGGTTTTCCCCAAAGCCTCCTGGCCCAAGGAGATCCTCACTGGCTGGCAGTTCCCTCTTCCAGCTGTCATAGTGCTGCGAACAGTATTGCAGTAAGACTCGATCTGGCCCGCCCCCGAGCTCGTAGGCATGCTCATCGGAACCGATGATCAATTTTGTGACGTTGACGGGTTCATTGTGGGTGCTCTTGTAGATCGCAGTACGAATGTTTGGCCCAAACTGCGTTTTGATTCTGCCAGTTCGAAGCTGGACCAGTTTTTCGGATTTCCATGGCAGCGAGAGGAGACTGATTGCCTCTGTGCCAATCTCTTCGAAGGCACCCATGGCCAAATTTGACCAACCAAGAGATGGTCTGACGTCCGTCCAACGAGTCAAGGAGGCCAAATAATGAGAGCAGTCGCGTTGAAGAATCTTGAGAACTTTACAGGCGGTTGAGGCGTCCCCTTGATCGGTAATGAGAAAGTTCCCCGTCACCGCCTGGAAGTCGGGATGGATTTTGCCTCTATACTCCGTACCGAAGTTCTAAAGCGTAAGGAGGTCATGAATGGGGCTCCGGCCAATGCCAATGGTGGGCACGAATCATGAAGGCGATCACTTTCTGGAGGCCTGGGCTTACCAATTCCTTAACTAGCATATGTACATATCATGATAAGGGGCTTAATGAACTCAGCGACTCGGTAGTGCTTATTGATTGTTGTATCTCTCTTATGTTGGAGGTGGCTTTCGCGAGCGATTTTCTCGTATATATGATATGCTGCTTGCCTCGAGGCTCAATTGAACCTGCAAATGTATGCTTCCTTCCCCTTTCCATCCTTAATTTACTTTTCTGACAGAACTCAGATGTGTGTGGGTTGGTGAGTTTTGAGGCGTCCCATGGCATGAAACCATGATGGTCAGTATGGAGAGGTTTATCTATGCTATATTTTGGTGAGACTAACTGGTTCTTTACACTGGAAAGCTTCCAGACATCTAAAACTACTGAGAGAATGGCTCCATGACTATCACTTGCTACACTAAAGGAGCAAACCTTCTCAGATTTCAGTTACCGAACTCGTTTCCCCTGAGAGCTGGGTATGCATAGGCACTCTAGCTCTATTCTACTCTGTACAACCACTATTTATCACCACCGCGGGGTAGCCTTTCAGCCCCTGCCTCCTCTGCCCCAGTGATCTTCAACCGAACCTACGAAAATGGAACTTGCGCCGCGATCTTGACTTGATTTCTATTCAAACCCAGATGATTCACTATCCTTATCAGGTGACGTTACATTTGCTAAGCAGTGGGGATTTAGTCTGGTGCTAGGAGACTTCTTCAACGCAAAACATCTGCCGTTATGTATGTATCCAGCTGGTTGCGCTGCTCCAACCGCAGCTATACTCTTGAGATGGCTCCGAGGGTCCCCGCCGCTTGTACGCCCTCTCCAAAGCCGTCTGAGGCATGCTTACTATTAGTGCGTCGGTTTTAACTGCTGCAAGGTTGCTGGTGAACTACCTCGGTTTACCATGGTTCCTCCATGACTCGAGTCTGGAGAGCGAGAACCTTAATAGCTAATAGTTCCATCCTAGAGGGGTAATAGGCGAGGGTCGCCTTCGCAGAGGCTGTGACTGAGCCCTGCTGAGCACTTTCTGAGAACTCCCTGAACGGTGCCCTATGCACCTATTTCACAAATTTATATATGTATAAATACCACAAAATGAAGCATGTTCAGGCGGCAAGATATGATACGGCCCTAGCGCCTGTATTGATTTAGACATAGTCACGCGGAAAAAAGCGATTCCCAACCATTAGTTATAATATTTAGCGTGCTAGAGGAGTCGTTGTTCAACCTCCTAGCCTCATTCTCTCCATTTGTATATTTGACAATATTTCCGTCCCAGTTCGCTTTGCAATCTTCGAGCGAATCAACACTAACATAAAGGCCCAAGCTCAATTTCCGCTCGGTGTCTCACGACACTCCAACTTCTCGCCCTTGTGGCCCCGAAATGACAGATTTATGGAAATATTGACTGGCAGTGCAAGGCAACATTATAACACGGCGTGTCGGGTATATTCTAGGAATAGTATGGCCAATGCAGCGCTATCTCTCGGTTTTGAGGCCAGTCATCATCGATGAAGGTGCGCTGGCAAGGCGAGATGAGATGCCTTTGATTTTGGTGTTGGCAAGATTTTCTTCTTATTGGCCTGGCTTCGGCGGCCGATGAAGCTCCATGTTTGCCCGACGATGGGGCTGCGAATCCCCTCAAAGGCGCACCGTTATCGGCTGGTGCCAGCGTGCTGGTTTTAGGTATGCTAGTGCCAGCTCTGCAACGCTCATATGATCGAATGGTACAGTACATATTGGGTCGAGATCCAGATGACCATCCAATCCCAACCTGCCATTATTGCAGTGGCCCTAGATGAGGCTTCCACAGTCTTTGATTCGGGAACGATGTAGCACAATGCCTCAGAAGACTGGGCGAATTTGGAAAGGCGTTCCGAGCAGGCCTGTGGAGATAGAACTGGCAGTATGTTGGGCATTGGGCAAGAGTGGCATCGTCCTACAGATATATGTCACCTGGCCTCTCTGCTGTTGAGTTCCTTCGACATTCGATCGCTTTGGGACTAACATTGTCGCTTTTGGCGGCTCGTCCGTCGCCTCCAGGGGCCTTCCAACGAGATGGCCCTGGTGGCCGTAAACAAACCTGGACCGTCAGAGCCTGCGAGTGCACAAGCAGGAGGATCTTTTCAGGATATCTGTTGGAATCTGGTGTTCACCGAACCCCGGTGCATCCAGTTTGAAACCGAAAACACACCTTTACTAGAAGTCCTTGTAGCATACGGGAGCGAACACGAGCACGAAGTCGGAAGCCGAGCTTGGGTCGTCGAATTAGAGAATGGGATCCGAGATTTTATGCGCGGGAACGAGTCTGACATATGTACACCAGAGGCCGACACCATCCTTGGATTTTTATCTGAGTCGAGCTTCGAACGCTTCTTTCAAAGGGAATTGACTGGTGACAAGGCTTCGCAGCAGGTTGCTTTCTTGGATGAAAGAAACTTCCAACACAATGGAGATCAGGCAAGGGCGCAGAAGGGACCACTAACAGCGCTCGAGCTGTACGATCAACTGAAGAAACCGGTGAGTCATTCAGTGTCCGAATCAGAGCCGCCCTGAACTGGAGGTAATGTGACTATATAGCGCTTTCGATCTTGTCCGTCAAGGAGCTGCAAAATATCACATCGTAGGTCTGCTCAAGGCCTGGCAACAAGTGGTGCCCAGTGTCCGGCATCCGTGGATGCTGGTTCCATCGAAGCAGATGAATCTCAATGCCACTGTCGACAGGGGACAGAACCTCAGTCAGGGGTTCGGGAGACAAATCCTCACGGTCTAGCACCCGAAGTCGCTCAGTCAAGCAACAACATGGACGGTCATCCTAAAATGCACCCAAGAACAATTTGGCCTGTACAATCTGCTTCAGTTTTCACCATCCGCCCTCTACCATTTGCAATCTTCCTTCTTGGGCTACGATCCAGCCAGAGTCCTGCTCCTACATTAACGGCCCCTGAGAGTTCTCGAGATAGAGAGCCTGAGGAACCGGATGCTGAGCGGAGAATAATGTAGGAGAAATCTCTTCCGCTGCTCCTGTACTGTAGCATGACTAGTCGATTCTGACAATAGAGCAAGCTTTATGAATGATCTAGATGAATGGAGCATGCGTGCTCTCATTGGAACAGCATCCCCTCATCAGGCCTCTGCCCTTCGACATGCCTTTTACAGACATCTGACTAGCAAGACATTTATTGGGTCGACTTTTGATGTGGGGAGAAATCCATGCCTTGCTGAGCCGAGAAGCAGATGAGGCTAACCAGTTTTATTATATAGTTGGGAGAATATCGTACATTCCAACTGGCATTTCACCTGCCATACTATGCCTGGAGAGATACAGAAACTAGGATCGAGGATGATCGGCGAGACGGCATCGGTGGACCCATGAGGATGTCCCAAGACGTCTCATATCTTAACTGGAAAAGTGATGCATCTCATTCTTTCCTCTATGAGGCGCAAACCTCTTGCGTTGTTGCAGGCTTAGACATTCGGAGATGGGTGGGTTATTGCTTCGTTGAGTCTTACTTTGACGTTGATAACGAGGCAAGGGACACTCCCATGGCCTACTATCGGGACAGTCAAGGAGAAGGAGGTTTGCTCATGGATCCTTGCACATTTGGCTTTGTCCCGCTCGACGGCCACATCAAAGATCCTCGAGAGTGGTTCTTAACCGTTCTCGAATATCGTCTGGATCAAATCAAAGGAGAGTGGCGCCAAGTGGTCCAGAAGATAGACCAGAGCGTTAGGGACTATGAGAAGGTAGTTGGTGTGTCTACCTCTTTAAATGAGCACCGCACTCCTGCTGATCCTAATAAATAGTACCTCTCCAGCTTCGCTGGCTGGCTGTTGACATTTTCGATAGGCCCACCGTCCCAATTTAGGATCCGGCTGGCGCCTCTTTCCCGGTCGAACTCCGAACCAAAGCAAAGAGATTCGAGAATCGGCTCAGTGGGTCAATGCCGCCAGGACCGATTTAACACTTTTGTCACAACGCTTGGCGCAAACCGTGAATGTGTGCGAGGTGTTTTTGCGACAGCACACCCGTCACTTCATGGCCGTTCCCGATCAAGTGCGTATTTGTACGTCGCTTTCCGCTCTTCAAGCATGTTTCGATGACTTGAATTCCCAGAGGAACTCTCTCGAGGACACTAAAAGCCTCTGTGAATGCTTCTTAAAGGATGTAAGTCATCACCTCCCTGACCTCCTATGATTAGTTTCGAGGGCTTGCGAAATCTGCTGCTAACCGGCTATAAAATATAGGTTGAAATGAGACTAAGCTTGTGCCAGAGCGAGGCCACAGAGGATAATAAGGCTTTCTCGTCGATAATAATGGTACGTACATATTGCCGCACAATTTGGAAAGAACCCATGACCTGATATACTTTTCAATCCCGCAGCTCTGTTCTCCCGTAGTTATTACATTGGGAGTGTTCTCCATGGACGAGAATGTTAGGCAGAAGGTGTTTCCTTTCCTCGCTGCAAAACCGTTGTCTTTTGTGGTGGTGTGTTTCGTCCTCGGGGTCATCATAGTGGGATCTACCTTCTATCAGCAGATCTTGCGGTTCTCGGGTTTGAGGGAATGGGCGTATGTTGAGGCATCCGCAGAGAAAATTCGTGATGGTAAAAAGAATGGGTGGCTTCCGCAGATGGCTTGGGTCCAGAGTATGCCTTCTCTCCATGGGCGGAGACGCAACAAGCCACAAGACGTCGAATCCACAGCAGCTGGAGATCCAACGGAGGTAGGAGATGGTATTAGATAGCATAATATAGTATGAAGGGTTCCGGCCCCTAAATCAAATCCGAACAATCTTAATTTGTCGAGAACGACAAGATCTGTCGTTCTTCCGACCACAGTAGCCAAACGAAGGCACAAGATAGCACAGTCACAGTGTGCTGCTTCCAAATACGGCGAACCCGCACCATGCACCGAATAGCAAATTGGCGATTAAGCGTCGCAAATAAGGAGTGGAAAGATTGAAGTAAGCGGCAGTGCGACAAGGCTCCTGACGAGACAAAAGAGAGTGAGGGCGGCGAAGATAGTTGCCGCGAGCATTGTAAAAGACAAGCAGGAAAATCGACGTTGTATAGTATGAGGTCATCGCTGGGGATGCTAGATGGCGTCCACGGGAAACTAGACGGCTGCTGTTCCGACCGCGTCTAGAGCAGAGCTGCAGATCGTCTTTGTTGGGCGTTGCTGCCTGGATTTGGCCGACTTTCAGCCAAAGACTTCCAGCTGAGAGGGTTGCCGGTGACGCTGTCTTGGACAAGGTGCGAAGAATGCAATTAGGTCCAGGCTGGTTTCTCCGGAATCTGATGGGAAAGGCTGTCGGCATAGCGGGGGGTTGAAGCTTTGGGCACTGGAGGATATATACCTGATTGAATAGAGTCAACCGGATACTTCGATATTTGTTGAGAGGCAGCTCAACATCTCCCGGAATGAATTCGAACCCATGGAATGCAATAGGCATATGGGATATGACAGCCAAAGGTGGGAGAAGCAGCCAGTCTGGTTCTGCCATCTTCACTTTAATACCTTTTCAGTTTTACATGCTGCACAGCGCCTGTGGCCACAATATGGGCAGACATCCACTTGCACCCTGATGGGATGCCCACCACACACCGACTATATAATGTGGGTCAGTTCTTGATCGAAACGAACGTTCCGAAGGGTTATCTTACGCAGGTCCACAGGAAAACTGCGATTTTCTTCTTCCCTTTTGTCGGAGGCTATGCGAGACCGTATGTCAGTGATGATGGGACTTGCCTAAAATATTCCTCGAATAGTGGTCAAGACATGCATCCGCAGCTTAGATTATAGCAAGCAAAATGTTTCAAATTATGTCGCTTTATTTCACCCGCCAGCCACACTTCGTCTCGCCCGTTGCTCGATTTCCGGATCATTGGATCGCTTGAAAACCACCTCCAAGTGATCATTTTGGATGATTGACTGGGAGACCAATGAATTTTACGTCCCCAGCTCATCCGTATCCGTATCCTGGCATTGTTTGCGCAAAGAGCCGATCCACCCTAAGAGTTCTCTTAGGAATCTGAATCACTGAACTGATTTCACAGATCAAGTCTCTTCTTAGCGGCCCGAAGCCGTAGCCATGAAAAGCTCCCAAATCTCGCTGTCCCTTTTTCCTGAAAGAAAACTGACCATTTAATGTATACGTCGCTGTCCCGTCGTCTTATCCCGCTCGCGTTTTGAACCTCCAAGCCCAATATTCCCAGGGAAGCTGCTAACTGGATGAAGGGTAGCGGGCAGTAGGTGGCAAATTGCAGAAGGTTATGTTGTAATTAAATTTTGCGAGAACGTAATGCCGGTGGGGCTAATAAACGAATGGACTGAGAAGGAAAGTAAAAGGAGCGACTGATAGGGAAGTACGGAGTGCAGCTGATGACGAAGACTGCGAAGGCCAGACGAGAGGACGAACGTCGTAGTGGAAAAGTCGAAGAGCTGTTGAACAAACTTGCCATAACACTTTTTCTGACTGGCCCACATTAGTTGTTACCAGGGGAACGCGCCAGTGAGCACCAAAGTTATGAAAGGCCAAGGTTATCCCGACTCCTCGCAGTTCAATAGATTGAAAGAGGAATCACACCAAACCATCAGGAATATGTGAGTGAGATTCTCGGATCATCCTTCCAAACATTCACCATGAGTAGGACAAAGTAACGGCATAATGGCGTGGAAACATGTCCAATGCTCCGTACTCCGTAGCACAAAGTGACAAAGCGGGGACCAACACCAGCACGGTTGGTTGTCCTTCGATGGCTTGCATTACTTGTACAACAACCCTGATGTCTACTTAGCGTCCCTAGGCCCTTGCGCCCAGTGGTACTGCAGGCATCGAAGCATCCCGAGCGGAGGTGGTATCAAAACAGGCAGCGTCGCCTTTGCTGCCTCACATTGCTCAGGTTGAACGGCATGCTGATTGTAAGAGCAAACAAGCTTAGGTCTTGCTTGAGGAGTGGTCTGCTGGAGCAACGAATCCCTGGCAACTGCAAATATGTACGGAGTGGTATGCCAGCCTTGTCATACTCATCTATAGGTGCATGGTATAGGTGCGTGGACCACTAATTTGCTCAATTGGATTCCTGCTCAGCTGCTAATTACCCAATCACACCGCTAGGCCTGGGGGTATAAGGATGCGTAGCCTAGGGAGTGCTTAGGAATGCTTAGGGATCGCCCGGCTGGGTGCTAAGTAGTGATGCTCAGCCGAAGGATCTGGAGTAAGCGACCTCGGGCCTTCGCACGCCGTCCTGGGCCAAACCGTAGCTAGCAACAGGGTTTTCGCTCTCGAGGAATAGGCATATACTCCGTACGTGATACTATGTAGGAAGATCATTTCCTCTTCAACTGTTTAAACACCGGAAGGATGATCTACCGAAGCGCTACAAACTGTTCCCTTCACTATCGAGTCTGGTTGGGAAACTTCCAGGTCTCCTCCTAACACCCCTCCCGAATATGGAGCAGACACCGCCCAACCCTGGTCAATTCATGACTCGCACAAGTTCAAGTCTCGACAACATTGCCTTGATGCGACCTGCCGATTGCCACACCCCACTGTGCAATCATCAGAGCGCAAGCATTTGCGAGATAAAAGCCAACATGAGTTCCCCTCTCACCCCGCGGTGGATTCGACGGGTTTCCTCCTCTCCCTCCTCAAGTTCCACACCACGTAGCTGGCACAATGCATCGAAGAGGACGTGTCGGATCAGCCATAGCTGTAGCATTGGCGGTGAACGTCCTAGCCCAAGACTACAGCACGTCGCCACCGGTCTACCCTAGTCCCCCGACTCTGGGGATAGGATGGGAAGCAGCATTCGACCAAGCAGATGCTTTCGTGGCGAATCTGAGCCTAGAGGAAAAGGCTCAGCTCGTGACAGGCACATCCCCGGGGCCATGTGTTGGCAATATTGGCGCAATTCCTAGACTTGGATTTGATGGGCTATGCCTTCAGGATGGACCATTGGCGATCAGACTCGCAACGTACGCCTCTGTTTTCCCAGCTGGCCTTTCGGCAGCGGCGTCGTGGGACAGAGGTCTCATCTACGCCCGAGGGCTGTACATGGGTGCCGAGTTCAAGGGAAAGGGGAGTCATGTTGCTCTTGGCCCTGTTGTTGGCCCCTTGGGACGGATAGGCTACGGCGGACGCAACTGGGAAGGCTTCTCCCCAGATCCATATCTGACGGGCGTTGCGGCCGAGGAGACCATACTCGGCATGCAGAAAAGTGGCGTTCAGGCCTGCCTAAAGCACTACATTGGAAATGAACAGGAGACTCAGAGAAATCCAGACGTCTCGGCCAATGGGACCACGATCGAGGCCGTTTCATCCAACATTGACGATCGGACCCTCCACGAGCTCTACCTTTGGCCTTTCGCAAATGGTGTTCGAGCGGGAACTGCTTCGATCATGTGCTCCTATAATCGTCTCAATGGATCATACGGTTGTCAGAACTCTAAGACTCTAAATGGTCTCTTGAAGACCGAGCTTGGGTTTCAGGGCTACGTAATGTCCGACTGGGGTGCTACCCATGCCGGGGTGGATGCTATCAATGCCGGGCTTGACATGGATATGCCAGGTTAGTTGACAGACTCAAGACCATCTCCTGCTACGATTGCTAACCAATGGCAATATAGGTAGTGTGGGTGGCAATCCAAACGCATCGTTTTTTGGCGGGAACGTGACTCAGGCCGTCAACAACGGATCTGTCTCAGAAGCCCGCCTCGACGACATGGTCCGTCGCATCATGACACCGTACTTCTTCCTTCAGCAGAACGAATATCCCCCCGTTGATGGGCAGTCACCAAACTTGAACAACAACAATCCCCAGCAATATAGATATCAGTTTACCCTTGGAGCGGCAGATGTTGATGTGCGAGCAAATCACGCTCAGCTCATCCGCGAGCTTGGAGCCGCGGGAACCGTCCTGCTGAAGAACATGAATAACACTCTGCCGCTCAAGTCTCCGCGGACGATTGGCGTCTTCGGCAATGATGCTGGCGATCTCGTCAACGGAGAGTATTTCTCGGGATCGTCTTATGCTAATAGGTTCGGATACGGTAGGTTCATCCAGTCTAGCTCTTAAAGCTGGAAAATGAGCTTTGGTCGCTGATTATTATTGCAGAGTATGGAACGCTCCCAATCGCAGGTGGAAGTGGTGCTGCCCGTCTCTCATATCTTGTTCCACCACTTGATGCGATCAAGGCTCGGGCAGCCCAAGATGGCACTCCCGTGCAGTATCTGCTGAACAACACCATTCTTAGCGGTCCAGCACGCGTGCGAAACCGAGCTGACGGTCTTGGGTTCATCCTCCCTGTTCCAGAAGTCTGCCTTGTGTTCCTCAAGACATGGGCATCCGAAGGTGTGGATAGACTATCACTAGAGGCAGACTGGAACAGCACCGCCGTGGTCAACAATGTTGCATCATACTGCAACAACACGATCGTGATCACCCATTCCGCTGGACTCAATGTGCTTCCATGGGCAGACAATCCCAATGTCACCGCCATCCTCGCAGCGCATTTGCCAGGCCAAGAGACAGGAAACTCTATCGTCGATATCCTTTACGGAGCGGTCAATCCAAGCGGTAAGCTCCCGTACACGATTGCGCACAATGCGTCTGACTACGATTTTGCGGCCGTGACGAACTCTACCGAGCTACAGGAAACGGAGGATCCAGATGCATGGCATTCGAATTTCACGGAGGGCCTGCTCATCGATTACCGGCATTTCGATTATCACAACCAGTCCGTGCTGTATGAATTCGGGTATGGGTTGTCGTATACGACATTCGATGTGTCGGACCTCAGGGCTCAACCCACTCTTCCGAACGTTACGCTCAGCCTGCGTCCAGAGCAGGCGCCAACGCAACCTGGTGGGAATCCGACTCTCTGGGCCGTGCTGTACGTCGCGAGCGTAAATGTCACCAACACAGGCGATGTGCCCGGGGCCGCGGTGCCACAACTATACCTCTCGCTACCCTCGACGATCCCGGGGAATCCGACCCCAGTAAACGTCTTGCGAGGTTTCGACAAGGTCTTCATCCAACCTGGTGAGAGTGTTAATGTGCAGTTCCCTTTGACGCGGCGAGACTTGAGTTACTGGGACACCATGGCGCAAGACTGGCTGCTACCTTCAGGCATGGTTGGCGTGAATGTTGGATTCAGCAGTCGCGACTTGAGACTCAATGCTCAACTCCCTATCGCCCCTATGGGGAATGCGACGCATTTGTAGTTTGAATAGGCATCCGCTTCACTATCCAGCCGGATGATGGAAGCTATTGCTACTATCCGTAATGACAACTAATTGCTCAGAATATGTTCTTGAGCTTAGGCAAACGTTTGATAACTAGGATACAAACTAGATTTTGGTTAGGAGGCCGTAGCGTTTCACCATGAGTTGAAGTTTTCCGTTGTCCAATGTGTTCCTAGACCAATGTTAAGCCCATGCATCCATTATCAAGTGATGCCTTTACTCGTACGAATCGGGGGCACAGGCAGCACGGTTACCTCGGCCGAGGTGGAGAGCGGAGGCAATGGGTATCCCTCCGCCTCCGCTGCCGTCAATAATGGTTTCGATAGTGCTGAATAATCGCCCCTTCAATTCCTCCCTCGGCGGAGGCGGAGGCGGAGGCGGAGAGCAACTTCAAGAAGCTTTCTTAGACGTCAAACCGGATACGATGAGACCGAGCAGACCTCTCGAATGGGGCGCAGTGGCGGGTCAAGATCATACGATGTCGGGTTTAGGGAGATGAGGAAACTAACTACAGGTATATGAAATGTGCAACTGACTACTTACGATCTGATATTAGGCAATTGTCGACGGGCTGTCGAATATATAACCCGCCAATGCTCGCTGTATGTACCTCGATGGCTCCTGAACACCATCTGCTGGTAATCGGATTACAAGTACTCTGGACTCAATTCTCATTTTATTAAAGCATTCGAGATATCCTGATAGAGGAGACAGCGCTGCTCAGTACGATAAACTATCTCAAACTCTCGAAAATGTCGGCTCTCAAACCAATCACGCTCTACAGCCACGGCGACACACCCAAGTAAGATTATCCCCAGATGCATTTCCATCGCTGCCTCCCACGCAGATTATACTACGTCACGAATCAAAGCTGACAAGGCGGGTAACTATGTAGCCCTCGAAAAGTCGAGATCATCCTGAAGGAACTGTCGGTGCCATACACAATCTCCATAGTCGAATGGGACAATCTGCACATCAAGCCGTTCACCGATATCACACCCAACGGACGTGTCCCGGCAATCCAGGACCCCAACACGGGGATCACATTGTGGGAGTCCGGAGCGATCATCCAGTATCTGATCGAGACGTACGACAAGGAGGGCAAGATCTCGTACAGCAGCTTCCCGGAACGCCACCAGCTCACGCAGTGGCTGCTGTTCCAGGTGTCAGGCCAGGGTCCCTATTACGGGCAGGCCTCGTGGTTCGAAAAGTTTCATCCGGAGAAAGTGCCCAGCGCGGTGGAGCGGTATCTGAAGGAGGTGGAGAGGGTGATTGGCGTGCTAGATGCGTGGCTGCAGGGCCATGAGTGGCTGGTCG
>Ga0105239_10004924_pt1 | contig 15767 bp, 16 predicted proteins | sample KBSC44metaG_FD_92761 | JGI IMG/M metagenome (GOLD analysis project Ga0105239, IMG submission 92761) | Corn rhizosphere microbial communities from Kellogg Biological Station, Michigan, USA - KBS C4-4 metaG | ecosystem: Host-associated > Plants > Roots > Rhizosphere > Soil | place: Michigan, USA...
CGAGGACAACCCGATCATCACGATCGTGAAGTCCGGTGCCACGGGTAACCTCACCCAGACCCGCACGCTGGCAGGCATGAAGGGCCTGGTGACGAACCCGAAGGGTGAGTTCATCCCGCGCCCGATCAAGTCGTCCTTCCGCGAGGGCCTGACGGTGTTGGAGTACTTCATCAACACCCACGGTGCTCGTAAGGGCCTGGCGGACACCGCACTTCGTACCGCTGACTCGGGTTACCTGACCCGTCGTCTGGTCGACGTGAGCCAGGACGTCATCGTTCGCGAGACCGACTGCGAGACCGAGCGCGGCATCAACGTCGTGTTGGCCGAGCTGTCGGCCGACGGCGAGCTCATCCGCGATCCGCACATCGAGACGTCGGCGTACGCACGTACGTTGGCCACCGATGCGGTCGACGCCAACGGCAACGTCGTCATCGAGCGCGGCCACGACCTTGGTGACCCGGCGATCGAGGCTCTCCTCGCTGCCGGCATCACGCAGGTGAAGGTCCGTTCGGTGCTGACCTGCACGACCGGTACCGGCGTGTGCGCGATGTGCTACGGCCGTTCGATGGCCACCGGCAAGCTGGTGGACATCGGCGAGGCAGTCGGCATCGTCGCCGCCCAGTCGATCGGCGAGCCCGGCACGCAGCTGACCATGCGTACCTTCCACCAGGGTGGCGTCGGTGAAGACATCACCGGTGGTCTGCCCCGCGTGCAGGAGCTGTTCGAGGCCCGCGTGCCGCGCAACACCGCGCCCATCGCGGACGTCTCCGGGCGGATTCGTCTGGAGGAGACCGAGAAGTTCTACAAGATCACGATCATTCCGGATGACGGAAGCGAAGAAGTGGTCTACGACAAGGTCTCTCGTCGTCAGCGCCTGAAGGTGTTCAAGCACGAGGACGGCACCGAGCGTCTGCTCTCCGACGGCGACCACGTCGAGGTCGGCCAGCAGTTGATGGAGGGCTCGGCCAACCCGCACGAGGTTCTTCGCGTGCAGGGCCAGCGCAGTGTCCAGATGCACCTCGTCAACGAGGTGCAGGACGTCTACCGCGCACAGGGCGTGTCGATCCACGACAAGCACATCGAGGTCATCGTCCGGCAGATGCTGCGTCGCGTGACCATCATCGATTCGGGCGCAACGGAGTTCCTGCCCGGCTCGTTGACCGAGCGTGCGGAGTTCGAGTCGGAGAACCGTCGCGTCGTGGCCGAGGGCAATGAGCCCGCGGCAGGCCGCCCGGTCCTGATGGGTATCACGAAGGCATCGCTGGCCACGGATTCGTGGTTGTCGGCGGCGTCGTTCCAGGAGACCACTCGCGTCCTGACCGATGCGGCGATCAACTGCCGCAGCGACAGGCTGAATGGTCTGAAGGAGAACGTGATCATCGGCAAGCTGATCCCGGCCGGTACGGGCATTGCCCGCTACCGGGACATCCAGGTGCAGCCGACCGAGGAAGCCCGCGCCGCGGCGTACACGATCCCGTCCTACGAGGATCAGTACTACAGCCCGGACTTCGGCCAGAGCTCCGGAGCTGCGGTTCCGCTGGACGACTACGGCTTCAGCGACTACCGCTAGTCGTCGACGAAAGGGCCCCAGGACTCCGTCCTGGGGCCCTTTGCGTTGGGTGTTGTTGCGCCCCGCCTTCTCTCGCGAACAGACGCAAAGCGCCCTCGATCGGCGCGGTTGAGGGCGCTTTGCGTCTGCTCGGCAACTAACAATTGGTGCGTTATCCACAGATCTGGGACTTGCTCTGGTGCGACGCCGCCCGTGACGGCAGCGTCGATGCAATGTTCATCCAAGACCTAATCGCTCGTTCGGGCGGATTGGCGACGGCCGATCAAATCCACGCCGTGATGTCACCGAAGATGCTGAGGACACACGTTCGTTCGGGCGATGTCGTGCGGGTTTGTCAAGGTGTCTACGCCGTCGAACAACCCGGCGTCGTTGGGCGGCTCGCGGCGCTTGATCTGATGACCGGTCGATCGATCGTTGCGTGCATGAGCACCGCGGCCAATCTGCACGGATTCGATACCGAGGGCGACGAACGTTTGCACATCCTCGATCCCGGTGTGCGAATGCGCCCGTCGCGATCCGTGATGGTTCACCAGCGGCTCGGCGCCACGCTATGCCGCGTCGACGGGCGGCTGGTCACCGCACCCGCTTGGACGGCGATCGAGGTGGCGCGAAGTCTTCGTCGACCGCGGACCCTGGCGACGCTCGACGCCGCACTACGCGTCGGAGCCTGCACCGTCGACGAGATGCGCGTCGTGGTGAGGGAGCACGCCGGGCGTCGTGGCATCGTTCGCGTGCGTGAGCTTCTCGAGCACGCCGACGGTCGCGCGGAATCGCCGATGGAGAGCGAGGCGCGGCTGGTGTTCATCGATGGCGGACTTCCGACTGCCGAGCTCCAGTACGAGATCGAGGATCGGTGTGGCGACCTGTGGCGAGTCGATTTCGCGTGGCCCGACGCGATGCTGGTGGCCGAGTACGAGAGCATGGAGTGGCATGCCACGTCCGAGGCGTTGAAGCACGATCGCGTCAAGGTCGCGCGGCTGCAGGAGTGTGGCTACCTGACGGTGCCGATCGTGGTGGACGATGTGCGGCGACGGCCCTTGGACCTGGTCGCACGAATCCGCACTCACCTGCAGGCGCGAGAAGACACTAATCGCCCTCGATCACGCGAAATGAGGGCACTTTCCGTCTGCTCGCGGGGAAATGGTGTCGCCCGCGCGACCTAGACTGGGCCACGTGCTGATTGGTTCGCATGTTCATTCCGAAGACCCGCTCGCTGCCGCCGAAGCGGACGGCGCCGACGTCGTGCAGTTCTTCCTCGGCGATCCGCAGAGCTGGAAGAAGCCGAAGCCCCGGGACGACGCGGAGATGCTGCGGGCGTCGACGGTCCCGCTCTACGTGCACGCGCCGTACCTGATCAACGTCGCATCGGCCAACAACCGGGTGCGGATCCCGTCGCGCAAGATCCTGCAGGACACCTGTGACGCGGCCACCGAGGTGGGTGCCACCGCCGTGATCGTGCACGGCGGCCACGCCGACGACAACGACGTCGAGGCGGGCTTCGAACGGTGGGTCAAGGCGCTCGACTCGCTCAAGACCGACATGCCGGTGTACCTGGAGAACACCGCGGGAGGCGACCACGCGATGGCCCGCCACTTCGACACCATCGCCCGCCTCTGGGACCACATCGGCGACAAGGGCATCGGCTTCTGCCTCGACACCTGCCATGCGTGGGCGGCGGGCGAGGCCTTGATCGACGCGGTCGAGCGCATCAAGGCCATCACGGGCCGCATCGACCTGGTGCACTGCAATGACTCTCGCGACGCCGCGGGCTCCGGGGCCGATCGGCACGCCAACTTCGGCACCGGCCAGATCGATCCACAGCTGTTGGTGGCGGTCGTCAACGCCGCCGATGCGCCTGTCATCTGCGAGACGTCCGACGAGGGCCGCAAGGACGACATCGCCTTCCTGCGCGAGCACGCCGGCTGAACACGATTCGGTCAAGTGAACGCCTTCCTAACCTCGGAAGGCGTCGCGGTTAACTAGGCTGTCGGCCGGGAACCACCTCCCGGTGGTTATCGGAAGGCCACGTGTCCGCCATCGACGAGCAGCCGCCAATTGCCTTGCCGCGCGCCGACGATTCCGCCCCGACCCGTGGCCGCAGCCTGAGGTTGGTGCGGTGGACCGCGATCGCCGCATGGGGCGTTGCCGTGATCTATCGGACGGTGACCGACGGTCTCGCGTTCAACCGCGAGTTGCTGCTGCTCTACATCGCGACGGGTCTGCTCGCGGCCAGCATCGGTCAGGGTCGACGCATGCTGTACGTCATTCGCGACTGGTTGCCGTTCGCGTTGGTGCTGCTCGCCTATGACGTCAGCAGGGGAGCGGCGACGCTGATCGGGCGCCCGACGCTCTGGCAGTGGCAGGCCGACGCCGACCGCTGGCTGTTCTTCGGGACGATGCCGACGGTGTGGTTGCAGGAACGGCTGAAGCTGCCGACCGCGCCATGGTGGGAGGTCGCCATCAGCTCGGTCTACATGTCGTTCTTCGTCCTGCCCTACGTCGTGGCCGGTGTGCTGTGGCTGCGCAACCGGGACGAGTGGAAGGCGTTCGTGCGGCTGTTCGTCGGATTGTCGTTCGCGGCGCTGGTCGTCTACGCACTGCTGCCCGCGGCCCCGCCGTGGGCGGCTGCCCGCTGCACTGTCGCTGACGTCGCGGGCGGTCCATCCGGCCCGCAGTGCATGTTCCGGTCTGCGCGGGGCGTGCCCGACGGCGGGCTGCTCGGCGGTATGCAGACCAGCCAGGACGGCGCGAACGCGTGGGTCGAGCGGATCGTGGCGCGTGGTTGGGGCAAGTTGAATCTGCATTCCGCCACGGCGCTGATCGACCAGGGCCAGGCCAGCGTCAATCTGGTCGCAGCCATTCCTTCACTTCATGCGGGGATGACGGCTGCGGTGGCGGCGTTTCTGTGGCGCCGGGTGCACCGCGGGTGGCGGCCTGCCCTGGCGGTCTACGTGCTGATCATGGCGTTCACGCTGGTCTACACCGCCGAGCACTACGTCGTCGACATCGTGCTCGGCTGGGCGTTCGCCGCGGCGGTGATCTGGGCCATCAACCGGTACGACGGATGGCGACGAGACCGGCGGCCGTACGAGTCGGTGCTCAATACAGTGGAGTAGTGGCACCGAGACTGACCGCGCTGCTGGCTGCGCTCCTCGTGGTCGCTGGCTGCACGCCAGCCGGGTCGGCGACGCCGTCGGACTTCGGCGTAGGTTCGACGGCACATTCGCTGACTGTCGGCGGACTGGATCGCGGGTACCGGCTATACGTCCCCGACCACGTGGCGTCACCCGCCGCGCTCGTGGTCATGCTGCACGGCGGGTTCGGAAGTGCGCAACAGGCCGAAAGATCCTACGGCTGGGATGGATTGGCTGACGGAGCCAAATTCATCGTGGCCTATCCGGACGGTGTCGGGAGGGCGTGGAACGCCAACGGCTGCTGTGGACTATCTGCTCGACAGGACGTCGACGACGTCGGCTTCATCAGTGCGGTGGTCGCCGACGTCGTCGCCAATGTCACCGTCGATCCGACCCGCGTGTACGCGACGGGCATCAGCAACGGCGGCATGATGGCCTACGCGTTGGCCTGCAACACGGACCTCTTCGCAGCGATCGGACCCGACGCGGCAACCCAACTCGACCCGTGCCCGTCGCCGCGCCCGACGTCGGTCGTGCACGTCCACGGCACCGCGGACCGGAACATCCGCTACGACGGCGAACCCGGCGTCGGGGTCGCCCACATCGACGGCCCGCCGGTGTCCGAACTGAACGCGTTCTGGCGCGGGGTGGACCGGTGCGCACCGCCGACCGTCACCACCGACGGCCCCGTCACGACTTCGCGCGCCGACTGCGCCGACGGTCGCGGCGTCACGTTGATCACGATCGACGGTGCCGGTCACCAGTGGCCGGGCGGGCAGACGGTGCGCGGGGGTGCCGACCCGCCGTCACCGGCGCTGAACGCAACGAGCGTCATCTGGACGTTCTTCGCGGACCACCCTGGTCAGGCGAGGTAGACCTTGCGGATTGTCTCGGTAACGGTCCACACGGTCTCGGCGCCCTCCGCGAGCCTGACGACGTCGCCGGGACCGACGTTGATGATCGGGCTGCCATCGCCGAATTCGACTGTCGCCGAACCAGATAGCACCACGAATACCTCGTCGGCTTCGACGTCGGTCATCACACCCGGTGTCATCTCCCACACGCCGACTTCGAGTCCGCCGAACTGGTCGAGGGCGATGGCGGCAGTGCTCGGCGAGCCGCTGACGGACTGATCGTCGGGGACGGGCGTCCTGGTCAGTTCGAGGGTGCTGGCACGTACGACGGAGTTCGGTTCCATCGGTCAAGTATGCGAGGGACCGCAGTGTCCTCGACGACGAGGGAGTCGGGTGTATTACGACTCTTGTGCGACTGTCGGAAATATGTAACATGGAGGCATGGGAGATACGCACGTCGTCACCAATCAGGTCCCGCCCCTGGAGAACTACAACCCCGCCACGTCTCCGGTGCTCACCGAGGCGCTGATCCGGGAGGGCGGCCAGTGGGGCCTCGACGAGGTCACGGAGCTGGGCGCGATCGGTGGCGGAGTGCAAGCGCAGCGATGGGGTGAGCTGGCCGATCGCAACCAGCCCGTGCTCCGCACGCACGACCGCTACGGCCACCGCATCGATGAAGTCGAGTACGACCCCGCCTACCACGAACTGATGACGGTGGCGATCAGACACGGTGTGCACGCCGCACCGTGGGCCGACGATCGCCCGGGCGCGCACGTGGTCCGCGCCGCCAAGGAATCGGTGTGGACGCCCGAAGCCGGCCACGTCTGCCCGATCTCGATGACCTACGCCGTCGTCCCCGCGCTGCGGCACAACCCCGAACTCGCCGCGATCTACGAGCCGCTGTTGACCAGCCGGACCTACGATCCCGAGCTGAAGGTGCCGTCCACGAAGGCCGGGATCACCGCCGGAATGTCGATGACCGAGAAGCAGGGTGGCTCCGACGTCCGCGCCGGTACCACCGAAGCCACGCCCAACGGCGACGGCAGCTACTCGCTTCGGGGGCACAAGTGGTTCACGTCGGCGCCGATGTGCGACGTCTTCCTGGTACTCGCCCAGGCGCCGGGCGGATTGAGCTGCTTCTTCCTGCCGCGCGTGCTACCCGACGGCACCCGCAACCGAATGTTGTTGCAGCGCTTGAAGGACAAGTTGGGCAACCACGCCAACGCGTCGAGCGAGGTCGAGTACGACGGTGCGACGGCGTGGCTCGTCGGCGAGGAGGGCCGCGGCGTCGCGACCATCATCGAGATGGTCAACCTCACCCGGCTGGACTGCACGCTCGGTAGCGCCACCAGCATGCGCACCGGTCTGACTCGGGCCATCCACCACGCCCAGCACCGGAAGGCGTTCGGCGCGTACCTGATCGACCAACCGTTGATGCGCAACGTGCTCGCCGATCTCGCGGTGGAGGCGGAGGCGGCCACCATGCTCGCCATGCGGATGGCGGGTGCCACCGACCACGCGGTGCGGGGTGACGAGCGGGAGACGCTGCTACGCAGGATCGGTCTCGCCGCTGGCAAGTACTGGGTGTGCAAGCGGGCCACCCCGCACGCCGCCGAGGCGATGGAATGCCTTGGCGGCAACGGCTACGTCGAGGAGTCTGGTATGCCGCGGCTCTATCGGGAGGCCCCGCTTATGGGCATCTGGGAGGGCTCTGGCAATGTCAGTGCACTGGATACGTTGCGGGCCATGGCAACTCGGCCGGAGTGCATCGACGTGCTGTTCGACGAGCTCAGCCGGACGGCTGGCCAGGACCCGCGGCTGGACGCTCACGTCGTGGCGTTGCGGACGCAGCTCGACGACCTCGAGACCATCCAGTACCGCGCCCGCAAGGTGGCCGAGGACATCTCGTTGGCGCTGCAGGGGTCGCTGCTGGTGCGGCACGGTCACCCTGCGGTCGCGGAGGCGTTCCTCGCCAGCAGGCTCGGCGGGCAGTGGGGCGGAGCGTTCGGAACGCTGCCCACCGGACTGGATCTTGCGCCGATCATCGAGCGTGCCCTGGTGAAGGGGTGACGCACGCAATCAGGCCCGTCGACTTCGACGACTTGAAGACGATGACCTACGAGGTCACCGACCGGGTCGCCAGGATCACCTTCAACCGCCCCGAGAAGGGCAATGCGATCGTCGCCGATACGCCGCTGGAGTTGTCGGCGCTCGTCGAGCGTGCGGATCTGGATCCGAACGTGCACGTGATCCTGGTATCCGGTCGGGGAGAGGGCTTCTGCGCCGGATTCGACCTCTCCGCCTACGCCGAGGGGTCTTCGTCCGCGGGCGGCGGCAACCCGTATCAAGACACGGTGCTCTCCGGCAAGACCCAGGCCATCAACCACCTGCCGGATCAGCCATGGGATCCGATGATCGACTACCAGATGATGAGCCGGTTCGTGCGCGGCTTCTCCAGCCTGATGCACTGCGACAAGCCTACGGTGGTGAAGATCCACGGCTACTGCGTCGCGGGCGGTACCGACATCGCCCTGCACGCCGACCAGGTGATCGCGGCAGCGGACGCCAAGATCGGCTACCCGCCCATGCGGGTGTGGGGTGTGCCGGCAGCAGGCCTGTGGGCCCACCGTCTTGGTGACCAACGCGCGAAACGCCTTCTGTTCACTGGCGATTGCATCACCGGCGCCCAGGCGGCCGAATGGGGCCTTGCGATCGAGGCACCCGAACCGGCCGATCTGGACGAGCGCACCGAACGCCTCGTCGAACGCATCGCGGCAATGCCGGTCAACCAGCTGATCATGGCCAAGCTGGCGCTCAACACGACCCTGATCAACCAGGGCATCGCGACCAGCCGGATGGTCAGCACGGTCTTCGACGGGGTGGCCAGGCACACCCCGGAGGGGCACGCCTTCGTCGCCGAATCGCGCGAACACGGCTTCAGGGCCGCGGTGCGCAGCCGCGACGAGCCGTTCGGTGATGCAGGCCGCAAGACCTCGGGGGTGTAGCCGCATGGCGGCCAGTGGGCGGGACCCGGGAGTGTCTCGCCTGACCGCGCGCTCGGTGGTACTGAGCGTGCTCCTCGGGGCGCACCCGGCATGGGCGTCATCGGGCGAACTGGTCAGGTTGACAGCCGATTTCGACATCAAGGAGCCGACGCTGCGGGTTGCGCTGACCAGGATGGTCGGCGCGGGGGACTTGGTGCGCTCGACGGACGGCTACCGGCTCTCCGAGCGGCTGCTGGCTCGGCAGCGACGCCAGGACGACGCGTTGGATCCCCGCCTGCGACGGTGGGACGGCACGTGGACGACGTTGGTGGTCACCAGCGTGGGCATCGACGCACGAACCCGCGCACAGTTGCGTACCACGTTGCACCACAAGCGTTTCGCCGAGCTGCGCGAGGGCGTGTGGATGCGGCCTGCCAATCTCGAGTTGGAGGTGACCGACATCCTGCGCGGTCGGGTGCGCGTGCTGCAGGCTAGAGACGACGACCCGGCCGATCTCACCGCGCAGCTCTGGGACCTGACCGAGTGGGCGAACACCGGGCATCGCCTGCTCGGCGAGATGGCCGATGCCACAGACGTTCCCGGCCGCTTCGTCGCGGCTGCGGCCATGGTGCGGCACCTGCTCACCGACCCCGTACTGCCGGAGGAGCTTCTGCCCGACGACTGGCCGGGCGCCGAACTCCGTTCGGCATACCGTGACTTCGCCGCCGAACTGTTGGCGCGGCGAGACGACAGCGAATTGATGGAGGCGACATGACCTTTCCAACCAGCGTGAACGGCGGCGTCCGGGTCGAGCGCAACGGACCCGTGACCACGGTGATCATGAATCGGCCCGAGGCACGCAATGCCGTCAACGGCCCTGCCGCCGCCGCGCTCTTCGCGGCGTTCGAGGAGTTCGATCGCGACGACTCCGCGTCGGTGGCGGTGCTCTGGGGTGACAACGGAACCTTTTGCGCCGGAGCAGATCTCAAGGCGTTCGGCACACCCGACATGAACCCGGCGCACCGCACGGGGCCGGGGCCCATGGGCCCGTCGCGGATGGTGCTGAGCAAACCCGTCATCGCCGCGGTGAGCGGTTACGCGGTCGCAGGCGGCCTCGAGCTGGCCTTGTGGTGCGACATGCGGGTCGCCGAGGAAGATGCCGTATTCGGCGTCTTCTGCCGCCGATGGGGCGTACCGCTGATCGACGGGGGCACGGTGCGGCTGCCGCGGTTGATCGGACACAGCAGGGCCATGGACCTGATCCTTACCGGGCGCGCCGTCGAAGCCCAGGAGGCGCTTGCGATGGGACTGGCCAATCGGGTCGTCCCGAAGGGCGAGGCCCGGGCGGCCGCCGAGGAGCTCGCTGCCGAACTCGCCGCGCTGCCGCAACTGTGCCTGCGCGCCGACCGGTCGTCGGCGCTCAGCCAGTGGGGCTTGTCCGAGTCCGAGGCGATCGACTCCGAGTTCGCCAGCTTGTCGCAGGTGGCCGCCGAATCATTGGCAGGGGCACAGCGATTCGCGGCCGGTGCCGGCCGTCACGGCGCACGCGCCTGACACTCAGCCCTTCTTGATCGTGTTCCCCGACCCGAGGTCGTTGACCTTGGGGTCGCCGTCCTTGTAGCTGACGGTGTTGTTGAAGCCCACCACGCTGATGTCCTTGTCGACCTTGTCGAAGGCGACCTTGTTGTCCGCCCCGCTGATGTTCGCGCTTGCGCAGGTGCCCTTCACGGTCAGCGTGTTGTTCGAGCCGCCGACGTTGAGAGACTTGCCGTCCGCGCAGTCGATGTCGGCCGTCGTGCCGAAGGAACCGTAGTTGATCGTGTTGTTCACCTCGACCTGTACGCCCGAGGTGCCCGCGGTTGCGGTCGGTGCCTTGGTGTCGCCGCCGTCCGAAGCGCAGCCGACCACGCCGAGCACGAGGACTGCGGCGCAGGCGCCTCCGACGAGTACTCGGTAATGCGCGCGCATACGGGCTACCTCATCTCCTCGGCGATCCACGGCGAGGCTCCGCCGTGGCCGCCAAGACTACGCGGGAACCCGGTCGATGCGGTTGGTCATGCCGAGCTCGCGGCCGCGGTCCCAGAGGGACGGAGCGCCGTCGTGGTAGAGCACGGTTTGGTCATAGCCGTACACCACGATGTCGTTGATGACGTTGTCCACGATGACGACGTTGGACGACCCCTGAACCGCTACGCCCCAACACGATCCCTTGGCGGTGATGTAGTTCCCGGTGCCCGTGACGAAGAGGGTTGACTCGTTGCAGTCGAGGGTCTGAGCGATGCCCTGCCCGGTGATGTGGGTGTCACCGTTCTTGGCGTGCGCCACCGGTATTCCGACGGTGACCGTCGCCCCGAGCAACCCCGCGGCCAGCAATCCGCCAAACGTCCTGATTCGCACTGCGTGACCCCTTCGCGTCGGCGGCTCGGATCAGGCGCTGTCCAAATGCCCTATCCAACTGTCCCATCAACTCAGATCACCGCAGCCTACGTTGCTGAATGGCACCTGTGACAGCAGTTCGCCCGTTAAATCCGAGTCGGGCTGATCGTATGAGTCGCTCGCCCCCTCCGTGCTCGGTACCGTGTGCAAACAATGCGATGCCGGATCAATGGACTTGCTGCTGCGACGGTCGCCGCAGCGGTGACCGTCGGGTGCTCGCAGACCGTCACGGGTGACGCGCAACGGGCTCGCCCATCCGTCCCCGACCCGGACCGTAGTTACGGGTACGTCGACGACCGCTGTGGGTTGCTGACCGACGACTCGATCAAGCAAGCACTCGGCGCGGAGAGCGTGGTGCGGCCCTACAGCGGCGCCGTCTGTCAGTACGTCCTCGCCAAGAAGACCGGCCTCATCGACGTCGTCTTCTCCTGGTTCGAATCCGGCAGCCTCGACCGCGAACGCGGGTTGGCGGCACAGCGCGGTGCGACGATCACCGATACCGACGTCGAGCGCCACCCCGCCTTCCTCGCCGAAGTCCGCGGTGACCACGCGGCGTGCTCGGCCACCGCGGCGGCGGGTACTGGTGTGTTGACGTGGTGGGTGCAGTTCCGTCCCATGGCGGGGGAGCAGCCGTGCCCGGCCGCCCAGAAGTTGTTGGCGGCGACGTTGTCCTCGGACCTGTGATGGTTGCGACGTCGACCCGGTGGCTGGCCGCACTGGTGGCGGCGTTTGCCACGGTGCTGACCGCGTGCGGGCCCGACCACGCGCCGCAGCCGGCGACCCCGGCGAGCGGCGTCGGGTTCCGCAGCGAGCCGTGCAACGGCGTTACCGACGCCGACGTCACCAAGGTGATCGGTTCGTCGCTCTTCACCAAGGTGGTGGACAGCGATTCCGGCTGCTTCTGGCAGGAGAACACCGCGATCGGCACGTTCGGCATCGGCATGGGCATCTCGACGTGGTGGTACCGCGGCAGCGACCTGGACACCGAACGCACCCTCGAGGAGAGCGCGGGCCGCACCCTGACTGAGTTGTCGGTCGACGGCAACAAGGGTTTCAAGGCCTTCGACGACAACGCGTGCAGCATCTACGTTGCCAAGGGCGGCGACGTCGTCACCTGGTCGATCCAGACGATGAATCCGGCGATGCTGCCCGATCTGTGTTCGATCACCGATCATCTTGCCCAGCTCAGCCAACAGCGCGTGAACTGAACTCTCACGCGGTAAACGGTTAGAGTCATTCGCTGGCCCAATTGCTGGATCGGTGATGACGAACCCAACATCGACCCGCCTCGGACAAGGAAGACGCACACATGGCAGCTCGGCTGGAGTCGCGCTCGGCGGGTGGCCGACCGCGAAATCAGGCGCGAGCGACCAAGCTCAGCCGTGAGGCGATCGTCAACGCCGCCCTGACCTTCCTCGATCGTGAGGGTTGGGACGCCCTGACGATCAACGCGCTGGCGATCCAGCTGGGGACCAAGGGCCCGTCGCTCTACAACCACGTCGACAGCCTCGATGACCTGCGGCGAACCGTTCGGATGCGGGTGATCGACGACATTCTCGGGATGCTCAACGCGGTCGGTGAGGGTCGCACCCGCGATGACGCGGTGTCGTCGATGGCGAGCGCGTACCGCAGCTACGCCCACCACCATCCCGGCCGCTATTCGGCGTTCACCCGGATGCCGCTCGGCGGCGACGACCCCGAATACACGGAGGCGACGCGGCTCGCGGCGGGTCCGGTGATAGAGGTGTTGTCGTCCTACGGACTCGACGGCGAGAACGCGTTCTATGCCGCGCTCGAATTCTGGTCTGCGCTGCACGGATTCGTTCTGCTGGAGATGACGGGCGTGATGGACGAGGTCGACACCGACGCGGTATTCAACGATATGGTGCTGCGCCTGGCGTCCGGCATGGAGAGGCGCTGAGCGGCCGCCATAGCGGGCGGGTCTGACGCGCTTTGACCTGCCCTACCGTGGGCGGGTATCGTGGTCCATCGTGCCTGGCCGAGGCGCTTGCGGCTGAGTGTTTTCGCAAGCATGCCTGCACGCCGGGCCAATTCGCATGTCCACGGTGCATCGATGAAAAATCGGTGCACGGGCGCGTGCGACACGCCCGGTCGCGGGGTACGCGAACGAGCGAAACCCGCAGTACACAGACTTGAGAACAACCGAAATAACAAGCAACAGCACCACGAAAGAACACAGAAAGCCGGTACATGCCAACCATCAACCAGCTGGTCCGCAAGGGTCGCCGCGACAAGATCGCCAAGGTCAAGACCGCGGCCCTCAAGGGCAGCCCGCAGCGCCGCGGCGTGTGCACTCGCGTGTACACAACCACCCCGAAGAAGCCGAACTCGGCACTTCGGAAGGTTGCGCGCGTGAAGCTGACCAGCGCGGTCGAGGTCACCGCCTACATCCCGGGTGAGGGTCACAACCTGCAGGAGCACTCGATGGTGCTGGTGCGCGGTGGTCGTGTGAAGGACCTCCCCGGTGTGCGTTACAAGATCATCCGCGGCTCGCTTGACACCCAGGGCGTGAAGAGCCGCAAGCAGGCCCGTAGCAAGTACGGCGCCAAGAAGGAGAAGAGCTAATGCCGCGCAAGGGCCCCGCACCGAAGCGGCCGCTGGTCAACGACCCGGTCTATGGTTCGCAGCTGGTCACCCAGCTGGTCAACAAAGTCCTGCTGGATGGGAAGAAATCACTGGCTGAGCGCATTGTTTATGGTGCGCTCGAGCAGGCCCGTGACAAGACCGGCACCGATCCGGTGGTCACCCTGAAGCGTGCTCTCGACAACGTCAAGCCCGCCCTCGAGGTGCGCAGCCGCCGCGTCGGTGGCGCCACCTACCAGGTCCCCGTCGAGGTGCGTCCCGAGCGGTCGACCACGCTGGCACTGCGCTGGCTGGTCAGCTTCTCCAAGGCGCGTCGCGAGAAGACCATGGTCGAGCGTCTGGCGAACGAGATCCTCGACGCCAGCAATGGCCTGGGTGCCGCCGTCAAGCGACGCGAGGACACCCACAAGATGGCCGAGGCGAACCGGGCCTTCGCGCACTACCGCTGGTGATTGGCTGCCGGCGGCCAGTGACGACCGCCGGGCGCAACTGAACACCCGACAAGCAAGCGAAAGAGTGGGAATTTAGCCGTGGCACAGGACGTGCTCACCGACCTCACCAAGGTCCGCAACATTGGCATCATGGCGCACATCGATGCCGGCAAGACGACGACTACCGAGCGCATCCTCTACTACACCGGTATCAGCTACAAGATCGGTGAGGTGCACGACGGTGCCGCCACGATGGACTGGATGGAACAGGAGCAGGAGCGGGGTATCACCATTACCTCCGCTGCCACCACGTGCTTCTGGGACGGCAACCAGATCAACATCATCGACACCCCCGGACACGTCGACTTCACCGTCGAGGTGGAGCGCAGCCTCCGCGTGCTCGATGGCGCCGTTGCCGTCTTCGACGGCAAGGAAGGCGTTGAGCCGCAGTCCGAGCAGGTTTGGCGTCAGGCCGACAAGTACGACGTGCCGCGCATCTGCTTCGTCAACAAGATGGACAAGATCGGCGCCGACTTCTACTTCACCGTGCGCACCATCGAGGAGCGCCTCGGCGCCCGCGCGTTGCCCATCCAGCTGCCCATCGGCTCGGAGGGTGACTTCGAGGGCATCGTCGACCTGGTCGAGATGAAGGCCAAGGTTTGGCGGGGCGAGACCAAGCTCGGTGAGACCTACGAGACCATCGACATCCCGGCCGAGCTCCAGGAGCAGGCCGCGGAGTACCGCACCAAGCTGCTCGAGACGGTCGCCGAGACCGACGAGGCATTGCTGGAGAAGTACTTCGGTGGCGAAGAGCTCACCGTCGAGGAGATCAAGGGCGCGATCCGCAAGCTGACGATCAACTCCGAGATCTACCCGGTGTTGTGTGGCAGCGCGTTCAAGAACAAGGGCGTTCAGCCCATGCTCGACGCCGTCATCGACTACCTGCCGACCCCGCTGGACGTGTCGGCCGCCGTCGGCCATGCGCCCGGCAAGGAGGACGTCGAGGTCGTTCGCAAGCCGTCGACCGACGAGCCCTTCTCGGCGCTCGCGTTCAAGGTGGCCACGCACCCGTTCTTCGGCAAGCTGACCTACGTCCGGGTGTACTCGGGCAAGGTCGACTCCGGTGCTCAGGTCATCAACGCGACCAAGGGCAAGAAGGAGCGCCTTGGCAAGCTGTTCCAGATGCACTCCAACAAGGAGAACCCGGTGGAGACGGCTTCGGCCGGCCACATCTACGCGGTGATCGGCCTCAAGGACACCACCACCGGTGACACCTTGAGCGATCCGAACCAGCAGGTCGTGCTCGAGTCGATGACCTTCCCGGATCCCGTCATCCAGGTCGCCATCGAGCCCAAGACGAAGAGCGACCAGGAGAAGCTGTCCCTGGCCATTCAGAAGCTGGCCGAGGAAGACCCGACCTTCAAGGTCAACCAGGACCACGAGACCGGCCAGACCATCATCGGTGGCATGGGCGAGCTCCACCTCGACATCCTGGTCGACCGCATGCGTCGCGAGTTCAAGGTCGAGGCCAACGTCGGCAAGCCGCAGGTCGCCTACAAGGAGACCATCAAGCGCGCCGTCGAGAAGGTCGAGTTCACGCACAAGAAGCAGACCGGTGGTTCTGGTCAGTTCGCGAAGGTTCTCGTCAACCTCGAGCCGTTCACCGGCGAGGACGGCGCGACCTACGAGTTCGAGAACAAGGTCACCGGTGGCCGCATCCCGCGCGAGTACATCCCGTCGGTGGATGCCGGTGC
>Ga0105239_10004928_pt1 | contig 15757 bp, 9 predicted proteins | sample KBSC44metaG_FD_92761 | JGI IMG/M metagenome (GOLD analysis project Ga0105239, IMG submission 92761) | Corn rhizosphere microbial communities from Kellogg Biological Station, Michigan, USA - KBS C4-4 metaG | ecosystem: Host-associated > Plants > Roots > Rhizosphere > Soil | place: Michigan, USA...
CCATCGTCATCCCGTCGATATCGAACGCCGTCCCGTAGACCCGTTCAAAAATTGCCGCTGAAAGGCCGGTCAGCATTTCCCAGTCGCCCGTGATGATGCTGAGCACTTTGGAACCCGTGCCGCTAAAGATCAGGTGTTTCGGCAAACCGATGCCTTTGACCTTCATCAACCGGGCGACATGGTAGATGATCGCGGAATAGAAATACAGGAAGACGATCTTGATATCCTCATCCCTGGCGAGCAAGCTGTTATAAGAAAACTGCCGCCCCCCGCTCAGCGACCGGTTATGCTCGATGGAAAAGAAAAAGGCATTAATATCTTCGGAACGATTCTTACCCTGGATAGCTGCCAGGACTTTGGCGAGCGTGGGCGCGCTGTTCCGTTCCAGCAATTGTTTATAATACGGCAGGTATTTACCGATCAACCCGTTAGAGCCCGCCGCCCCCAGTTCGCTAAAGCCGTCGCCAAATAAATTGTTCGCAGCGAACTTAAAAGAGGTCATCAGCAATGGAAGGTTGGATTTGAACGCGACGACATCGGTCGTCCCCCCGCCGATATCGATCGAGATGACCGGTTTATAAGCCCCTCCCTGGATTTTATTCGTCCCTTTGAAATAATAAAAAGGAGCTAAGGATTCCGTGATCCCGACCGGTAAACGGGTAGAATTGAAATATTGCTGGTAAAGCTGCTTCCAGGCCTGTTCCAATTGCCCCTTGCGGCCCATTTTCATGCTGGAGGGATAGAACCAGGTCAAGCGCGTTTCTGCGAGGTTGCCGCCACCAAAAAGGACCTTATTCCGCATCAGCAGGATCAGCGTTTCAAAATAGGCGTTGACCCTTTTTTCATTGCCGGTTTCTTTTTTTGCCCACTTCAAATTGGGTTGCACCCGGTCGATATCCTCCTTCCTTTCATAGGTAAATGGAATATTGAAATCAGCCAGGGCATAGGTTGCACCCGCATCGATATTAAGGGAATGGCTTTCCGCCAGCACGGTACGGTGCGGAAATTGATAGTCTTCGCCGTTACCGATCAGTTTGGGAACGAATTCATAATCGATGAGCGTATAAATATCGTCCGCGGACAGCCGCTGTATCCCATCCAGTTTATCAGGGTGAAAAAGCGTGCCGATCTGGATCTCGCTTCTTTTAATATCGAAGGCTTTTGGCCCTTCGGAGCTGTTCCGGTACTCGATATGGGTATTGGTCGTGCCGAAATCGACCGCGAACCGGTATACCTCGTTTCCGGGTTGGTAAATCGGCCACCGGGGAATGATCACCGCGCTGGCGCCACCCGGCACGAGGTTCCGGATGCGGATATGATCGAAATTTTCATGAAGCACATGGTATTCAGAAGTCGCGAAGTCAGTCGCTTTCACCCGCCGGTATTTTAAGGCTTCTTCGGCGACCGGCTCATTGGGCCGGTCCCGGAAGAAACGAACTTCGAACCGGGCGCCTTTTTGCTGGCCATAAGAATCCCTGTCAATAAACTGCGCCCGGTAATAAGGCTTGATCCCGGGATCAGCGATACGGATGAAAGGGAAAATCGTTAAGCCGATCTGGTGCTCCACGATCACACCTTTCTTTTGCTGCGGATCAACCGGCAGCACGCTGCCGTCTGGCGCCGCGTAGTAGATGCGCTCGAAAGCAATGTACTCCCCGGCTTTGCGAACCGGCAGCTTCAGTACGGCTTTAACCGAACCGGCAGTACCTTGTGTCAGGCTGACCGATGGTTTTCCCGGCACGTTGGTCAACAGGTCGGCCGCATCAAAATAGTCAAAAAAAGCCGGCTTTAGCGGCAAAAGGTAACTTTTGCCCTCGTCTTTCGTTTCATAGACCAGGTTCCCGTCGAAATATTTTTCCTTTTGGATCGGATAGATGAGCCTCACCAGCTGAGTTTCCAGCAGGTCGCTCACCGTCAGGTAAGGATATTGGACAGTCAGGCCCGGGAGCCGCCTGCGGGAAAGATCGGGTTCCGGGTCAAAATAGGGCACTTCTGTTTTCGGATCCCACATGTCTGCTGCATAACGGAAACCGGTGCGGGTGAGGAAGTTCTGCAAAACCAGGGGCTTTTGTTCACCGGTATATTTCACCGAATCGATCACAAAGTCACTGTTGCTTACAGTGGCGACCATATCCTCGCGGCTGCGTTTTCTTAAAGTCACCCCATCCAAAACTTCTACCGTACGCCCGCTGATCCCGGTATCAAGTTCCGTATAGCGGCTAAGGTCGCCCGGCTGCAGCCGTTTGATCCGGTCGTACAAAGGAGGGCGCTGCTCACGCAGGATATCGAGGCTTTTACCCAGGTAATCCGCAAATGCGCGCATCCCGGTCTGTAATTCGGGGTGCGCAATAAACATTGCATGCACATAACATTGAAAATGTTCGTCCCGTTTATACAATGGGGTATATTGCTCATCGAAGGAAATATCGCTCCCGACAAGTTGTATCCGGGCATGGCTGAGGTCATTCCCGCTGGCCAGGCACATGGTGGCCGGTGAGGTGCAGCCAATGATGCGGTGATCGTATTCGACCAGGTACAGGTTCTTCGCCCGGCCGAAATTATACGACCGGGCATCCTGTGTCAGATAGAGTTCCAGGGTTTCGGCCAGGCGCTTATGCTCCGGGAGTCCCTGTTTGAGCAAGGCCAGTTCCTGCTCCCTGTTCCAGACCAGGATGCGGAGGTGCTCCTTCAGGCTGTCCATATTGAACAGGATCTCGAAGACGTCGAGCGCATCGGACACGAGTTTTTCATCCTCCCGGCTGGCCACTACCGCGTTATTTTTCTGATAACTGCACAAGGCAGGGCTCTTGCTGATGTTTTTAAAAGCGGTCTTCACCAGGTCGATGCGCGCAAAAGGACTGGGGATGGCCGTCGGTAAGGCGACCCCGCCGCCACCCTCGGGATCGACCAGCGCTTCTATTTCTTTATCCGCATAGGCGTCGGAAGCAAACCAATGTTTGCCCCCCTTTTTGGTCAGGCCGAAAATCTTATTCATGATAATTAAAATTGGAGATCAGTAAGGATTGAGTCGCATGGAAAAATAAGCTGACCAGCTTTTGCTCTGACGAGCTGTAGGTTTGCCCTTTGACGGTTTTGGAAAGGATATTATTGAATTCATTCCCATCCAGGCGGCTGAAAAAACGCCTCGCAGCCGGCCGGCCCGAAATCAGCGCATCGAGAGAGGCGGCGAGATCAAAAGGCGCGAACCCGCGCTGGTTCAGATCCATTTCCCGCAGCCAGGCGGTAAAGGCGCCAATGAATTCCAGGACATGAGACCGAAAGAAAGTATCTTCAGCAAACTGCCTGCTGAGTTGCGGTTCGTCCAGGCTCCAGCGCTGTTTACCCAGCGCCGCGTTAAAATCCTCCTGCAGGAATTTTTGAAAGAAAACGAACTGTGAGAGGCGCATACCGATTAGCTTTTCCGTCTGGTCTTCGAGATCTCCAAAGCGGATTCTGGCGGCGTCCTGTCGGATGCCAAACTCTTTATAGACCGGGGCTTCCGGCCTGCCGTTGATCGTGGTTAAAGCCTGGTCAGGGATTTCGAGAAAATCAATGACCGCCAGCGCAGCCGCCAGTTCAATAAAATGGGCGTTGTTTTGCTGTCCCTGGTCACCCGGATCGTTCTTATAAGGGCTGCCGGTAAAATCATCAGTCAGGTAATACAAAGCATTGACCGCTTCATTAACGTTTTGCTGATAGTAATACAAGGCCGCTTTGGTCTTGCCAATAAAGTCAGCGCGGTTGATCGGGCTTTCCGGGACATTTTCGAGGTTGAAATAGGGCAGCACGCTCACCGCGCCGATACGGGAATTCTCCAGTACGCCCCTGCCGTTGAGCTGCGGATTAGACATGGCGTTCCGGATATTTTTCAGAATAGTGGGAAAGCCCGCAGCACCGGTGCCGCCGAAGATCGAACTGATAATAAAGATCCGGTCATCCGGTGCATATTGTGCAGCGATCTCTTTGAACTCATCCGAATCTTTGAACTGGTTCAGCACCACGCTGCCGATATTCGGGTTGCCTACAAAACCAATGTCCATTTCGATATCCAGCAGCTGCGCAGGCTCCCCGTGCTTATCAATCGAGCGTCCCGAGAAAAGCAGGTCGGCCAGGGCTTTCGTATTTTCGGGCAGCTGGTTAAAACCGATATAATCGCTGAACCGGGTATTTGCCACCTGTTGCAGGCCAAGCGTGAAGCTACCCGACAAACGATCAGCTGTCGGGCTCAGCCGGTCCAGGGTGGTCAGCGAAGTTCCAAAAAAGCCATTACCGGTGCCTGCTGCCCTGACGACCGCCTGATAGTTGTCCATCAGGCGGATAGTCCGCTTGAGGTCGTCATTGCTCTTATGGGGGTCGATAATAACGGGCACGATCTCATAATCGCGCGGACTTTGCGGCCGTACACCGGCAGCGAGCAGCATGGTCAGCGATTTGAGGACACGCGATCCAGTGCCGCCGATCGCAAATAAAAATAAACGGGCCATATCAAGAAAAAGTTAAGGTTTCCAAAAAGTTGTGTATTTACAGTTAGTGCTGAAATAGCGGAGATACGGCACCGAAGTAATTGCCAGGAAAAGAATAAAAGCCACCAGCGCGTTGTCAAAACCGAACCCGACAATATCGCCTGTACTGATATGCAACTGCTTACATCGTTCCGGCGAGTGTACTGAACTCCACGCCAGCGCGAAAGCAAACGCAAAATTCAACACACCGATGACCAGTACAGTGAACCACCAATGCCCCCTGCGGGCAAAGCGTGCACTGTCGATAAAGTGGTACAATAGCGCGTAAGCGAACAGGGTAACGCCTAACAGCACAAGTCCTGCATACGCGTACCAGGGCGAGCCAATATAATTAGTGCAGGTGACATCGAACCCCCGCAGGTGTTCGCCAAGGTCGGCCGAATAAAACGGGAGTATCCCGCCAAATTCATAAATCCAGGAAAAGACTTCGTTCATTTTTTTAAAGTTTTGTTATTTTTTAATTTCTATATCCAGGCGGCATATGGTGTCATGCTGCCCAAGGGGATAAAAAGCATCAAAAACGCCCCCCAGCAGGTATTTTAACCCGAACGTGCGTTTTTGCTCATCGGACCGCGCTGCGATACCCGCGTCATTTTCCGAAGCGCTGGCCAGTACCCAGGCCGGCAACCGGTTCCGGACGGCGATATGTATTTGTTCCTCCCGGGGCGTTACCGTCGTAAGGGTAAGCTGATGGGTGTAGCCTGGGTCCGCAACGGGCCTCACACTTAACCGGTAACCATTATTCAACTCGTAGTGGCTGCTGTCATTGAAAAAGGCACTGTCCTGAAGTGTACTTGAAAAATCGGCATCGAGCCGGAAAGAAAACCTGCCCGCATTTCGGCCGGAACCCGCTGGCTCGGCATTGGACAAAGGCCCCTGGGCGCCCTGGCGCAAACTGAACGTTCCGATCCGGCCATCATACAGGATCTTATAACCGGCGGGTGACGGGGCTGAGACAGTGCGCAACAGGACCTGGTTGGCAGCCACCGTGCGGATTGATCCCAGCACACCTTGTTTTAATAAAACGCCCAGCTGTTCATCACTACCCATTACCCAGACGTAAAAAGGCCGGTCAGCGGTCAGTTTGACCGGGCGGTCCGCCGCGTCGTAATAATAACCCTTGAAATTTGAATAGCACTGCAGGACGAGCAACGAAAGGCCGTAAGCTTGCATTTTGCCTGCAAAAGCCATCTTAATACCGATGCGCTCATTATTCAGGTAATCTCCCGCATTTACCCTCTTTCCCGGCGAAAATACAAAATCAGAAATCAGGATCGCGGCTCGCTGGCTATTGATGCCGTCCAGTACAGACTGAAGTACCTGCCGCAGATCGGAAGAGGAACGATCGCCGCCGCGTTTTCGAAAAGTTGCAGGGGTCAATGTCTGGATAAATGACCGGATATCCCCGGGTCCGGCATTGTCCTTGGTGTAAGTTATCGAAGAATTGATATAATGAAGGCCGAGGCTGCTGCAGGATCTGCTGAGCGAAATATCACCCAGTAGCGCATAAATGTCATCTTTGAAACGCGTTGGCCCATTCACATAAGCATCCATACTGGCCGAGTTTTCTAAATAGACCTCTACACCGAACGGTTTAACTCCGGCCGGTTTTTCCAAAATAACCGTTGCCGAAAGGTCGTGGCTGGCCAAAAATTTACGCAGGTAATTATCCAGCCTGGCTTCGTCGAAATGTTGACCGGTATAACACAGCGCCCGGAAACGCCTGTCGCCGGACGCTTTGGCAAAGTTGACCAGTTGCCGGTGCTCCTGTACGTCGAGGCGCCCGTCACGCGCAAATCGCAGCACGTTCTGTTGAAAGTCATCCATATCGGAGCGGCAGCCGCTGCATAGGCAGACCAGGCAAATCCATAGCAAGGCCCTTTTCATCCGCGGTAGATAATGGCCTCGTTAAGGGCATTAACGATCTGCTGAATATAAGCTTTGTCCCTGGAGACGATGCTGTTGGATTCGCCGGCATTTGTGCTGATGCGGACCGCAAACTCGTTCTTAATGACCAACAATAACCCGATACCGGCTGCGAGCAGGCAAAACCCGAACAGGCGCGCACTTTCCGAGGTCAGCATGAGCACGCCGATAACCAACAGTACAATCGGGAGTTTCCGGCTTTTGATAATTTCATAAATAAAGACCGAAGAAATATTGCGCATGGCATAGGTCTTTGAGGCGGTCACGAACCGCGATTGTGTGACGATCACATTTCCGTCCTGGTAAAAAGTGATTTCGGTTTTTGTTGCTTCCATGGCCTAAAGTTAGGCAGGCAGCTGACCGGGTAATTACGGGATGCCGTAAAGGTCAAAGATTGTTAAATAACGTGCTGGTCTTTACAGTAGGCGACGAGTTGTTCGTTGTTGGTGCAGCCCAAAGCTTCGCGAACCAGGTTGAGCCTTTTTTCTACGCTGCTGAGACCGGAAGGACGGATGCCTGATTTTTGCAGATGGCCGGGAATATTCTTCTGAAGGACGCCGGCTGCGAGCAAGCCAAGGACGGCGATATCAAATTCGGTAAAGGAATGTGCATTATGCTTGACTGCCTGGCGCAGGTAAGGAGGATAATACTTGCCGCCGGCTGCGATCTTAGCGATCGCTTCTTTCAGGTGCTGGGCATCGTGCCGTGCTTTCCGCACATAACCGTCGATTCCAGTTTTAACAAACAGGTCATCAATAACGTTTGTCCGGTGTTCGCCGGAAAATACGAGTATCTTCAAATGAGGTTGCAGAGCGCGGGCTGAAGCGATAAGCGCCTGGCCGCCGGCCAGTTGTTGTTTTTGATGGTCTTCCTCGAAATAGAGGTCCGTGATCAGCAGGTCGTAGGGTTTCTGCGTGCGTCCCGCGATCTGCAGTGCGGACAAGGCATCGTCGCAATAATATACGAAATGAAACCTGGCTATAGCCAGGTCTTCCAGGGTTTTGCGCAACGATATGTTCGCGCTTTCGTGGTCCTCCGCTATAAGTACATGTTCAAACATAGCTTCATGGTTTAAGGGGTACCGAAAGGCTGATGATAAGCCCCCGGTCACCGTTAGGTGCAAAGCTAAGCGTGCCGCCGAGCGCTTGAATACGGGTTTCCGTACTGCTCAGGCCGTTCCCCCGATGCCAGTCAGGTCGCAGGCCGATGCCATTGTCCGTGTACTCTATCTTTAACAGGTGCCCGGAACGTTTAAACCGAACCAACACAGATGTCGCCCGGCTATGCTTGCGCATGTTGACCATGAGCTCCTGCAAGACGAAACGGAGTTCAAGCCGGCCAGATTCAGGGAGCCCCGCCCAAAAAGCCGGTTCATTTCCCGTCAGCAGGATCCGGGTATCCCCGGTGCCAAAGCCGCTCAGGAGACCGGTGATCTCCTGGTCGAAAGACCTGTCGCCTGCCGGTACCTCCCGGTCGTAAGACAGATCGCGTGATTGGTCGTACAGCACCTCGATTTCATCCAGCAGCGCCTTTCGGTCCAGGTCCTCGCGATGCTCGATCTGCGACATGACGCGATAAATACCGTTGGCTACCACATCATGTATCTTCTTAAAGGTGCGGAGCTTGCTTTCCTGAATGGCGTTTTGCGCCTCGATCTGCAAGCGCTTTTTTCTTTTTTTGTACATGATCAGCCCGGCGATCAGTACCAGTATGGCCGCAGCGAGCAGCAAACTTTGCACAAATACCCGGTATTTCAACCGTAACCCTTCTGCCTTGCTTTTTTCCGCATCATAGCGGATCAGTGCGAACTGGTTACGCGCCGCCGCACGCGCGGTTTGCAGGCTGTCGTTCAGACGGCCATAAATGGCAAAATACGGTTTGACTTCCTGAACCGGCACCAGCTGGATCAGTTTCCCCAGCGCCTCCAGCCGGTCATCCGGGCTTTGGATGCGCGTAGCCACCTCGTAATGCAGTCGGGCATAGTATAAAGCGGAATCGGGTTGCGTGCGCAAATAATAGTCAGCCAGGTGTAAATAACTGGCATTCTGGCCCCAAAAGTCTTTCTCCTTTTTGCGCATCGCCAGGGCCTTCAGCAGATCCGGCGCGGCGGGGTAGGCAGGATCCTGCAGCCATCGCGTCCTTGCCCTGTTCGACAAAGCCCGCGCATATTCGACCCCGGCAGGTTTCATCCCGGCCAAACTGTTTTGGTAGATCTCCAGCGCACGTCGGTAATCCCCCAGCTTTTGATAAGCGTTCGCCTGGTTGTTAAGCACAATGGCCCGCGCCCCGGGATCGGCGGCGAACCGGAGGGCCTCGTTATAATAGGCAACAGCTTCCGGGTACCGCTTCAGGGCAAAGCTGTTCATGCCCAATTCGTTGTAGTCCGCCAAAAAAGTCGGGCCATGCGCCATTTCCCCTTCATGGAGATACCGCAGGGAAGTCAGTAAACTTTCCTGGCTGCCAAAATAATCACCCGCATCGGCCTGCACCTCTGCCATCCCGTTATAGCCCCTTGCGGCCTGCAGGCTGTCTTTCGACGTACCGGCCACCTTATTGTAGTAATAGAAGGCAGAATCCTTTTGCAGGTCGAAAAAATGATCGGCCTTCTCCAGCTCGGGCACTTTAGCTACAGGCCGCTCCCGCTGACAGGCGGCAAGCGTTAAAATAAGCAGTATAAGGAAAGGTCGTTTCAATCTTTAAAATTACCAAAAATTATGGCAAAAAAAGAGGCTGTCTTTCACTTTCGAGACAGCCTCTTTTTCTTTTAGAAGTCTTTTTTGTAACGCTGCTATGTTTGTTGAGCCTTCAAAGTTCATAGTTATGTAGGACATGCCCGAATGCGACGGACTCAATCAGCAGAAGCATGATCGTCCGGCACTTTGAATTTAATTGAAAATACCGTATAAACACCCTTTGTTTATTATATAAAAATACATATATTTATCATATTAATATTTTAACCTAATCAACACTTATCAACACCTAACCAACGCCTTATCAGTTATATTAAATTCAGTAAAAATATTTCGTCCCGCGCAATTTTTTGTGCAGCAGCGTCATTAATCGGCTTTAAAAATCCTCCGGTCATAACAGACTTTGTTGCTCTATTTTAAGATATATCATATCCTTAATCCGTAGCCGATGCCCCTCCATATTCAGTCTGACGTAATAATAATAGGAGCCGGCCCCGCTGCGTGCTCGATCGCCGCTTCTCTGTCAGCCAACGGCTATCGTGTTTTATTAATCGACAGAAACACCAATCGATCATCGGTGGGGGAAAATCTTGCCTCCACGGCAAAACCATATTTTCCAATCTTAAAAATAGACGAGGAAAGACTGGATAATGAACATTTGCCCATCTACCAGATGGGCTCATTGTGGGGAGAGGGGCTCCCGGTATGGAAAGATTCTATCTATAACACAAATGGATTCGGCTGGCATCTTGACCGGGAAATCTTTGAAAAAGAGTTGTTAGATAACGTCATTGCAAATGGTGCGGCCTATTTTTCTTATGCAACTATCTCATCGCTATCGGTTGAGCCCTGTACCGTCTCTTTTTCCCATCAGGACAAGGACTATATCGCCGGTGGCAGATTTATCGTCGACTGCACAGGCCGCAACCGCTTTCTTCAGAAGCAACTGGCCATAAAGACCATAAAATACGACACGATCATTGCGGCGAACGCTTATGTAAATGACGTAAACTTTTCAGATACAATTATCGAAGCTACAGAAAATGGATGGTGGTATTCCGCGAGTATTCCGGGCAGCAAAAAGATCATTTCCTATTACACTAACAGTAAATCTGAATATTTAAAGGCAAATCGCGGTCCACAGTCTTTCCTGGATTTATTCAATAAAACACAGTTCGTTAAAACAAAACACCCGCATTTAGAAGCTGCAAATCTGTCAACAATTACTTACCGGTTCGCGAACAGCGAAAAGTCAGAAAAAATAACGGGCAATAACTGGCTTTGTGCAGGAGATTCTGCGGCGGCTTTTGATCCGATTTCGTCACAAGGCATCTCAACCGCAATAAGCATGGGAATAACTGCCGGTGAAGCCATTCATCAAAAGCTTTGGAAAGGTACTAATTATCACGTCCGGGAATATGAATCCGAATACGATGAGCTGTTCTCAAATTATCTCGTTAAAAGACAACAATTATATTCAATGGTCAAGTCCTTCCCGGAAAGTCACTTCTGGCTGTCTAATTCTTTTCATCCTTCAACCATAAATCATAAAACCTTAAACATTAAATGAAAAATCAACCATCAGCCAGCCGTTCAAAAGACGGTGAGGCAAACAAGATTGCAAGTGTCAGAATTTTTCCTGGAATTGGTATCGCCAGAGTGGGAAACAGCCCGGATGAATTCTTCATCGGCCCCGAATCACCATTGGAAGAACCAAACCCCTCCGGAAAATTCAAAGATGCGCTGGGTAGAGTAAAAAGGCAGGCTGCAAGATTCAGGATCTATGCCTACGATCAGGGAGGCACGGTGATCAAAGAATTGACCGGCAGTGACGCAACGATAGAATGGACGGCGCACCTCGCAAACAAAAAATCGTCTTATTACAACTTTAAAGGTAGATTCAATCAATGCTTTGTCCCCGAAAATCTACGCAACCAAACATTTAATCCAAATAATGAACCCCAGGATTTACGGTTGCCTGATGACCGCAAAGAATGGATAAATGACCCTGGGCCGAGAACAATAAGCGGCGCAAACAAACCCAAAGTCTTGTTTGATACAGGTGAGATCAAAGGGCTGAAGGTTACGCTCGGCGAACTCAGAACAGACGGGGCCGGTCGCTTGTTGGTGCTCGGTGGGTATGGTAAATCGGCGTCACTCATCGCAAATAATGCCATAACCGAGTACGCAAATAACGACAATTGGTATGATGACACCTCCGACGGCAGTATTAATGCGAAAGTAACCCTGAACGACGGGACGGTAATGGAAGCGGACAGCGCCTGGGTACTGGTTACCCCGCCTAAATTTGCGCCCAGTCATTACAACCTCGTTACCCTGTATGACCGGGTAAAGGAACGTTCTTCAAAATCCGTTGTTAAGGATACATTCTTCTACCGTGACATTTATCCGATTTTATACCGGGCGGCAAATTATGCCTGGGTCAACGGCATGTCCTATCGGGCTCATGCTGCGGGAAAGCGCGGTAACTTTCTCAATTCGCAAAGCCTGGAGATATTATCATGCACCGAACCGACGATTACGATCGGCGGCACCACGTTTAACTGTGCAGAGTATCGTAACCGGGTTTTCAGCAGGATCAGAAAACCAATAGCATGGACTCAGGCCGATACCGATCTCTGCCCTGAGCCTGATAAACCCGTAAAGGTAAAGATCGAAGATATTGACAGCGTCAACAAGCAGGCTAACTATCTATTCATGCCTCAGCTTAGCGGCGACAACGGGGATGCATTGGAATATCCGCTCTCTCCGCTCGATGACCATTATAAAAAAGGCATTCCGGCGCTGACCTGGCTTACCGTCATTCCTTCACAATACCAGCACCTTGAACATTGGGCAAAAGGTGATTTTCAGGTTGGAACTCAGGAAGAATACAAGGTACTGGAAAACTACCCGGTTGAAGTTCAGCCGGACATGTTAAATCGTGGTGTCCTGGAGTATTGCGTAGGGGGACCATTCTACCCGGGTATAGAGATGACATTCGTTTCCGACGAGGAAGGAACATACCGGGGGTCGTTCCGCCTTTCCTACAAATACCAACCAGGTGATATTACCCGGTATATGGCAATGCCCTGGCAGGCGGACTTTTTCGAATGTAACACACACTGGTGGCCGGCCCAGAGACCAGATAATATAGTTACGGAAGAAGCATTCAACGAAGCCAAAAAGCTGCTCGAAAACTACAGTTACAAGCAAGACTCGAAAAATTTTATCGATCCGCGAACGGTATACGCATCTGCAATGGCGGACAGGCCGTACTGGGCGCGGGGTGTTTCGGATGACCCCGACGATAATATTACAGGCGACAACAACATGGTAAAATACTGGCATGAAATGGGCTTTATTACCAAAAGAGAAGCCCCCGCCGTTGTTTGCGATGATCAAGTTTATAGGGAAACCGTTTACGTTGAACAAGAGCGTGCGCCGTTTGCAGGAATGCCTACCGACCGGGAATTATTTTATATGATACAAAACATAGAGAACTATCCCGGATTGTTACCAAAGGTCCGCCAATATGTTGACGAATGGTTGGCAGCATCGGCAGCGTACGGAGAGTCGCTTGACACACCTGAACAACAAAAGTACTTCTACTATACGCCGGAAAATTTTGAAGCGCGTATGATGGAGATTTACAACGGTTTGGTAGAGAGCATCCCGTTGTATGATCCGGCGACCGACCCGATTTTCAAAAACAGGAATGATTGTATTCAGCGTGTGATCCACATGGCTCCGTTCAACCTCACTGATGGCTCATGGCTAAGGCATATTGATAAGGCAGGGCCGTCCGACCGTGTCCAAAGCTTTCTTTCTTCCATCTTCCAGGATGAAAGAGGCAACGGAGATCCATCTATGAACCATTGCAATATTTATTTGGATCTGTGTCATTCGGTTGGATTTTATCCGGACCCGGTCGACAGCGAAGCCTTTGCGCAGGATAAGAACTTCACGGATTCCGCATTTACGGTTCCCGCTTTTGAGTTAGCAATTTCCCAGTTTACCGAAAGCTATTTACCGGAAATACTGGGTATGAGCCTGCAACTGGAATGGCAGGTGCTGGACCTTAAACCAACCATTGCCCTTTTTGACTACTATGGCATCAACACCCATTTTTACGTAATGCATGTCGGCATCGACAACGCCGTTAACGGCCATGGCCGTCGGGCGATCGATGCCATAAAACTTTTCTTGGACCAGGAGATGCAGACTGGTGGCGAGAAGGCCGTTCAGGAAAAATTCCGAAGAATATGGACGGGTTTCGTTGCCTTTGGCTATGTGGGCACCGCCGGAGCGGATCTGGCGGATCAGTTGGCAGCCAACCCGACAATTGAGAACAGAATGGTAGCAATGATCCAGTCTAAGGCCCAGTTCGGCAGTTTAAACCATGATAATCACAAAATCGGCGGTAAACTGATCAACGATTATTTTAGTGAGCCTTTGAACTTTATGCAGGGTTTGCAGGACGCCGGCTACATCGTTCCAGGCGACATACAGGGCAGTAAATTTTTTGCCTTACTGGACTTTCAGACCGGCCCTATGTTTAGGGTGTTTACTGATGACGAGAAGCAATTGTGGAAAGATTGGACAATGTCGCTACTGGATAAACCAAAGCCGGTGTCGGTGAAATCCTTTGAAGCAATGAAAATGCTGATAGAGACCTTGAAAGATCAACAAACAGGAACACCTCAGCATATGGCCATGGAAATAAAGCAACCGGGAACAGACGTCGGCTACCCGATATCATGGTGGTTTGACCAGCCAGCGGAAGACTTTATGAAGGCGCTTATTTACGAAAAAAATAACTTAATCGTTCCTCATGACCCTGATAGCAGCATATTTGTAACGCAACTGATAGCACCTTCGAACGCGATGGGCCAGGCCTTCAGTTTCGCCATACCAAAAACCGGTGGCTTGACCGGGAGGGAGATCGTGATCAAATGGATAAACGAGGGTTGTCCTTCGACAACGCTTTATCAACCTTCTTTGCTCAAAATGCAGGCTTTAAAGGAGAAGATTTGGCTGTCAACTCCGTCTCAAAAAGTTCAGGCTATGTCAAAGAAAAAAATTGTAGGAATGGGTACCATCCACTAATAATTACCGGACCCCTACAACTTTAAAGTTCGCATGACTAAAGAAAAAGAGGCTGTCTCGAAAGTAAATTCGAGACAGCCTCTTTCCCTATGGATCCGTACGCGATCAGGGGTGGATGTGTCCGTTCTCGCCGCCACTAAGCGTAGTGGTGTCCGTAGCGAAGGTGGTCGTATTGGTATTGTTGTGCGAACGGGCACCATGGTTACTGGATGGACATACGAAGGCCAGGAAAAGGGCCAGGAATATACTGTAAGGCATTTTAGTAAAATTTAAATTGTTGATAAATCAAGGCCCGCCCGCAACCGTATGAAGGCGGAACCACAAGGCCGCGGGCGGCGCCACCCGCGGCTTTTTTTGGGAAGTGCCGGGTGCAGATCGCGGGAGCTTCCGGCCGCTTCCCAAGCCAGCCTTCCGCTACCGTTTTTCTTTACCCGGCGGATCGTTCGAACCGATCACTGGGTCAAAAGTAGCGTGTGCTAAATGCCTTAAATGCAAGGAATTCCGAAGATTCCGCGGGTTCCGGAAGCGTTCCGGGAAAATTCCGGAAAACCGTATTTGTTTCCGGGGAAATTCCGGTAGATTTACTATAAATTTTAAAGGATGTTTACTGAATATCAGGCAGATGTGGTCCGCGAATACGAGCAAAAAAAGGCGGCCCCGGGCTTTTCAGAGCGGTTGGTGAAGGTGACAACCGCGGGCCTTAAAGCGGAGTGCGCAGAAGTGTGCGCCAAACGATATTTAAGGCAGGATGAACGTGCCCTGTCACGATACTTTAAAGAGCTGACCGATCAGCAGGGCTATCTTGACCTTATCAATAGTAAAGATGCCGATGATTTTAAGAGTGTATATAAATTTTTGAACGGCAAGACGACGAAGCCGCGCGAGGAAATAATAGAACTGTCGGCATGGCTCATTGATTTTCAGCCCAGGCCCTATCTGCGCTGGGTTAAGGAGCGTAAGGCAGATCAACCGATAGAAGAGCAAGAAGAAAAAACGGAACGACAAGAAAAAGAAGAGGAGGAGAAGGAGAAGGAAAAGGGATTAAAACCAGAAAACGAAAAAGGAACCAAAAAAGAAGTAGAACCCAAAAACAAAGAAAAAGACCATGTAGCGCTTGTTCAGAAGAAGAAATTAAACAAAACGGCGTTAATCACGATCGTCGTGTCGATCACGTTCGCTGCTGTGCTTGTACTGTCGCTTTTTTTCAAACCCGTCAACCCGCCGCCCCCCAAACCGGTAAAAATCGTCCAAAGTAATGGCCGGTGCATGTATTGGAAGGGAGATCACTATGAAGCAACGGCCTGCGGGCAAAATCACGGGGATACATTAACCTTACCTTTGGATAGTGCCCGGCTGTTACACCTGCGCAGAATTCATAATCCCAGGACCAGCATTACTTATGCTTCCATCGGGCATGTCTGGTATTTCAGGACGCCGGATTCCCTGGAGTACTTTACCGGCAGCGGCACCTACCCGCTGGACACCAGCCGGCGGCTCTTACCCATC
>Ga0105239_10004930_pt1 | contig 15756 bp, 12 predicted proteins | sample KBSC44metaG_FD_92761 | JGI IMG/M metagenome (GOLD analysis project Ga0105239, IMG submission 92761) | Corn rhizosphere microbial communities from Kellogg Biological Station, Michigan, USA - KBS C4-4 metaG | ecosystem: Host-associated > Plants > Roots > Rhizosphere > Soil | place: Michigan, USA...
CCGCTCAGGTTCACCACCTCGCGTGTATCCGAACGGCTTAGATGCAGCCACGCCTCCTGCACGGCATCGTCCGCGTCACTCAACGAGCCCAACATCCGATACGCTACTGCCCGCAGATGGGGCCGATTCGCCTCAAACTGCTCCGCCAATCCCTCTTTTTCGTCCATAGCGCTACCCCTGTCACATTCTCGTGTTTACGTCCGTCATGGTGTTGACGAACCGAAATCCATCTATGTGACAGTGTCCAGGTTCTTCACAGACATCGAAAGACCCTCGAAGGAGAGCGTAATGGAACCACGAATCAAAAACCCGGCAGCGCTTCTGCCGGATGCCATGCAGGCCCTGATGCAGTTAAATGCGGTCACCCAGACCGGCGGCGTCCCGGCGGCGACGCTGCATCTGGTCCACCTGCGCGCAAGCCAGATCAACGGCTGCAGCGCCTGCGTGGAAGGAGGCGCCTGCTACGCCCGGAAGTCCGGCGAATCGAACGAGCGACTCGATGCGGTCTCGGCCTGGCACGACGCGCCCTACTTCACCGACGCCGAACGCGCCGCGCTCGCCCTCGCCGAATCCGTCACGCGCCTCAGCGATCGATCCGATCCCGTCCCCGACGCGATCTGGGAGGAGGCCGCCCGCCACTACGACGAGAAAGCGCTGGCGACGCTCGTCCTCTCGATTGCCACGACCAACCTCTTCAACCGCGTCAACGTTTCGACCCGGCAGATCGCGGGCTCCTGGAAATAGAGAACACCTGGCAGCGCAGCCATCGCAACTGCAAGCGATGCCTGCGCTGCTGTTTTTACTCACGTCCGCGTGTAACTTTCAACTGGATGGCGCGTCCATAAGGATGAATCGGGTGCTCGAATCATTCACGCTGCAAAGAGAAATGCCATGCAACCTCCCCGTCGTCTTGAAACAGGTGGTGTCAACATAGAGGCAACCTCTCGACAGAACGGCTTGTGTTTCGCCGAAACGCGTTGTATCGCGGACTCGCGTATGCCTTCGCATTTTCATGCGGAGGCACATCTCGTCCTGATTCTGGCAGGGCATGTTGAGCTGGACTGCCGCAAGGATAGGCGTCGGACTGCGCCCGGAACGCTGACCTTTCTTCCCTCCGGCGAACCCCATGCCAACCGCTTCTATGAAGGCGCCCGTACCTTCCAGGCGATGATAGGAACGCACTGGCTTGGGCGTCTGGGACAGGTCGCCGCGCCGGAGTTAGAACCTATCGACTATCAGCATCGGCTGCCGAACTGGATCGCCTCACGCCTGTATCGTGAGTTTCAGCGTCCGGACGATTTGACCCCTCTCGCCCTGGAAGGGCTGATGCTGGAGTTGATGGTGGCCATGTCGCGCGATGCGGCGATGATCGCCGTGCAGAACCTGCCCCGGTGGCTTCGGGAAGCCAGAGACCTGCTGCATGCGCAGTTCACCGAAAACATCTCTCTGGAAGGGCTTGCCTCTACTCTCGGGGTCCATCCGGCGCATCTGACGCGCGCTTTCCGACAACACTACCACACCACGATCGGCGACTATGTGCGTCGGCTGCGTGTCGAATACGCCTGCCACCTTCTCACCACCTCCGAAGTTCCCCTGGCGCAACTGGCTCTGGATTTAGGATTTGCCGATCAGGGCCACTTCTCCCGAATTTTCAAGAGTCATACCGGAATGTCTCCTGCCGCCTTTCGAAAAGTTTCCGGATTTGCAGGTTTGAGATAAACGATGCTCCGCGGATACAAGACGCGAGCCCGGCGAATACGGTAATCTTCTTTCACCGGAGCGCAGGACCGCAAGCAGGGCTGTTAGAGAGCCTTGCTTCTCCTCCGGTTAGAAGGAGCGTCTCTGTGTTTCTCTCTCCTACGCGATGCCGATGGCGTTGGCAGCCGGTCGGTCTGATACTTGTGTGCCTGGTGGTTTCCCGAACCGCTTCCGCCGATAAGATAGACGACTATGTCCGGCAACAGATGCGATTACGGCATATCCCCGGCCTCTCCCTCGCAGTCGTCCAGGACGGCAAGATCATCAAGGCGAAAGGCTATGGTCTGGCGAACGTGGAGTTGAACTCTCCCGCGGCTCCCGATACCGTCTATCAGTTGGCTTCCCTCACGAAACAGTTCACCGCGACCACCATCATGCTGCTTGTCCAGGACGGCAAAATCAGCGTCGAAGATAAGATCAGCAGCTATGTGGACGGCACGCCCGATTCCTGGAAAGAGATCACCCTGCGTCATCTGCTCACCCACACTTCCGGCCTGAAAGACTACCTCGACGAAGCCCCGGATTCTCCGAACTCGGCGGTGAAGTCCCATGAAGAGACCACTCCGGAGAAGATCGTCCAGTCGATGGTGGGCAGACCTCTGGATTTTGCGCCGGGCGAGAAATACACCTATAGCAATACCAACTACCTGCTGCTTTCGATGGTCGTGCGCAGAGCCGGCGGGAAGCCGTACGATCAGTTTCTGGCGGAGCGGGTGTTCCAGCCCCTGGGCATGACGGCCACCCGGCTCACCAGTCACGAGGAGGTGATTCCCAACCGGGCAGCCGGATACACCTGGACCGGCACGCGATGGCGGAACAGCGCCGCTCTCAATCCGACCCTCTGGGATAATGGAGACGGTGGAATGCTCTCTACCGTCCTCGATCTGGCGAAATGGGATGCCGCGCTCTACGGAGAGACGATCCTGACAGCCGCCAGTAAACAGCAGATGTGGACGCCTCTCACACTCAACGACGGCAAGACAGGCAGTTATGGATTCGGATGGGGTATCGGCGATACGAAGGGGCACCCGCGTGTGTGGCATACCGGGGGAAGGCCGGGCACGTCCACGGCGATCTTTCGCTACCTGGACGATCGACTGACGATCATTGTGCTGGCCAATCAAGACAACACCAGATGTGTGGAGATGGCAAACCGATTAGCCAGTTTCTATGTGCCTGCCTTTGCGCCAACCGTCTATAGAGCGATCCGTGATACCGAGCCACAGGTCAAAGACCGGGTCCGAAAGCTGATGGATGGCTTCGCGCAGGGGAAGGATATTGCGGAACTGTTACCTCCTGGAATTCCCGTCGGCGTGTCAGGGTTCCCGGATCCGATCAACAGTTCGAAGAGCCTGTATGAGAATCTGCGCAGACTGGGACCGGTACGTTCCTGCAACCTGGTAGAACGTAAGGAGGACGGCGATTCCACACTCTATCGCTATGAGCTGACGTATCGGGACGCGCGTCTCTTGGTCGACTTCCGGCTGAACAAAGAGAACAAGATCGTACGACAAGCATTCCAAATTGAGTGATCTCCGGAAGGTCTCCTCTGTAGACAAGCCGCCAGGCTACTCCAGGCTCGGCTGTCACGATGGGATCGGGAGAGACTTAAAATCGACAGCAAAATGGAGACGAAGCCTGAGGTGACATTCTGCCCCTGTTGTGAGATCTGGACAGAGGGGCAGAATGTCACCTCAGGCTTCTGAAAGGCAGAGAGAAAAGTAACAGGGAAGACCGGATTGCTTTTCTCTCTGCTATCTTAGCCCGTCTTGATAACGACGTTGATCGCCAGTGGGTGACCGAAGCGAGGACAGGAGTTCTCCGATCCCCAGTTTCCTGTTTCGATCGGCTCCTTGACGTCGCCGCCTGACTTTGCGGTGAATGTTGCCTGAAGGTAAGGCGACCATGAGGGCACGCTTACTTCCACGTAGTTTGTCGAGGCGGTCGGGCAGGCGAAATGCAGGGTAATAGCGGCCGGCTGTGATGCCGTTGGATAGTTATATTCGATCACTCCTTCACTGCCTGTGGGGCCGGCGGTGTCGTCGAGTTCGATCCGTACGCGTTCGCCTGGGGCGATGGTCGGTGGCGGCGGCAAAGCCCAGGTGCCCCACTCCGAATCTGATTTAGTGAGCGTGAGCGTAGCTGGCGTCCGGTTTTCGATAAAGATATAGCATCCGTAGTTAAAGAGGAGTCCCATGGGTAATTTCCTTTCGTGCGTCAGCGTCCCGTCAGTGCCCATTTATCTGCGTTGGCGGTGAGTTTCCCGTCCAGATCGAACTGGTAGTCGATGCGATGATCGGCCTCGCCCCCGACTTTGATGTTGACGTCCGGGATCTTTTCGTTCAGCGCTTTCTCGATGACCCGTTTCGCGTCCGCCGAATTCGGAGAGTTGAAAGAGTCCGGCTTCTGGTTGACGGTGCGTGTCAGTTGTTTCAACATCTCATAGGCCGTATCATAGATCTGCTTTCTCCGGTTGTTCTCCTCGGTGGTCTTGAGATAGGGAATGACATCCAGGGTCAGGTTGGCGCGTTGTTTCGCTTTGAACTGGAGAAGAACGGTAATCGTCCCGCGGGTCATCTTCATCGCCTTCGCCACATCGTCGCTGAGATAGTCCGGTTTGTGGATGCGAGCGCCCAGGTTGGCGGTCGGATCGAAGAAATGGCCGAAGGGGCTGTGATAGTTCTCATGAGCGAACCGGTCCATATAGTAGTGAAGAAAAACCCCCGGATTCCCCATTGCCCACGCCTGGTTCTCGCGCTGCGTAAGCCACTTCTGGACGTTTTCACGATCGGTAGGCGTCCATTTTTGGACGAGTTTGGGCAGTCCTGTAAAGGCCGGGAGAGAGTGGAAGCGCTCTCGCACTGTTTGCGCTCCCGAGCCGGGGCTGTAGTTTTGCAGCGGCTCTGTGACCGGGCAGTAGTCTACCGCGACGTTGGCGCTGGCGATGCGCAGCGAGTCCTGAGGACCGTAGCCGCATTTGCGCGCCAGGTAGTAGCAGTAGTAGTAGTGGGTGTCGTCATCGTAGGCGTGTGCAGGCCCCATGCCTGCGAGGAGGGCGTACGCGCCCAGCAATACCAGTAAGAGAGTTCGTTTCATCCGCTTTGCTCCTGGGAACGCGTCAAGGCGAGGGGAGAATATGGAAACTGTTTCCACAGTCCCTCAAGGGACGCTTCTGTAGGAGAGTATAAGGAGAAAGCGTCGGCGTGAACGTCGGCGAAAGGGAAGGAAATGCGTCGGCGGGCAAGGAATAAGGAAGTAATTAATAAGGTAAAAACAGTCAGAGAAGGGAGGCGCCCTCATGCGATTTCAGAATACCGAGACAACCGCTCCTCTTCTCTCCATTCGCCTGTTGGGACCTTTTCAGATCCAATTGAACCGGGAGACGCTGCCTCTGCGCCATTCCCGCAAGGAGCAGTGGCTGCTGGCGCTCCTGATTTTGCGCCAGGGACGCGTTGTGGAGCGTGACTGGCTGGCCGATACTCTCTGGCCCGAAAGTACGCGCAGCCGTGTCCTCCTCCGAGATACCCTCTATGACCTGAGACAGACCCTGGGATCTCAGGCTGCGCGTCTTCGCTCTCCCACCAAACAGACCGTCCAACTGGATCTGGAAGGCGCGGATGTGGATGTCCTGGCTTTTGATGCCGCCTTGCTTCGGGGAGACACGCCGTCGTTGGAGGGGGCGATCGGCCTCTATCGCGGCGCGCTGCTGGAGGGTTGTATCGAGGATTGGGTGCACCCCGAGCGTCAGGCGCGGGAGCAGTCCTATCTGAGCGCGCTGGAGAGACTGGCGGAGCAGGCGATGGCAGCCGGACAGGCCGCCACAGCGGCGGAATATCTGCGTCAGGTGATCGCCATCGATGCGCTGCGGGAGAGCGCCCATTGTCAGTTGATGCAGGCGCTGGCGGATCAGGGAGACTATGCGGCGCTGGTGCTGGCCTATCGCGATCTGCGTCTGCTGCTGCATCGCGAACTGCATGTCGAGCCCTCCGCAGAGACCACGGCGCTTTTCCAGCGCTTCCGTGAGGAGGGGCGCAAAGCGGTCGTCCCGGCCCGTGTTGTGTCTCCTCCGTCGTCGCCCTCCGCTCCCCCACGCATCCTGCACAATCTGCCTCCGCTCCAGACCCGTTTTATTGGGCGTGAGCGCGAGAGAGAGGAAGTCACGTTCCTGCTGGGCACGTCGCGACTGCTGACACTGACGGGAAGCGGAGGGTGCGGCAAGACCCGCCTTGCGCTGCAGATCGCCTCCGAGGCACAGGAGGACTATTCGGACGGAGTCTGGCTGGCGGAACTGGCGGCGCTGACCGATCCTGCGCTTGTCGGGCGGACGGTGGCGCGTACGCTGAATTTGACAGAGGAGGTCGGCAAGCCGATCGATCAGACCCTGTTCGATTTTCTGAAGGAGCGACGTGTCCTGTTGGTGCTGGACAACTGCGAGCATCTGCTGGAGGCATGTGCGACCCTGGTGAGTGCGCTGAGGAATCGGTGCCCACAGGTGACGATCCTTGCGACCAGTCGGGAGAGATTGGGGATCGGCGAGGAGCAGATCTATCGGGTCTCCTCCCTCACGCTGCCGTTCCTGCCGCGTTCTTCTGCGCTGGATAAGGGAGAAACGCAAGGTGTGACACTCCAGACCCTCCTGGATTCTGAGGCGGTGCAGCTTTTTGTGGAGCGTGCCCGCATGGTGCAGCCCACGTTTGCGCTTACCCGGACCAACGCCCGACCGCTGGCGCAGGCGTGTATTCGCCTGGATGGAATCCCTCTGGCGATCGAGTTGGCGGCGGTCTGGGTGCGCTCCCTGTCCGTGGAGGAGATCAATACCCGCCTCGACAACTGTTTCCGCCTGCTTACCCGAGGCAGCCGCACGGCGCTGCCACGCCAACAGACGCTCCGTGCTCTGATCGACTGGTCATACGACCTGCTGACCCCGGAGGAGCAGACGCTCTTTGCCCGCCTGTCGGCCTTTGCAGGGGGTTGGACCCTGGCAGCAGCCGATAGTATCTGTGCTCCCCAGGAGGGCGGGAGCGTTTTCCCGGAGGACGTGCTGGATCTGCTCACCTGCCTGATAGACAAGAGCCTGGTGGTCTACGTGGCGGGTGAGGAGAGCGGGGGGCGGTATCGGTTGTTGGAGACCGTGCGGACCTACGCGGCGGAACGGTTGGCGGAGAGGGGGGAGGCAGAGACGATGCGGCGAAGGCATCGGGACTTCTTCCTGGCATTCGTGGAGGCGGCGGAGTCGAAACTGGAGGGCGCCGAGCAGTCCGAGTGGCTGGAGCGCCTGGAGGCGGAGCACGGTAATCTACGCGCCGCTCTGGAATGGAGCCTCCTTGAGGCGGATACAGGGGAAGGTCTGCGGCTTTGCGGGGCGCTCAGTCGGTTCTGGATGAAGCATGCACACTATGCAGAGGGGCGAGAGTGGTGTGCCCGGGTTCTGGCGCGGGGAGCGACTGAGGAGCGAACGGACGCGCAGATGAAAACGCTGAACTGCGCGGGCGGGTTGGCCTATATTCAGACGGATTACACTTCTGCGCGTGCCCATTGGGAAGAGACACTGTCCCTCCAGAGACAGAACGGAGACCGCCATGGACTGGGCGTCTCGTTGAACAATCTGGGATTGGTAGCCAACGCGCAGGGGGATCTTGCCGCTGCGAAAGCCTACTTTGGAGAGAGCCTTCCCCTCTGGCAGGAGATCGGAAATCGCAGAGGGGTTGCCAGCGCCCTCAGTAGTCTGGGGTTGATCGCCTCCGCACAAGGCGATGATACTGCTGCCCGGACCCATCATGAGGAGACCCTTGCGATCCGTAAAGCGCTTAAAGACAGGCATGGCATAGCGACTTCGCTGAACAACCTGGGAATGGTCGCCTGTGCTCAAGGAGATCCTCTTACCTCCCGTAACTATATTCTGGAGGGGCTGAATCTCTATCAAGAACTTGGCGACCGGAGAGGGATCGCGATGTCGCTCAACAATCTTGGCGGGCTCGCCTGTGTCCAGGGCGACTACGGTTCCGCTCGTTCTTATCTCGTGGAGAGCCTGGCGCTCTGGAAGGAGATCGGAGAACGGCGCGGCATGGCTTACTCTCTGGAAGCCTTTGCGGATCTTGCGTTTCGAGAGAGCGACCTCCTGCGGGCGACGACGCTCTGGGGGGTGGCTGCCACGCTGCGCGCGGAGATCGGTTCCCCCCTGAGACTCAATGAGCGCGAACAGCACGAACGCAATATCGCTGCGGTACGCAAGGTTCTCGGTGAGGTGACCTTCGCATCTGCCTGGGTGAGTGGATGCGCCATGACGCTGGATCAAGCGATTGCTTATGTTCTGGACGCGACAGAGTGAGGTTCTCTGCACCCGACCGGCGTTCTTCTTCTATTTCGTTGTCTGGCCAACAAACGGGTACTTGATGCGATTACTGGGGACAGTGTCCTCTCTATTCGTGCCGAGGTAGTGGATCTTGAACTTGTCGGCTGTTTGGGTGACGAGGCGCGCCGGAAGCCACTTGCCATGTTGCTCGACCAGGAGGGGAACCTCTTCGGTGGGCAGGCAGAGGGAGTCACGGGTCACCAGATTGGTGAGGAAGTAGGGTTTGCCGGGTTCGCTGGACCAGCCGAGGAGATGGACATGGTAGTTGGCGCCGTCCTGACCTTCCAACAGCGCGGAGTGGAGCGTGCCCTGGTAGTTGATGGCAGCGAGCGCGGGAGAGACCGAAGTCAGTGGCTGCGTGCCCGGCAGGCCCGGCGATTTGACGATGACCGGGGTCTGGCTGCCGTCTGTGCCGGTGGGGTTCGGCCACCACTCTTTGTAGCGCAGGGGGATGTAGCGAATCAGTTCGTCCAGGGAGATGATGCCGTCTTTGTCGAAGTCCGCGCGGCCATAGAGACCCTCGGCGAGCGCAATGTCGAGCTGATTGTCGGTCGTCTGCGCCGCGCTGCACGCGCAGAGCGCGGTCACGTTGGCGGGAAGCGGCATATCGTTTTTGTGAGGAACCGCGAAGCCGCCCGAGGTGCAGGTCTCTACCATGATAATGACCTGGCAGGACAGTTTGGCCAGCGCCGCCTTGATCTCGTTACCCCATAACATCTGGCCATCGGCGGTGACGACTCCCCAGCCCTGCTCCGGATCGGTGGAGCCGTGGCAGCCCACATAGATCACCGCCAGGTCGTCCTTCTTGGCGCTGTCCTTCAGCCAGCCGAACCCCACCATGATCCCGGCGCGCGTCGCTTTCTCTCCATTGATCTGCCCGGTCTCGCACTGGTGATAGAACGCCTTGCCCTGCTCCCGAAAGACCTTCTCGATCTCCGCCGGACACCAGTCATAGGCCGCGATCCCTCCACCCGGCTTTAGATACACATGGTACAGGCTGCCGTCGGTCTCGATGGTATAGAGTCCATCCGTGGTGGCGAACATATGCCGGGTGTTGCCGAACTCGTGCTGACCGATCGGCTTCCTCTCCCCCGTCTTGAGGTTCGAGACGATCAGGCTGCCATCGCTCTCGGCGGTGATCAGTTGATTGTGGTGCGCGACGCGGGCGAGGGAGCGTTTCCAGGCATGCGCGGCTCCCACCTGGGTTGCAGCGCCGTCGCGGATATTTACGGCATAGAGATTTCCATCGGCCTGGATCGTGTAGAGCGCGCCGTTTGCGGCGACCATCGCAGCGGTATCGCGAAACTCGGCCTTGCCGATCTGTTTCCAGGTTCCGGCGTCGAGGTCGGTCACATACATCGCGCCGCTCGATTCCGTGGTATAGAGGTGATTGTCGAGGATCGTCCCGGCGATGGTGTTCTTCCAGGCCGCCACGGCGCTGACCGCCTCCCAGGAGCCGTCTTCCGGGTTCACTTTATAGAGTCCGCCGCCGGTCTCAATGGTATAGAGCGCATCATTGGCCGCAAACATAAAGGCAGTATTGCCGAATTCCGGCTTCCCGATCGGTTTCCAATTTCCGTTGCTGAGATCGGTCTCATACAGCACGCCGCTGAGTTCGACGGTGTAGAGTCGGCCACGCAGGATCGCCCCGGCGAGTGTGTTCTTCCAGGCTCCCTTGGCTCCGACGCGCGTCCAGCCACCCGCGACTCCTCCCTGCTGGTCCAGAGAGATGCCCAGGGTGTAGAGGGTGTGCACGCCGACTGCATCGGCCCGAACGCCGCCGCTCAAACAGAGCACGGCCATAACCAGAAGCGCGATTGCATGGATTCGCATGACAATGACCTCCGAAGGTAACATCCGCGTCGCGATATGTTGCTGATGGGGTCATTATACAGCGCAAATACGCCTGCGGATGTGACAAAACTCCGCTCTTTTTGTGACCTTCCTCACATGTGGCCCTCCCAGGGCAAGAACATTTTTGTCCCATGCTCTTGACAGGGGAGACGTTATCACTCATAATAACGTTATTATGAGTGATAACGTTGAAGAACCATCAGAGAATGCAAAGCGCTTGACGAAGGCAGAGTTGATCCTGCATCCGGTGCGCCTGCGCATTATCCAGACCTTTTTGGGGCCGGGTCTGACGACCCGGCAGATCGCGGCGCTGTTGCCCGATGTGCCGCCGGCGTCGCTCTACCGGCATATCAAACAACTGTATGACGCGCAGATCCTGATCGTTCGCGAAGAGAAGACGATCAACGGGATCATCGAGCGGACGTACGCCCTCCAGAAGGGCTCCACTCATCTGAGTCGGGAGGAGTTCGCCGCCATTCCTCCCGAGGATCACTCCCGCTATTTCGCCATCTTTCTGGGGGCGATGGCGGCGCAGATGGATCGGTATCTGGCTCAGGAGACCTACGATACGACGGAAGAGGGCATGACCTATTTCCAGTCGGTGCTGCACCTGACGGATGAGGAGGCGAGACAGATGCGCATCGATCTGCTGGAGTTGGTGACGCGGGCCGGCAAGCCGGGGCGGAAAGCCGGAAGCAGGCCACGCGCCCTTTCCGTCGCGTTTGTGCCGGAGGTAGCCCTGGCAGAAGCGGGCCTTGAAGAAGGAGACGAGAGTTGATGTGGCATGTGTTCTGGTTGATTCCTGTGCTCCTCTGTGTAGGAACCACAGGTTCGCACGCACAAAGCGGCGGCAAGAAGCGGCCGACGACTTCTGTTAAAGCCGAGCAGACGGTCTCTGCGGCGGACGCAAAGACGGGCAAGCGCGTGGACGCCTTTGTACGCAAGGTCATGAAAACCTTGCAGATTCCGGGAGTCTCGCTGGCGATCGTGCGGGATGGGAAGGTGATCAAAGAGTCCGCTTACGGGCTGTCCATTGTCGAGCACGTGGTGCCGGTGAAGCCGGAGACGGTCTTCCTGCTGGCTTCGATCACGAAGTCGTTCACTGCGACGGCCATCATGATGCTGGTCGAGGAGGGCAAGGTCGAGTTGGATGCGCCGATCAGCCGCTATCTGGAATCCACTCCGGAAGCGTGGAAGGCGATTACCGTGCGTCATCTGCTCACGCATACCGCCGGGCTGAAGGATCGCTTCGAGGGGCTGCCTGCGGCCGATTGGCTGCTGACCTTTACCACGCAGCGCCTCTATGAAGCATCTACCAAACAGCCTCTGGATGCCCAACCGGGTGAGAAGTGGCAGTATAGCGATCAGGGCTACTTTCTGTTGGGCATGATCATCGAGAAGGTCTCCGGGCAGACCTATCGCCAGTTCCTCACCCAGCGCATCTTTCAGCCGCTGGGGATGACCGCGACGACCACGATCAACCAGTCCGAGATTATCCCCAATCTGGCCAACGGCTACACGTTGGTTCTGGGCAAACTCCGCCACAATCGGCGCACCACCGAGTACGGAATGGTCTCGCATTTCGGGATCGTGTCGAGTACGCAGGACATGGTGAAGTTCGATGCGGCGCTCGCGACAGAGAAGCTATTGAAGCGATCGACCCTGAAGCAGATGTGGACGGCGGCGCAGATCAACGGCGCGCCGGTGACCAGCCCACTGGGCTCCTACGGTTTCGGCTGGTTTCTGGGCGAGTTCTTCGGACACCACATCGTGCAGCACGGCGGCTCGACGGGCACTGCGTTGTGGCGGCTTCCCGACGATCATCTGACGGTCATTGTGCTGACGAACCTGGAGCAGCTCGCCGGGGGCGACGCCGTCGGCATCGCGAGGAGCATCGCGCGGATGTATGTTCCCGCCTTTGTCTGGTCCACGCACAACCCTGCTCCCGACTCCGACGCCGTATTCACGGCGAAGTTCAAGGCGGAGCTGGAACGGATGGCAACGGGCAAGCCCGATCTCTCTCTCTATACCCCTGCCTTCGGCGCACACGTCGCCCAGTTATTACCGCAGGATCTCGCGTTCTATAAGCAGATCGGGCCGCTGAAGGCGCTCCTCTATCTGGGCGCCAGCGGCTCCGGAACCGCGCGAACGCTCTACTACCGCGCCGACTACACTCAGCTTCCTCTCTTCTACACCGTGACGCTCGATCCCGACGGCAAAATCGCGTTTTTGGTGGGCGAGGCGGAGGAGTTACCCGATTAGCGGCACGAGTGGCTCGGAGCGCGCATTGAGAGAAGGTCTACACGGTGCAGACTACTTTCGCACGGCCTTAATTGTCCGGCGGCGTCTCCCCCAAGAGATGTCGCACCGTATACATCTGCCCCGCGTGATAACCGATGTGGAATACGAGATACTTCAAAAGCTCGCCAAACGTGTTGTTCGGAGGCCATCCGGGTGCACTGCTCGCCGGGTCGGTATTCTGCGCCCTAAAATACGCAATCGTCTCCTCGTGCACCCGCACCAATTCGCTGCAAACCTGCGCCGCTGTCATGGCCAGATGCTGCTCCGAAGGCGGTGTTGCGATCGTGGCCGGGTAGTATCGGAACCGTGGATCGATCAATGGGCTGATGACATGGCACTGTACTGGGCTATCTTCCAATGTCCCGCCATCGCCCGCCAGCCTCACCGCCTCCCAGTAGGCGATGTGCCCCGCCAACTCTCCCACGGAGAGCAGTCCCTCCGCAGGCCGTTTCCAGACATGTGCGTCCGCCAATCCCTCAAACGCGATCTTCGTCTCGAAATAGCCCAGTTCTAAAAGATCCAGGTAGAACTCAACCATCTCCCACCTCCCCGGTTGTCGTGAGTGTCCTGCCTCTTATACCAGACAAGCGTATCCTTTGTCAAGCGCAGAAGGAGAAATGGCAATTTATCCGGGAACGGAATGCCGACGTTCAAAGCGAGTGGGGCAATACGGTACATGAGGAGTGATCCGACGAAACTCCGCCCAGGGTGAGAACGTCAATCGTATTAGTCCTCGCTTCTTCGATAGGAGACACCTTATGCTGGAACATCACTCCGAAGAGAACTCCCCATCCGGTTATGTCTATGCGCAATCCGATTCGGAATCGGAAACTGAAACGATGTTCAGCGCCGCATCGAGTGAGGAGATCGAAGACTATCTGGATCAGGTAGTCGCTCCGCTGGTTCGTGTGCTGCCTCGCAGCAAGCGGAAAGCGATTCGGACGCATGTGAAAGCGCAACTGGAGGCGTCGGTCGCTGCACGGAGAGAGCTTGGCGAGACGCAGGAGGCGGCGGTCCGGACTGCCATTCGGCAGGCCGGAGATCCCGAACTGATCTCCCAACGCTGGGTGCTCGATGCACGCACACTGCCCACCGGGCAGTCTCAACAGCAGATCATCCTTCAAGGCGCCCCTTCCGTCAAACCACCCTCTGCTCGCGTCGCGACCCTGACTGCGCTTACGCTCTTCGGTCTGCCTTATTTTGCAGATGTCACGGCCTGGGCCGGAAATGCCTGGGCCGCTCACTCCGACAATACCATCACCTACTACCGCTTTATGTTGTTTACGGTGCCGCTCCTGGCCGGATTGGCAACAGGCCTGGTCGCGCGACATCGCCCTGTGCGTGGCGTACTGAATGCCCTTGGGTTGCTCTGTATTCCGGGGATCCTGCTGCCCGGCCTGATCTGCGGGCTCTCCTATGCTCACCTGCTCCCCACAAGTACTGGAAATACCGCAAGTGCGGGAGAGTTTAGCTGGATATTTAATCCAATCCCGGCGATAAGCGGCCTGGTACCGTGGACGATACTGGGCTGCCTGGGAGCGGTTCTCGGGAAGGGAGTGTATACGCGCACCACCAAACTACGAACGCGTCTCATCCGCCGCTTCCGTCTGCATCGCATGACACGTTCCAAACGAAACCGACCTCCCCTGCAACCCTATGAAACCAATCCTGCTTGAACGCATCGGGCAGGGCAGAACTTCCTCAGCAGAGATAAGACGCATAACGCATTCCCTTTTCGTGTTCGGTCCATTTTACGTTTCCGTGGGTCCGCTTCCTCTTGCGTGCCGTCTGGAAAATCAGGGATAATGTTCATTGAGGAGAAACCTATGATTACTGTGGCAATGGAACATCGTGCGGAGGAGTTAGGTATCCGATTGGAATATGTCAATGGTATTCCGATCTGGGAAGCTTCGCCGGTTATTCGGCATCAGCGTATCACAGATCGCATTCGTGCAAGCATTAGAGCAACACACCCGGAGGGAGAGGGATGTGGTTGTATCCACTATGCAGATATCTACGTTCTCTTTTCGGACGGCTCCATCAAACGCCCCGATATTTCGATTTTTTGTGAGGAGCCTGCGGAAGAAGATACGATGTGTGAGATGATTCCGGAGGTCGTCATCGAGATCCTCAGCAGAGGCTACGAAAAGAAAGACACCGAGATCAGCCTGCCGTTCTATCTCTCGCAGGGCATTCGGGACATCGTGATTTTTGACCCCGCTACCAATCGTGTCAGCCACTATCATGGTGGGCAGACGGAGGAGTTCCAATCACCTGTTCAACTTACATTTGCCTGCGGTTGTCGCGCCACGCTTTAACAGACCTCTCTTGAATAGAGAGCAAGCCATATAGAAGGAGCAGCCTGGGAGATACCATGATTCCCAGGCTGCTGTTGCTTCTATTGGAGTGGGGGCTACCTCTCAAGGTCGCTTGCCTTGATGTCGGCGCATCGCGTCGATCTGTTCGCGCCAATGGGGTTGTACCGTTGCACCGGCGGTAATCAAGGCTTCGATGATGGGGAGGTGATCGGGCCGTGGCTCGTTGCAGGCCGACCAGAGCGCCTGCCCTAATACGGTCCCGCCATACATGTTCTTCTCTTCGAGCGGTACGTGGTGTGCCAGGAGCATCCGAACCGTTTCCAGATGCCCACCATGTACCGCGAAGTGCAGGCCGGTCTGCCCGCTTCTGCCCTGCGAACTCGGATCCACCCCCTGCTCCAGTAGGAACTCGGCGATATCGGTTCGACTACTACTGCACGCATCGATGAACGCCTGCTCCTTCTCCGCTTTCGCCTCTTGTGGGTCCTTCGGAAGCGGGATGAGTGAGGCGTCCGTTCGCAGGCTCTCTCCTTCCAGCACAAAACGCTTCACCAGATCGAGACGTCCGAGGGCGGCGGCGTGCGTAAGGCGCATGCGGGCTCCCCGCCGAATGAGCGCCTCCGCGGTGGCGGGAGCCTGGTTCCCGAGCGGGCCATCGAGAGTATCGGGAGAGGTGAGATCGATCTTATCTCCGCTGGCCTCCATGAGGAGATCTATCAGCGGCACCGCCACTCCGGCTTCCGAAGCCTGTCTGCTCGTGAGCAGGAGCCCGATGGTATATTTCGGTCGAGGCGGCGTGTCACGCGCGCCCTTGCGAAGCAGAAGACGGGTGATGTCGAGAATGTTCGGAGGGAGCGGGCATCGGATAGGGTTGCCCGCGATGTGGTTGAGGAGAGTCGCACCTGCAAAGTAGCCCTCGGTGTACCACTCACCTGTGCGGCAGTGATAGCGGAGGAGAGAGGGATGTTTGTCGAGGAGCGCTTCCAGTCCCGACAGGTCGCCTGCGTCGAGCGCCTGGACCGCGTTGCGAAACAACAGGTAGTCTCGGAACTTGGCCCAACTGGGGAAACCGTTTTCCCGTGCGAGGACGAGCTGGGTATCGGCCAGTCGAATGCTGTTGGAGGCAGTGAGCGTTGCGTGTTCGGGGTGATGTTGTCGGAGGCGGTCGAGGGC
>Ga0105239_10004932_pt1 | contig 15750 bp, 13 predicted proteins | sample KBSC44metaG_FD_92761 | JGI IMG/M metagenome (GOLD analysis project Ga0105239, IMG submission 92761) | Corn rhizosphere microbial communities from Kellogg Biological Station, Michigan, USA - KBS C4-4 metaG | ecosystem: Host-associated > Plants > Roots > Rhizosphere > Soil | place: Michigan, USA...
CGCGGACCAATCCCCGATTGTGACCTTGCCGTTATTGGCGTCGACGTAGACGCCTGTCTGCATTGCGGTCGTGACCGAGTCCAGCCAGTTCTGGGCATCGATCTTTCGGTTGAAATGGCGTGCGTGCTCCTTGCCGTGTGCGTCGCGATAGCGGGCCCGCCAATGCCCGTCTGCGCGCTTGGCGATGTTGGCCACGCCGGTCTCCTCTCGCCGAGCAAATCGGTCCGTGCGGATTGGTACACCGTGCTCTCACGGTCACCGCGCTCGCGTGGTCAGACCGGGGTACCGCCGCTGCGGCGCTGGGCCTCGATCCAATCCTCAAGGTCGCCGCGGCGATAGGTGACTCGGCGGCCGATCTTGAAGCTGCGCGGCCCCTGTCCGGTGTGGCGCCACCAGCGCAGGGTGGCGATGGGGGCGCGGAACAGTTCGGCGGTTTCGGTGATGGTAAGCAGATGATCGTCGTTCATGGTGGTGTGTCCTTCGCTGGCTGATCGAGTGGCAGGTGTCCTCACTGGTACATGCATGTCGTGGGCGGGATTAGGACAGTGGATCGTCGAATCGTGACCGATTCGTAACAGCGGCTGGTGATCGTCGGTGGCTCCTTCCGGTGGCTGCTGGCCCGACGGCTCACCTAACGCGTAGGTGCGGCGGGCAGCGGCGCCGGACAACGGCGGACGGGTTTCCCGCTGTAGAACGGCGTGTGTCGGGTCTTACAAGCTCCGTGTGACTGTTGGGTGCCGGTAAGGGCTGGCGCCGAGGTTTAGCGGCCGATGCTGGGGCCGTGGTCGATCTGCGGGGTTGGGTGCGCGTCGTGCCGGATCGATCGGAGCGTGTCCGGCGGCCCGTAGGCGCGCTGCCAATGGTTGACGATTTGGTCGGCGTGCCAGGCGGCGCGGGCGCTGTTCAGTAGCGCGTCCGGTCCCAGTGGCGCGTGATCGCCGGGTCGAGGGTGAGGGTGGCGACCCAGCCGCGGGGGAGCCCGGCGGCGTGCTGCTCGGCGCGGGCGGTAAGCGCCTCGACACAGCCAGCGGCCGCCATCTCGGCCGGCTCGGCGACCACCCGCGCGGCGTCACGGTCGGCGCGCCCTGCCCCTTCAACGCCCTGCCCCTTCGGGCAAGACGGGGCGGATGATCAAGACGGGCGTCCCCATCGGGGCCGGATACCAGACGCGGACATGATCGCCGCATGGACGACATCGAGCGGCACGCCGCACTCATCGATGCCGGCTGGCGCGTCGGCGTCGACGGCAAGTGGATCTCGCCCAATCCGAACCACGCCCGCTTTGCGTTCGGCAGCATGGACGCGGCATAGCGTGCGCACCATGAGCAAGGGGAACTCCGTGAGACTTGATCATGTGGTCATCCCGGATGCCATCGCACGGGAGTGCCGGCGTCGAGTGCCGACAGGTTGTGCCGCTTCGGGGGATCAGGCTTGAGCATCGGGCGCAGGGCGCGACTGCTTGCCTGGCCAGAACCCTGTCTTCCGCTCGAATTCCTTGGCGTTCAAGCGATCGACGACCGCTTTGACCACGCCGAAAACAATGCCGTGCAGTGCAGCCGCAGGCAGGATGTCGGCCCAGCTTTGGGACTTGTCGGTCGCCTCCGGAGCTTTACCCTTACCAGCTATGGCCTGCCAGATCCGTGCGAAGGCCATGCTGGCAAGCAATCCGCCGACCACGCCGCCGATCATCCCGATCGGTTTGTACATGAGCTTGAGTGAGATCCGATCCAGTTTTCCGGGTCTCTCGTCTTGATCGGGAATGTCAGTCATGGCGAGATTATCGAGCCGGTGATCGGCGGGTGTCCAGAGCGGCATCGTCGGTGCGGATTAGCATGATCACTACCTTGGGCAAACGCGGTCCAACACCAGCGCCAACGGCCATACGCCGGTTGCACCGCGCGCGCCCGGATCAAATCAACAACGCGGAACCGGTGCCAATGTCTTGGGCCAGTAGTGCCGCCGTCGTGGCTGTCGCCACACGTGCGAGCCATCTGGGACGAGCTGGCCCCGGATCTGCAGCGGCGCGGGTACTCACGCCGTGGGACGCCGAGACCTTCAGGCGCGTGCTGCGATGCCGCCGCCCGTCGCGCTGTCGAGCATCTGGAGGCCGAGGGCGAGGTTGTGAAGCAAGCCGTCATGGTCATCGTGTGCGCACCTCGGTCACCGAGGCCGGCTGGTCGGCTGGTCGGCTGCCTGCCGGTGCGGGTGGCGAGTCACCCGACGCACCCCGGCACTGCGAGACCAGGAGGTCGACGCGCACGAACTATGCAGCAACGAAACAGACAAACGAAATGAAGGCAACTATGAGTCCGTTGCCACATAACGCCATTCGCTATTGTCCCACGGCTGTGCCCTAGATTTCCTTGGAATACCAGAACATCCCTGTCCTACAGTGCCTAGCCGAAAATCTCCAGCAATATAAGGGAAATCTCCATTTTCGTACGGACCGCAAACCGCCTCGCTCGGTCGGGTGACACCAGGCCAGAAATATGTGTGCGCCTGTAACCTGTCGAGGAGAAATATGGGGACATATAAGGGGATTCTCTACCACTCGACCTATATAGACAGGTAGAGTACCCTTCGGAGCCAGGATGACCGCTGAAAACCAAGCGGCCGTCGCCGACTCCCCGGATGACGGGGCAGTTACTGGGCGACGAGCGATTCCGCGCGCTCGGCATGTGGTGCCGCGCCGGCGTCTTCACGAACGACTGGACTCGGCGAACGACACTCCGATCACGCTGATCTCCGCTCCGGCCGGGTCGGGCAAGACACTGCTGACGGCATCCTGGCTCGCGGCAACCGGCGACGATCACGCGGCATGGGTCACCGTGCAACCCGGCGAAGCCGACAGTCACATCTTTTGGCACACGGTTGCGGCCGCGTTAGCAGAGGTCGTTGCCGATGCGCTGCGAACACAGCTGTACGCGGCGGCCCGGGACTCGATGCCCGCTGCCGAGGAAACCCCGGCGCGGTTGGCAAGCTTGATCAATAAGAACCCGGATCCTATCCTTCTCCTGCTCGACAACCTGCACGACGTCTCCGACGCCGATATCCACCACGGGCTACTGCAGTTGCTGTCCTACACGTCAGGCAACCTGCGGGCCATCGTGATGACCCGGCACGATCCGCCTTGGCCATTGCACCGCCTGCACCTCGACGGCATGCTGCATGAGCTGCGCGCGGCGGACCTGGCCTTCGACGCCGACGAGGCAGCCGCACTGTTCGCGCAGATGACGGTGCCCGTGACCCCCGATCAGCTGGCGCGGCTGCTGACCCGCACGGAAGGGTGGGCAGCGGGGCTACGGTTAGCCGCCCTCGGCGTATCGGGTGCCACGGATCCCGCACAGTTCATCGACGAGTTCTCCGGCGACGAATACAGCGTCGCCGACTACCTGCTGCGCGAGGTGTTCGACAAGCAAACACCCGACTGGCAGGACTTCCTGATCCGAATCTCGATCGTCGACGAGGTCTGTGGCGATCTCGCCGATGTCCTAACCGGTGGTGACGACGGCGCCGAGCGGCTGACTCGCCTTGCGGAAACGAACATGTTCGTGCACGCGCTCGGCCGCAGTGGCCACTGGTATCGCCTCCACCACGTGCTCGTCGACTTCCTGACCGGGCGATTGACCGATCCGCGACTACGCCGGGACCTCGACCGCCGGGCCGCCGAGTGGTTCCGCTCGCGCGACATGCCATGGCCGGCGTTACGTTACGCGCTCGCCGGTGGCCACTGGGGATTAGCTGCCGATCTGGTAAGCATCCATGTTTTCGCCTTGGTCGCCCGACAGTCCCCTGGCCAGCTGGAGGCGCTGCTGCTCGCACCGCTGCCAATGGAGGTGCTGCTTGTTCATCCGGGCCTGGCCATCGGCCTAGCCGCGGCCCGGGCCATTGCCGGCGACCTCACGCAGGTCGACCAACTTACCGATTCGGTGCGCAGCCATCTTCCGCAGCTGACCGGGCAGCGGCGACGCAGGTTCGAGGTCGTGCTGGGTGCGCTCGACATTGCTCCGTTGCGACTCACCGGAGATCTCGACCGAGCTCTCGAGGCGTGCCGACGAGTGCCGACCGATCCAGTGACGCTCGCTGGCCTCGGCCTGCAGTCGTGGGACATCGTGCGCAGCGTAGTGCTGAGCAACATGGGCACGATGGAACTGTGGATTGGTGATCTCCTCCAGGCGCGCGAGCATCTGAGGCTGGCGGTACAACCCGGTCTGCAGGAAGGCATGCTCATCCCGCGACTGAATGCGCAGGCCCACTCCGCTCTCCTCGATTGGATCCAGGGTGATCTGAATCGAGCGACGCAGACCGCTCAGCGGACGATTGCCGAGCTCTCCCAGGCCGGTATGCCGTTCTTGCCGCAGGGCGTATGCGCGTATCTCGCCCTCGCCGGCGTGGCCACGGATCGCGGCGAGCTCGATGCTGCCCATCAGTGGCTGGATCTGGCCCGCGGCGCCGCGATCGAGCCACATGTGATTCTCGCCTTGGCCGTGATGCGCGCGCGCTGTGGGGTGTTGCAAGCGGATCTCCGCAACGACGCGACCATGCCTATGGCGCGCCTGCGACGCGCCGCCGTCAAGTGGCTGAGGGCGCACGGGCGGCCCGACGAGGCGGTACGGCTCGCGATCACGGGCGGCGACTGGTCGGCGGCGGCCTCGATCGTCGTGAACGACCTCGCGATCGCGCGGTTGCTGGTTCGGCCGGGCGGCCAAGTGGACGCAGTGCTTCCTCCGGCATCCCCGCGGACCAGAGCCAATCCACAGGTAGGTGTCGCACGCGCGGCAGCGGCCGTGGCTGCCTCCGATTTCGGGGCGGCGAAGGCGCACCTGGCCCGGGTGCGCCGCGACGTCAAGTGGCAAGGCACGTCGTACCAGCCCGCGATCGAGCTTTGCACGGCGGTCGTCGAGATCGCATTAGCGAATGCCCAGGAGAACTGGGCTGATGTGCTCGCCGGCGTCGACGAAGTAGAGAAGATGCTTGCCGAGCAGGCCCCAATCCGGAGGACCCGAGTTAGCGAATTGCACGCCTTTATTCTGTGGCAGAAGGGAGTCGCGCTCTTGTGGTCGGCCGACGATATGGTGGCCGGGGCGGCCTGCTTGAGATCGGCGGCCGTGGCGGCGGATAGTGCCAACTTTGTACCGGTGGGCATGAACTGTCTCGGGCTACTTGCCCTGCTCGAGATTCTGGAGGGTAACCCACAGCGTGCTAAGAGGCTCGCAACGACGGCCGCTCGGATGGCCCAACAGCTAGACCGGGAGGATGAGTTCCATCCTGCCGCCGTCGAGGTTGCCCTCGCTTGGGCCAAGGCGCAGCAGTCCGATCTGCCAGCCGCCCAGCGTCACGCCGACCGAGCGTCCACGTCACTGCCCGAGTGTCCCGACCGAATCGCAGCGGCTGTGCTTGCCGTCGTTAACGCGCGCCTGCAAGTCCGACAACATCACGCCTGCTCCGGAAACGCCCGGTCCGCCTCGGACTCCCGTGCGCTGAGCGAGCCACTGCCATCGTGGCTCAAGGCACGCCTCATCAGTGCTCGTGATCATTTTTCGCGCCAGCCGTGACGAGAGTTCGAGGCATCCCTCGACTGCCTCACGTCGACGGTATTCATCCCCGCATGAACGGTGTCGCCGATGGTCTGGCAAAATCCGCGGCCGCGCCGGTGATGACCGGCCGCAGTGCGGGGCGCGCCGCCGGCGCGACTGACCACGTTCCGGCCCCTTCATGGCCTGGTAAGTCACATAACCAGGAAATAGCCGCACTCGAACCGGCGATCATCGAACCCCTGACTGACCGGGAGATGGAGGTCCTCGAAAAGCTCTCGGCGCACTATTCAACCGAGGAGATCGCGGAGGCGATGTTTATCTCGGTCAACACCGTGCGGACACACGTGCGAAATATTCTCCGTAAGCTGTCGGCACCCCGTCGACAGCAAGCCGTCCGCGTTGCCCGACGACTTCAGTTGATCGCGTGACCTCCCGCCAGATCGCCAACAAGCTCCGCGGTGCTGCGACCAGGGTCAACGGAGATCATTCGAGTCCAGGAACAGAACCGCGCCCTGAACGAGACGCCGAATGCACGGTCCCATGACTCGATCCGGAATTATGACCCCGACCACGCACCACGGAAGTGCAACAACTAGTTTGACTTCCTTAAGCAATAGTCCTGCGAGGTAGAGACGGTGACGCTTGACCTGATCCTGATCGGTATAGCGATCACACTGGACCCGCTCCCCCTGACCGCGTACCTGGTACTGCTTCCGTCCAAACGTGGTGTCAAGAAGGGCGCGGCCTTCATCTTGGGCTGGTTGGTTTCCTTGGCCATCGTGGTCGCGGTCACCGTGCTGATTACCGGCAACAACCCGCCCAAGCAAAACACGGCACCCTCGCTCGCCGCGCTCGCAGTCAAGATCGCGATCGGCGTCGGCCTGATCGCCATCGCCGTCCGGCAGCGCCGCAAAATGCATCAGCCCAAGAAACCGAAGAAGCCGCCCAAGTGGCAGGCCAGCGTCGACAACATGTCGCCCTGGTTCGCGATGGGTCTCGCTCCGCTGCTTCAACCGTGGGGGCTGATCGCCGCAGGAGTCGCCACCGTGGTAGACGCTAAACTGTCCAGCGCCGCCAGTTACGTGGCGTTGTTCGTCTTCTGCCTCATCGCTACGTCGTCATACATCACCCTCGAACTCTATGCCGGTTTCCGACCAGAACAGAGCCAAGTCTTCCTCGCCAAAGTCAGAACCTGGATCGACGGCCACACCGATCAGGTCATCATCATCGGCTCGCTGCTCCTGGGCTTCTGGCTTATCGGTAACAGCATCTACCTGATAGTCACCTGACGCGCAGACGTGGTTACAAGCAGCGCGGCTGTCATCCCGTAAGGATGACGCGATCTCAGCTAGCCGCGGCTTAGCCTGCATCACATCGCGTCGCGGGCACGCGGACTGGAGGAAGATCATGAGCGAAGTGACGGAAGAACAACTGGAAGACATCGAAGCACTGTTCGTCCAGACGGCCGGACGCTTGAGCAGCGACGGGCAGAGCGCAATCACTCTCCAAGCTGTCTCGCCGTCAACGATCTACTTCGCCGATCGGCCCAAGCGCGAGGTCGGCCACATGGCCACGAGCCGGTTCCTCGAGCTTTGGGGTGACGGCGACAACAGCTTCGAGACCGACCCGCCCAACGCAGTCCTGTCGTTCGCCGAGCTAGCCGACCGGACGCCCGAGGAAGTGGTGGTGACCATCCGCGACCCACGTGCGGACGGGGATTCGCTTAGTTACCAGGTGAATGTGCTCGACGGCAAGCTGCCGACATCAACCGGTCCGGTTGCGCTCTTTATCGACCCCTTCGGCCGGCCCCTCTCCCCCGTCTCCGCGGCTGGGATGCACCGGCGCGAACGCCGCCGCATGCGGCGTTTCTAACCCTCAGAGCATTTCGCGGAGTTCCGGCGGCCGGGACGCTCTGTCGTGGGTATGCCACGGAGGCGATAGGTAGCGTCGTGTCTGCGGGGCAGGCAGCTCCCAAGAGCGGTACTAATGGTGACGCTGCCGGCCGGTGCGCTTCTCATGGGCAGCGATAACCATTGTCCAGAGGAGCGCCCAGCACACGAGGAGTCCCACGGAGGTTGAGTGGCAGTACAACGCGATCTGACGGCTCAGGGGCCACGCTGACGGGCGGAGGGGACCCGAGAGAAGCAGCGGACCTCAGAGAAGCAGTCGATAGAGAAGCTGTTGGAGGACGGCCGAAATCAGTTGTCGGTGTTCGTTCGGACCGTTCCGAGGTGTCGCACGCGCGATGTTGTCTGTAGGTCAGTTCGGGCCACAAGCGCTGAGCGCCGACAAGCTCGTGACCTGAGGTCTGGACGTCTCCTCTAGGAGTGGGCGATATCAGCCGACAGTCGATGCATCGCGGTGACGGCGGACGATCCCGCTTTCTGCTCCCAGTACACGCCCATCACGGCTGCGACCCACACCCAGAACAGGGCGAGGATACCGAGGTACGCGACCATCGACAGGGCGATGCCGAAGCCGCCGTACGCGTGCCCATAGGCACCTAACCAGCGGTGTAGCTCGAATGAGGAGACAGCGTTGATCAGGACCGCGGCGGCGGTGCTGACCGCTGCCCCGGGTGCCAGATCCCGCCACGCGAAGGGCAAGTCGAGAAGCAGGCTGGGAGTCACGATGAAGAATCCGAATTGCAGCAGGAGATAGGCGGGGATGGCGATGAGGAGGGCCCAAGGTGGCCGGCCGACGACCAGGTAGCGAAGTGTCAGGCCACCACCCGAAACCGCGAGCAGGACGATTAGCCATGCCGCTCCGCGTAGGTATTTGTGCAGACCTGTGAGGGGGGTCACGGCGAAGGCACGGGCGTAGGCGAGTTGCACGGTGGCGCTGATATCGAAGCCGGTGATGAGAAGCGAGATGATGCTGATGCTCAGCGCGGTGCTCTTGCCGGAATTGGCGGTGGTGAACGTGTCTTCGACGGTGCGGGCGCGGTGTCGCCGGTCAGATGGAAGGCGTGAACAATGACGACGCCGAAACTGCGATGTGGATTGAACGCCTCGAGGAATGCGTAGCCGAGAATGAGCAGCGGGATTATGGCAACGAAGAGGTTCATCGCGATCACCAGGGACAGGTGCTTGCCCTCGATCTGCCCATAGCGCCGGCTGGAACGAAGGAGGAACCCGATCCGTGGCCGCTCCTCGAGGTCGGATCGATACTGCCGAGCACGGGCGCGCCACGTTGGCTGTCGGCTAGGTCGCGCATCCTCGGTTAGGCGGGTGTCGTGCGCGCCCGCTTCGGACTGTGCGCGCCGCTCACTGGGTTCGTTCATGGCCCTCCCTCGAACCACGATCCAGCCGACGCGTGTGCGCCGAGAAGAACCGTTCCGATCACCCACGCAGTATGCCGACACGCTGGCATGCAGCATCAGCGTTCCCGTCGTGTATCTGGTCAGCCAGTCGTGTCATTAGCGTCTCCTAGGTTGAGATAGGTGCGGGATCGCTGCGGCCGTTACGTGCTGCGCGGGTGTGAGCTCGCAGCAGCCGCGCGTCGCCGCCGTCGCAGACAGCCGGACGAGACGGCCTGCAGTTCGACGCTTTCGTTGTCCTGAGCGCTCGCGCAAGGCGCCGACGCGTTGACGCACGGAAGGCCTGATCGGTTCAGGCGGGCTCGCCCATCACCCGCGTGGGGTGATGGCTTGGCCGCGATGTCGCTCGACCATCGGCGTCGAGGGGGTGTCTGTTGTGCGCTGGCGGCTAGCTCCGCTGCCGATCGACGGCGGTCCTGGCGCTCGCATGGCGGACAGGACCGAGTAATCGGATACCAACGAACGAGAGGGACACCCGAGACATGGAGGTCGAGATGTCGGCACGGGTTGGTGGCTTTGGTCGATCCTGTTCGCGGTCATCTGGACAGCCATCGCCTTCTGGCCGGCCGTGTCGCCGGCCGCAAAGGGCACAGCTTTTTCGGCTACTTCATTTTTAGCCAGATCTTCTTCCCTGCTGCGCTGATCGTGGCGTACCTGGTTCGTGATCGCAGGGCGATGGGTTGACGCGCGGTTCGTCATCACCCGCTTCGCCCCCGTCGAGCATGCGGGGCCGTGGCGAGGCGGGTTTGAGCATGTCGACGGAGATCGAGCCGCGGGTCGCCGGCCTCATATCCGTAGGCAACTGTTCGACTGAGGAATCGAACGGTCGGTTGGAGCGTCGCGGCCGTGAGCGGGGGTCGGCGTTGAGCCGGTGAGCTGAGGTCGTGCCGACGATCCAGCCAGATCGTTGGCCGGTCCAACATGATGGCTTCGACGTCGTTGCGCGAAGCGTCGAACTATGGCGACCGGCCGAATGTCGATCGCTATCAGGGCGGCCGGGAACAACGGTTTGGGTGTGTGGAGTTGGCCTAGCCAGTCCGGTGCTTCGTGATCAGCGCCCCGCGATCGTGTTGATCACGGGGAGCACTCGGCCGCCAGGCCGATCGGCAGCAGATTCCCGAGCTTGTGAACGGAGGTGCGAGCCCGCCTGGCTCCGTTCGGGCCGCGATGCGCTGCGTCAGATGGGCCAGCGCGGCGAAGGACGGCACGAGCGGCGGGATGGAGATAGCCGACGTCGTGATCGCGGTCAGCTGCGGATACCGCGAATGGTTGCCTGCAACACGATACGACCGGCTAACGCGGATAGGCCTGCAAGACAGCCAAGACAATTGAGGTCGCTGGATCCCCGGTCCAGTCGCAGCGTGAAGTGCACGGTGGACAGGGCGGCAGCGCTATGCGTTGGCGCAACATCGACGCGGCGCGGCAGCTGACGATCGGTCGCGCGGGGCAGGTCTTCATCGACGGACCCGTTGATGACCTGTCCCGTGATCCGGAGGGCTCGCGGCCGGTGGGGCGCGATGTCATCCGCACACGATGAGGTGCGCCGCCCAGGCCGGTGAGATGGTGATCAGACGCGTCGCGCCGCATCGGTCGCTGGAATAGCGACACAGCGGCCCTGACCATCGCCCGGGCGATTCGGGCCCGAGGAGGACGGCATAACGGTGACGACACCGAACCTGATGGGCCCCCTGGTGGTGCAGGAGCATGAAATCCTGCATTGCATCGTTGAGCGGTTGCCAACGCGTTCCCGGAGCTTCCTGCCATGCGGGTCGAGGCCGCCGTCGTCGGCAAATACGGCGATTTCCAGGACAGCCGCGTTCGGGACTTCGTGCCGATCCTGGTCTAGCGCCTGGCAACGGTAGATCTGGCGAGCGTCGCAACGGCACACGCTGGTCGCGAACGGACGTCAGGGAGTAGATCAGGTCGATAAGGAGGCAGGTGCATGGTGACCGACAGGCCCGGGCACGCGACGGCGGCTGACAGCTCCGACGGCGTCGAGGAACTCACGCGTTATGCCGAGCAGCGACTCGTCTCTATCTTCCAGGATTTTCAGGATCCGTCGCAGGAATGGCGGCGGCTCTTCTCCGAGCTGCTGGGCACCTTCTTCCTGGTCCTGGTGGCCGCGGGCGGCGGCATGATGGGCCAGGCGTTCCCGAACACTATCAGCCGGACCGCCGCGGTCGTGGCACCCGGGCTGATGGTGATGGCGATCATTTTGTTCATGGGCAAGGTGTCCGGTGCGCACCTGAACCCGGCGGTGAGCATCGCGTTTGCGCTGCGCGGTGATTTCCAGTGGCGTCGGGTCCCGGGCTACATCGTGGTTCAGTTGGTCGGCGCGGCGTTGGCCGCGTGGTTCCTGCAGGCAGTCGTGAATGTTTCTGCTTCGTACGGCTCGAACTACCCGGCGGCGTCCTACTCGTCCTGGGACGCGTTCCTGATGGAAACGGTGCTGACCCTAGGCCTGGTCAGCGTCATCCTCGGGACGGCCTCCGGTGCGCAGAACCTCGGAGTCTTCGGGGCGTTGGGCGTCGGCGGCTACATCGCTCTGGCCGGCCTGTGGGGCAGCCCTATTTCGGGCACGTCGATGAACCCGGCCCGCACGTTCGGTCCCGATCTGGTCAGCGCCGACTTCGGCTCGTACTGGGTCTATATCGCGGGCCCATTGGTAGGCGCGGCGATCGCGGTCGGGATCGCGTTCGTGTTGCGAGGACGTGGCGGCGGCCTGGCCGGATCCGCCGCAGCACAGGGCGCACTGTTTACTGAAGCCGAACACCCCGATCAGCGTTGAGATCGGTCCGTATCATCCGCGAGGATAACGATGGATTCCGTACGCAAGCCCTCGGTTCTGTTCGCGTATTGCACCTATACCCAGCAGACCCTGAAGGTGGTCGAGGCGATGGCTGACGTGCTTCGCAGCCGCGGCTGCGAGGTGCACCTGGCGGCGATCGAGTTCATCGATCCTCGCTATGCGAAGCGATTAGGAGTGTTCCCCATGCCGCATCCGTTTCTGGAGGTCTTGGGGATGATCCCGGCAGAACTTCGGCGCCGTCCTGGAAAGATCCGAGTCCCAGATGTCGTGACCGAACGGGAGTACGACCTGGTGTGTATCGGCTCTCCCACTTGGTGGCTGTCGACCAACGTTCCGATCCGGTCGTTCCTGCAGTCGGAGGCCGCGAGCCGGGTCTTGAAGGGCAAGCAGTTCGCCGCGGCAGTCCCGTGCCGCCGGTACTGGCGTCACAACCTGAAGACGGTGAAAAGGTTGGGCGCGCCGAGCGCGGTGGCGTCTTCACAGACGGAATTCACTCCGCTACCAGGGAGGCCAGGTGCGCTCGTTGCTGTCACTGGTCAGCTACCTCGGCTCCGGCGAGTACCGCGACCGTTACCTCGGGATCAAGGTACCGCCGACCAACCTCCAGGCGTCCCACCTGCAGGCGGCACGAGAATTCGCCGATGCACTGGCCAACCGCCTACTGAGCAGCGCCGACACTCACTAGCTGCTCTGCCAGCGGATGCTCTGCTAACCCCGCTGCCGGGCCAGTCGTGCGCCGCGTCCCGCGGCGCGCCGGCCTGGGGCCGAACCCGACGAATTGGTGGCATGGGCACAACCTGCGCCGAGGCGTTTCCGTCGCGGTGGTCACGCTGGCCTGACAATCAGCGACCTGCCGCCGGGTAGCCTGCGACATTCGGTGGTGCATCTAGAGCGGTTTGCAGAGCTGTTTGTTCATCCCTGGTGGATGATGTCCGGGGAGTGTGGCCGCGGTCAGATGGTCGGGCGGGCAAATACGACGGATCTTTCCCGGTGACGCGCTCGGGCGTGCGGGCTGGGATGCGACCGGAGGTAGCGCCGGCTGCAGCCGAGCCGCATGGATCATGCCGAGGCGGCCTTCGTTCTCACGGTCAGGATCCAACGCGGAATCAGTCACCCGTTGTTGTCTCGGGGAAGGAGCGGTGAAGTGAACAAGCAATTCAAGGGCACGATCGATATCGATATTAGGGACTCGGTTCCGGACTGGGCTCCGTTCGAGCCGCCGAAGGCGCCGGATGGCGCACCCAATGTGGTTTACATCGTGCTTGACGATGTGGGCTTTTCGGCGATGAGCTGTTACGGCGGGCCGATCGAGACGCCGAACATCGATCGGATCGCCGCCGACGGGGTGCGGTACACGCAGTGGCATACCACGGCGCTGTGCTCGCCGACCCGCTCGTGCCTGCTGACCGGGCGCAACCACACCCGCAACTCGATGGCGTGCATCACCGAGGCCGCGGTCGGGTTCCCGAATGCGAGCGGGACCATCCCGCCGGAGAACGGCATGCTCCCGGAGATCCTCGGCGAGGCCGGCTGGAACACCTACATGGTCGGCAAGTGGCACCTGTGCCCGACCATCGAGATGAATGTTGCCTCGACGCGGCGGAACTGGCCGTCTGGCCGCGGGTTTGAGCGCTGGTACGGGTTCCTGGGCGCGGAGACCAACCAGTGGTACCCGGACCTGGTGTACGACAACCATCCGGTCGACCAGCCGAGGTCACCGCAGGAGGGCTACCACCTGACGGAGGATCTCACCGACAAGGCGCTGGAATTCATCAAGGACGCGAAGACGGTCGCGCCCGACAAGCCGTTCCTCCTGTACTACGCGCCGGGCGCGGCCCACGCCCCGCACCACGTCTCCAAGGAATGGGCCGACAAGTTCACGGGCCGCTTCGACATGGGGTATGAGGCGATACGGGAACAGACCCTGGCCCGGCAAAAGCAGCTGGGCATCGTCCCGGCCGGCACCGAGCTGCCGCCGATCAACCCGATCGGCACACCCGAGACCCGCACGGGCCCCAAGGGCCAGCCGTTCCCGCCCCTGGATGTCACCAGGCCGTGGAACACACTGTCGGCCGAGGAGAAGCGGCTGTTCTGCCGGATGGCCGAGGTGTACGCCGGGTTCCTAGCACACGCCGACCACCACATCGGCCGGCTGCTGGACTACCTGGAGGAGTCCGGGCAGCGGGCCAACACCCTAGTCATCCTGGTGTCCGACAACGGGGCCAGCGGCGAAGGCGGCCCCGACGGCTCGGTCAACGAGATGTTGTTCGCGAACGGCATCCCGGACAACATGCAGACCAACCTGGCCATGCTCGACGAACTCGGCGGCACCAAGACCTACAACCACTACCCCAACGGTTGGGCGATGGCGTTCAACACGCCGTTCAAGATGTGGAAGCGGTACGAGTTCAACGGCGGCACCGCCGACCCATGCATCATCTCCTGGCCCTCCGCTACCGGTGACCCGACCGGAAACGGCGAGCTGCGGCACCAGTATCACCACGCCATCGACATCGTGCCGACCATCCTGGACACCCTCGGCGTCGAGCCACCGGCCACGATCAAGGGTCACGTGCAGAGCCGCTTCGACGGGGTCAGCATGCGCTACAGCGTCGATATGCCGTCGGCGACATCAGCCCGCAAGACGCAGTTTTACTCGATGCTCGGCTCCCGCGGCATCTGGCATGACGGCTGGAAGGCGATCACCACACATCCGACCCTATCCGGGTGGAGCGACTTCAACGACGACACCTGGGAGCTGTACCACACCGACACCGACCGCGCCGAGATACACGACCTCGCGGCCGAACACCCGGACAAGCTGCGGGAGCTGGTGAACCTGTGGTTCGCCGAGGCCGGCGACAACGGGGCCTTCCCGCTCGATGACCGGTCCGCGGTGGAGATCATCACCACGCCCCGGCCGCAGCTGGCCTCGCCCCGCGACCGCTACGTCTACTTCCCCGGCACCGCGGAGGTCCCCGAGGCGCAGGCGGTGAACGTCCGCAACCGCTCCTATACCATCGGCGCGCTGGTCGACATACCAGCCCCCGGCGCACAAGGCGTGCTGTTCGCGCACGGGTCACGCTTCGGCGGCCATGCCCTCTACGTGAAGGACAACCGGCTGCACTACGCCTACAACTTCGTCGGCATGCTGGAGCAGAAGATCGACGCCACAGAGGACCTGCCCACCGGCGAGAACCTGATCCTGTCGGCCTCCTTCGACAAAGACGGGGAAGACCCGCCCCACGTATCCACCGGCATCCTGTCCCTCTACCACGGCGATCAGAAGGTCGGCGAAGGCCGAATCAAAACCCAGCCCGGGATGTTCTCCCTCGCCGGCGAAGGCCTCTGCGTCGGCCGGGACAGCGGCGAACCAGTCACCGGCGACTACCCGGGTCCTCACCCGCACACATTCACCGGCGGCACAATCAAACGAGTCGCCGTCGACGTTAGCGGCGATCCCTACCTCAACCTCGAACGTGAAGCTGCGGCCATGCTCGCCCGCGAGTAGCCGACCCGCTCAAGACGTCAGTGCCCGACCGATTGGGGTGTCGTGCGAAACGGATAGATAGGGGTCGATACCTCAGCGTGACTTCCTCAGCGAGGTCATCTCAGCGGTGGTCGTGATCGTCGCGGTGGCGGCACTTGCGTCCTGGCCGTGTACTTCATGCGGAGCCACGAATGCAACTTCTCACCCGGGCGGGGGGCCGGAGGCGGGAGCGCAGGTTCGAATCCTGTCGGGGGCACAGCTGTCGGGGCCACCACGCCGAAAGTGCCGTATTTACTTGCCTCTAGCCATCATGGGTCGCATCGGACCGTGATCATCTACGTCTCGGGCCGCGCTCGGGCCGCATTTCAACCCGGCTGCCGCAGCTCGTGCACCGTCGCGCCCAGATTCCGATCCAGTGCGGCAACCGCAGGTCCACGGCTGAGCTGGCCGCACTCGCTGAGGACCTGCAGCCTCGATGTCGGCTTTCGCGAGGTCCGCCGTTCCCCCGGGAGGGTCCAGTCCCTCATCGGCCAGATTCTGACCGTCGGCAACTCCGGCTTTGGCGCAATAGGAAGCGCCGCTTGGAAAGGCGCAG
>Ga0105239_10004935_pt1 | contig 15747 bp, 9 predicted proteins | sample KBSC44metaG_FD_92761 | JGI IMG/M metagenome (GOLD analysis project Ga0105239, IMG submission 92761) | Corn rhizosphere microbial communities from Kellogg Biological Station, Michigan, USA - KBS C4-4 metaG | ecosystem: Host-associated > Plants > Roots > Rhizosphere > Soil | place: Michigan, USA...
GGAAGTTGAGCAACAGCTTTGGCATCCATGGTCGGAAAGCCACTTTACAGCCTTAGAATATTTTGATGGCTCAGTCGACGACTTTCTCTGGCTCGCCGCTGAAGAAAGGATTACTCTTGTTGGGGATGAATTGCAAGCTTTCTATGAAGCGCTTCCTACAGACATGATAAACATGAGAAATTCGGTTGACATAGTTCGAGCAGTTTTAAGCAAGTTGCTGGACCATTTCTATTCCACCATGGTGCCGCCCAGGGGTGTGACGGTGCTCCATGGTCTGGTTGCGATGCTTGTTTTCAATTTATTCGACTTTAGTAAAGTTCAGGACTTGTACAATACCATACACATGGTTTTGGACCGTAAGGCAGATATCCATGCTGCAGACATGCGCGGCTATACTTCGCTCCAGCTCTGCAACTGGCTGTCTATTTTTGCCTATGCCAGGCACCAGCATGTTCAATCAATGCCTCTACGTCGACATCAGCGGTTCTTCCAGACTGCTGCAACATGGTGCACCCGCTTGAAGCTCTGGACTGATTTCTTGAAACAGAGCGGACGGGACCTACATGAGTATGTGAGGATTGAGAGAGAACGTGGCATCGAACTTTGGATTTCGGCCTCTAGAGCGGGTATCAATCCCAGTTATATTGAATACTTTCAAAGCTGGCTCGTCATGTCTAGGATCCTCCTCAACGTCGTTGCTAGCAGTGATGGAGAAGAAATATTGGACATCCGGCTCGAGATTGCTGCGAAGGAGAAATCCCTTACCGTACCAGGAGCGTGGGTCAATGAAGAGTCGCAAGCGTCAAGCTCCGAAGATGAGGACGGTTGGACACTTTACTGCCCTTATATCGATGACGATGCCTCCGACTTTAACGAGGATTGCGAAGAGGACTACGATGAGGGTCACGATGATGATTACGATGACGAAGACGAAGAAAGAGAGGAACAGAAAGAAACGGATGATGGAGATCATGGCGAAGGGGAAGACAATGCAAGACGGGAAGGTGTGGTAAGGAAAGCCAATGATAAGCAGTGAGAATGGCTTACTTCCCGTAGTCGATGAAATCACGCGCGACCACCATCTTGAATCTTAAGAGCTCGCGACACGAGAGCGCAAGGGAAAGGACAACCCATCCAACAAACCAACGAGGTATTCAAACACTGAAAGGGAAGGGAGAAGATTGAAATCGAGGAGGCATATATCTTAACAAGCTCTACGCTCTGATGACTATAGCCTGCACGAACTCTCTTGGACGACCGTGCTATGTTAGGCATTAGCGGGCTCACGATTCTTACGGGTAGTGACGACAGGGTTAATATAATCTTGATATGCCCAGCTGGAGTTTGACTTACTCCTTTGTTTTAGCATATATATTTTGAGGACGTCGATTTTGATGGTGGATGGCATAGCTGCCCATCCGTCATCTTCTACTAGGGGACCGTCCATGCCGTCTCGGTGGCATGGCGTCAAAGTGCTCACACATCACTACATGAATAAGGTTACATTTTCATGAGAGGAGGGTGAAACATAGGCTATAGTGGTCACCGAAACTTGAGGGAGGTATGTACATTATATTCACCGAGTGAATCGCCTCTATATATGTAGGTGTATAAAACGTCATGTAGTGCGAGAAATCGTGCCCCCACTTCGTCAAATCTGATGGAGTCTCGTCTCGTCTTCTAGAGCTCGATGGCCCAATGTCCTGGTGAATTCATGGCCTAAATGGAAGATGGAAGGGGATATCGACAGGTGCTCAGACTTGGTTTGTTCACGCCCCGAGTGAGTAAGTATTTGCTCGATAAAGGATGTTGGCCAATAAATAGGCCTTTTAGAACATGGCTGCGCTAAGCGTTAAAGGGGCATTTTTCCTGTATGATTGTTGTATGGCTTGTAATCCAGAGGCTCTGAGGTTGTCCCTGTGTGTAGTGGCGGGAAGTGAAACAGAAGGCCGGGATGAAGAGATCCCACTCGATAAAGGCCTTCTTGTCATCAGATCCATTCCTACCGAAACTTCACATGTCGTCTCTGTCAAGCCGCGCCGGCGGCGGCTTCCCTTTCCACGATATGCACACCAGCGATATCACCCGCTGCACTCTTCATCTGGGCGGCACTCCGCCTCTCGACATCCCTCATCTCCTCGAGCATAACTTCGTTAAATTCATGTGCGGAATCGAGATAAACATGATGGCCGGCTTTCTTGATAATGACGACTTTGGCATGGCCTTGATCTTCGTCGATTTCCTGCTGGGGCTTGCCCTTCAGAATCCGCGAGCGTTCGGCATCGATGCGCTTCTTCGCCGCGTAGCCCCCTTTAACGTCCATCCAGTCATTCTCACCGTACATGAGCACCACGGGGATGCCTCTCTCGTGAGTGGTGGATGTGGAAGAAGCGAGTGATGTTGTAGAGGGTGAGTGATCGTGATTCAAAGCTTGACGACCGATTCCGTGGACGCGTCTGATCAGCGGGCTTCGTGCGAAGGCGCCTGGAGCGAGGATATATGCCAGTGCATATTCTCCACTACCGCGGAGGCGGAAAAGGCTGTAGCTGTAGTCATGTAAAGCGAGGGCTTCTTCAGGTGGTAGATGGCTGAATCGTCTACTCGTCCATCCAGATACCAGTCTTGGACCTAGAGGGCCAGACCAGCGGACAAAGCTGAAGGGACTGATGTTTGCATCCCATAGGTAGGTTAGCCATTTTGGCAAGGGGCGACGCGGAGCAGGTTGTTCGTCATCGCTGTCGCCAGCTACTGGTAGGCGATTGGGGTTTGCCTTTTGCTGTTGTTCTTTCTCAGCCTTTTTGCGAGCGTTTAGGAAATTGTTGTTGTCGGGGCGAGCCTTAGTACTTTCGGTTTCTTGGTCCTGTGTGAATTCGTTCTGTAGAGTTGAGTCTGCTGGTTCTGGCATAGCTGCCTGAGTTGCATAAGGATCCTCGGGGATTCCTACGGGGGACGCGAGAATGAGCTTATTGAGTCTACCAGGATATTTCAAAGCATAGCAGACAGCCATGTAACCTCCCATACTATGGCCAACGAGGGTCATTTTGTCGATATTTCGCTTCACGCGCCATTCTTCAAGCGCGTCAATGAACCAGTCCTCAGCTTCGGCGATCTGTTCTTCTCTTGTCTTACCACGCAGTTTGAAAGGTGGTCGTGAGGATCGGCCCATTCCCAATAGATCGAGAGCATAGAGCTGCCATCCTGGGGCACGGGAGAGAGGTTCGAAATTCTTGTAGAAGAAACCTAGACCAGCTCCATAGCCGTGAATAATGACCAGATTGTTTTCGGCGACCTCGCCCGTTCGCTTGACGGAGAACTCATTCAATGCGCGACTCTTTCCCGACAAGGCAACCATACGGGAATACCATGTCCTAGGGCCATAAGGGTCGGTGATGGAATTTGTTGTCACTGGAGTAGCTTTCGTATCGTCCGCGGCGTTAAGGGAGAGGGAAGAAGGATTGACTGACGGAGGCTCTGAGCCGGTTTGAGTGTGTGTAGGTGGAGATTGAAGATATGGAATGAAAGATAAGACTTTATGTTCAGCCTGAGCAGCGGGCAGAGCAGACCACCATTGCGAGAATCCTTGCTTGTAGCCTAGGGGAAAGAGGTTCTCAAATCTACTCCGTCTCGGGTTCTCTGCCTTTGCACGCTGAGAGGCCAGAGGGCTTTGTTGAGTGCGGGATTGTATTTCGCTGTCGCTCTCGGCAGCATCTGTAGACATGGTGGGAGGATGTCCGAAAGAGGGTGGGAGATTCTCGCCCTCGTTCTCCAGGTCAGTCGCTGTCGAGTGGCGGGGGAAAGTGGCGGTGGATGACTGAGGGCGAATGGGGGTAAAGAAAGGTGAGGGAGAACGGTGGATTGTGTTTCGTGTGCTGGTGTATCTAGGAGCTGCCTCTAGGAGAGCCGAGGGCACTCCTCGTTGCATACACGAAGGTTTACCAGTGGCAAGGTGGCTAGAAGGGGGGCTTTTGCAGGTGGAGAGATAGGATATGAAATACGAGGAAGAAGGTGAAAGGGAATAGTGAGAATTAGAATAGATAGAGACGGGCGACAGATTCAGGCAAATCGAGTCCTAGAGGCAGCACCAGCACAGCACAGCAGCGTTTTATGTATGCATCGTCATTGAGACCTCGCTTGTAGCAGTGGTTGAGAGAATATCCCTTTCCCCCATCTCAACCCTCTCAGCTTTGTTCGCCCGGATTCGGAAGAACCTGGGCCGATCGGAGTTTAGAGGAACGGCTCTAGCCTTGCATGACTACTTAACTCCAGAGTCCTGGGGCAGCAACGAATCGGGTGCCCTCTTCTGGAGGGTGCCTACTTAGATTATGCTAGATACCCTCTCGCCTATCAATTTAACGAGGCTAGGGGAGGAACACGAGTACCTCTACACGCTAAAGTACACGCTAAACTGGCTCTAGCCTCATTAGTCAAATACTAGATCCGGCCCACTAATCTGCGTTGCACGTGTCACTCAATGCCTTTTCCCAGCCTTGTTGTGGTGTCATCAGTAACTAATTGGTGCATCACTCATCAGTCCGTCGGACTAACATTGAACCTCAACCACTGCCCTCCCCTTGGGACCCCCTACGTGCGCCCTCTCACTCTTGCGCGCAAATCATGGCCAGCGAGAGTCGACTGAATCAGATTGTCAAAGGTGTTCCAACTGTCGACCTCACTCCTCCTCCCACTGCTCCTCTACATTCCCTCGGCAAATCCTCTCAATCCGAAAAATACACCTCTGACCCCCACCTATCAACTCTCCCATCCTCGCCGCCGCAGATCTATCTGAACCTCTTAATTCTCGAATCGTCCCTGCGAGCCCAATACCTTCACCTTGTCTCCCGTCGTCGCCTCAACTCCTTTTTTCTCCTACTACTCGCCTGCTGGAACATCTTTTTCTTCTACGCCCTCTTCATCAAGGAAAGGGAAGATGGCACTGGTCGCGGTGGTTCAGTCTACTGGGTCATTGAGACATCTGAGAAGCTGGCTTTGATGGGTGGTGCCATGACTGTTCTCCTAGTCTGGGGCACAGGTCAATGGGAACGAGCTATCCGCTGGCCCCGAAAATGGTTGGGAACCACAAACCGTGGCCTCCGCCCTTTCAACCTTCGCGTCGTAGTAACCCGAGGCAAGCTATGGCGCGAAACTCTAAGCCACTTATCTTTTCTGCTTCCTTTGGGTATGTGGCGCGAGGCTGGGGGTTCAGATTGGCATCTAGTTGAGCACGAGAACGGCCAAGTAGTTGAAGAAGATCTGGCCCGAGGTGGCGATCACATTATGCTACTGCTCCTCCCCAAATCTTTCAGCCCGGAGTTCCGTGAAAACTGGGAAGGCTACAGGACCGAATACTGGGACAAGGAGAATGAACGACGCCGTGGTCTCCGACGCAAAATGAACACCCAGCGTCGCGCAAAAGCAAAGGAAACTGGTGGTTGGAAGTGGTGGACAGGGCTCTGGCGCCTTACCGCTCGCAGTCACCACCGGAGACCGCACGACCTCGAGAAACACCCTCATGGCCACCACTCTTCGTCCCGACACGTATCCATCTCCGAGAAGGACGCACATTCCCGCCCATCATCCGTGATCCTGAAGGGTCGACGCAACGGCATGCGGTCCGACTCTACACACAGCAGACAATCGTCACGGTCATCCACACCACACCTGGAAAACGGCGGCCTGGAAAGACCCCTCTCCGAACGCGTGCGCCGCGGTAGTAGCGTTAGCAGCACTGCTAGTGTGAGGCGGAAGACCAGAGAGCACGACAAGCGCGATTCGCTGACACCCGGGTCGGCATTGAGCCCGCTGACCAGTGCGTCGAGTGTGTTGAGTGCTGAGGAGGAACGCCAGGAGAGGAGGCGGAGGAGGAAGGAGCGCGAGGCTGCAAAAGAGGCCCGTGAACGCGAGAAGGAGAAGGATAAAAGCGATGATGGTGGCGAGAGCAGGCCTACGACCCCGAAGACTGAGACGGTCGCTATAAAGAGCGAGCCAGCGTGATTGAGGCACTTTCTATAGAGCTCTGGAGCTAAAGTTTGTGCTACGCATATGATAAACAACCTCAAGCAGTAATGATGCCTCGATGACGATTCTCACAAGCTGAACACACGTGCCTCATATTGGTCGGTCTAGTAAAGCATATCTAATTTGCCGCCAGAACCCCTCCCATCGCAGATTTCAGAACCCAACGCCCTGTTTGCTGGACGAGATCGGCCTCTGGAATTTCCTTCCCGATTTTGGAGAAGAAGGAACGAAAACAGTATCAGTCCGCTAGCCTCCAAAAGCTGGTCGCCTTCCGAGGGAGATCGGTGTCATCTGTGAACTCGAACGATTGGCCCACGCATGGCAAATACAAGTGTTTCATATGCCGATGTAGCCCAGACCCTCCACACGTCGTAGATGGAAAAGGTAGAGGTTTTTTCCTCCTCTGCTCTCCTCGACTTTCCACAAGTCCTTCCTTTGGGCATCGTTGAGCCGATTCGTGAAAAACGTACCTTTCCAAGGTACGACAGACATATCACAGACGGGACGGGCTGGGCTGGGCTCGGCTGTCTCGCGACCAGGGCATTTCTTCTTTGCCGGCAGACGAACTTTCGGTCTTTGTCTCATTAATATGCATTTCATTCCCATTCGTTAGCCCGATCGATTAGTTCAGCTTCCCTCCCCACTCGAATTTCGTGCATGCTAAGCAAGCACACTTTTTGCTTCTTGTTCCGATCGAAATATAGGAGAAATCATTCAGTGCTTGAGATGCAAATCACCATGCACGCGCAGATCGCCATTGCTCACGCCCAACACGCCGGTGTTGCGCCTGCGAGTGAGGCGTCTCCCCATCACCTCGCTCGCCCACTCGGTCAGCTGGAACAGCCAGCCACCGCCGACCATGACACCGCTGATGACATTGACCAGGCGGATCAACAGGGCCAAGAACCCGTTCCGCGACTCGCTGACAATCAACAGGATGGGCTCGATGTCGTACTTGAAGAAAATGCCGGGGACGACGTTGGCGGGGACCTCGCGGCTCTGGCTGGTCGCGGCGTACTGGTTCGTGAAGATGGATTTGCTGTCCGCGCGGGACTGGGGCTGCGGGACGTGGTGGACCACGCCGTCCTTGTCCGTCCTGAGCATGTCAGGCGCCATGTCGAGCGTGGGCGGCTGCGGGACGGTGGCCGGGTCGAGGGAGCCGTCGCGGGTCGTGACGCGGCGTTTCGTGAAGATGGTCGGCACCACCGACAGGTAGTACTGGTAGCGCATGAAGTTATGCTTGGTGCTGTCGCTGGTCTTGTCCAGCGGATTCAGGATCCCCGGGTAATGCGGGCCGAAGCTGAGCTCGTTGACGTGGTGGCTGAAGTTGAATTCGTTGTGGTCCAGGTGCGTCTGCAGGCCCAGCTCCATGTAGCCGTGGCCGCGCGCCGTGATGTGGAAGTCGCCCTGCACTTTATTGCCCTCCAGCGAGCCGTAGATGCGGCACGCGTCGATCTTCATCTGGCGGGCGACGCGCGGCGACTTGGGGAACTTCTTGCCCTTGTTCTCGCGCATGTGGCCCAGGATATGCCCGACGTGCGAGTCTTCCTCTTCGGCCCTCCTGCGCGCCCGGTCCGACGAGTGCAGGTTGTGGTAGATGCCCTTCTGGCCCTTCTGCTTGCGCGGGATGAGGCCCCATTTGCGCGGGTCCAGCCATAGCTCGAAGTTGGTGTCTTCCTTGGTCAGCAGGTCCCCTGCCATGATGCGATCCATCGCGGCGTCCTGCACGTTGACGTGTAGGTCTCGGCATTGCATGGCCACCACGATATCCAGGTTGAGCTGTAGCTCGTGCCCGACCCCGCCCTCCACGCTGAAGTGGTGTGTCTCCGTCCCGGCCCACCACATCCGCAGTTCGGTGAAGGTAAGGCATGTGCAGAGGATGATGATCGCCAGTGTCCATTGTCCGCCGCGCGCGGTTGATGCTTGGTAGTTCGGTTTGGTTTTCGCTGTGGCATGAGTAAAAGGCATGTCAGCACAGCGTTCTCCAATGTCAATTATCGAATAGAGACAAAGGTGTAGCTCGTCAGTCAGTTGGAGGGCCAGGTGGATTTCTAGTCTTGGAATTGTAAACAGTACTACTTACGAAAAGCATCAAACGTCCTGAGACTGGACAGACCCTTGTCTCCAAATGCATCCTCGTCGAGGCCATGCTTCTGGAACGAGTCCATCACGAACGTGGCGTATATAAGTGTGTGTCGTGAGATCGAGGGTGTGGGAAGGATCCTTCACAAAACAAAGGAGCAATGTGTTGGTGGGCAAGGGAGATCTCACGAGAGCCGCAAAAGCTCTGGTAGGGATATCCGCGACATGTATCCGGAAGATGGGATTATATGGTACTACACAAGGCTAGACCATGACCATGCGATTGAGAGACAGGGAGCACGTTGAATAGGAGAGGGTCTAGTGAGCCGTTTGGTTGCGGCGCACTTAATAATTAGGCCAGATCTGTTCTCTTTTGCCTGAAAATGCGGCTGACAGGGGTCCACTCCCGATCCGCGGACTTGAACGAGGCTGAGATGTGCAGCGAGGCTGAGAATGGCACGTGTCAAAATCCTGAGGCGCGGTCTACCTAGAGTACAGTGGTACTGTACTCGTATGAACGAGTGGGCAGACAATAGCTACGGCGCAAAGGCTCAGCCCAAAAATTTAAAAATGGTAAGCAGTTTCAACCACATAGCTTTGAAGGGGGGAATTATTATTCTTTCTCGGTCAGGTCAACGATGACTTTCTGAACGTCGAGTAGCTCTAAATGGTACACTGTCGTGGCCTCGCTGCATACAAATGCGACTCATATGGATTGTTTCAATTAGATCTTCGTCAGAATTTCAGGTCTCCGCAATACGCCGTCTCTTCCTTGCCGTGCCAGTCACCGATGCTGCCACAGGCGTCGAGACCGCCTCACCACTCGCTTCATCCTCGTTGACTGCCGAACTCACACTAGAATGTCTCGCACTAGCAGATGCACTTCCATGAGCGACCAACGAAGGAGGCGCTCCCTTGGTTCCGCTTGACTCGTCATTGCCCATTCTCTCCGCTTCCAGCTCTCGCCATTTGCTGACACGACCAAGCATGTCTTCAAACATTTCGCGTGCGTCTGCAATGATACCACCTTCGGTGCTAGGAGATTCGTCTGAGTCCTCGCTTGACGATTCTGAGTCGGCCTCGACGCTATCCTCGCGTTTCAGTATCACATCACCACCGTTTTTTCTCAAACGAAGCGATCGGCCAAAGCCTCTTTCTGAGGTGGGAAGTGGGTTGAACATCACTGCATTGGCGAACATTCGTGTCAATTCCATTTTGAGTTGTGAAGAGTTGACAATTCCTTTTGGGGGCACCAGATCCTCTGATGTTTGAACCAAGTACATTCCATTACTCATGGGGCCAACTCGACTCCCCAGCCCTCCTCCAGGGGTACTTGCAGTAGGTGTCTCGTCACCACTCCCGTCTCCCTCTTCGAACGCTTCAATTGCAGCATGCACAGCTTTCCCACCCTTGCTGATCGCTGCTTTAATGCTTTTCAGGTCTTGTGGCCGTAGCACGAGATCTTTGTATCCCGGTGCATCCCGCTCTGACAGCGGTTTCGCGAAAATGCCTGCAAGTTTATGGGAGACAATATCGTTCAAGAGGAGCGTGGATGTCTTAGTGAAGTGCTTCGACACTATCACAAGAGATGAATCATGTGCCGGCTGTTGCCCGCCTAGATCTGGTTCCGGTGAAGGTAGTGAAGGCGTCACAGAGTCATGCGCTGGAGACCTCTTCCGCTTATTCGTCGTAGTTGGTGGATGCGTTTCTGCTTTTGACGAGGCGGTGGTTGCCCTAGGCCGGCTTCGTCGGCCAGACGACTTTTGTTGCTGCTCTGAGTCGGAAGCAATGGGTGCCGGAGTACTGGGCGGTTCTGCCTTAATCTTCTGGATTGACCGACCTCGTCTCCGTCGTTCCGTTGGCGTTTCAGAAGTTCTTGATGCAATCGATTGAGATCTCGAAGCCGCAAAAGCAGATGGGGTTGCACTTGCACCCTGTCTCCCTCTAGGCGCCAAGCTTTCTTGACCCAGTTGCGAATTGTCGTCCGTCTTCTGCTCCTTCTTGAAAGGAGATTGCTTTCTCGGTTTACTAGACCGTGTGGGTGACTCGGTATCCGTAAGTGGACTGACCTCTCTCTCTGGGCGGATCGGCGATGATGCTCGATTGCCATGCTGTTGATCTGTACGTTTCTTCCATGGAGTAGAGGAGCGTCCACGTGACTGCAAACGCCAGGAGTCAGAACGCGCTACTGGAGTAACATTGGCTGAAGTTGGATACGGGTAATAAGGCTGATTGGGTAGTGGAGGAGGCCAGTTATGCGGATGCGGTTGACCTTGGTAATGAATGGGCGCACTTTGAGGATACTGTTGATATTGCGGATGATGGGGTGTTTGGTATGGAGCTCCTGGTCGGCCATTCGGCGGAGGCGGAGGCGGATAATAAGGCTGGTTTGGATATGGTGGTGATTGCTGATATTGATGTTGGGGAGGCAGCTGTGGAGGCCATGGCGACTGGGGATAGCCAGGATAGCCAGGGTATTGTTGCTGAGGGGGCATGGGAAGCGGTGATCCTCTACCCTGACCAGATGCTGGACTTGATCGTTTCTGGCTGGGAAACTCTGTAGGTGGAGGCATATGAGGAATGCCAGGGTGAGGAGGTAAAACTGGTACGGGGTGCCCCTGGGGTCCAGGCTGAAAGTGTTGTTGATTAATTGATACATAGTTGGGCCGCTGAGGTGATGGTGCAGGAGGCGCTCGAGGATTCGTGCCGGGAGAAAGATGCTGACCAGCGGGAGGTCCCGCTGGCTGTGGTTGTGGTGGTCGATGCGAAACAGGCTCTACAGACGATTTGGCAAGTAGTACATTCGGCACTGACGGAGCAGGCGACTTCGATGCTGCAATAGGTTGCTGTTGACTACTTTGGCTGGATGGCGGCGACACTTTCGATTCTGATGGAATGGGTGCAGGCGGCTTGGGAGGGATCTGATCGGGTCGAGAAGCAGCCAGGTCAGCCTGAAGCTGTGCTGCGGCGGGATCTGGACTTGCTTGAGCCTGTGCGGCCTTGGAGGCTTCTCGCTCAAGTCGCTTTTGTTGATCGTAGTCAGCCTGGGCTTTGTCTACCAAGGCGCGAGCCTGTTGTTGCTGCCTTTCTTCGTCCTTGGCCCGTTTTTCCAGATCAACCATTTCAGCCTGGATACTCTGGTAAGTCGCTTCATCCTGTCGGATCTCCTTGATCGCCTGTTCCCTGAACTGTGCATAGAGCTTCTCGACGAGTGTCTGGAAAAGTTTCTCATCGGAGTGGTCATCAGTCTCAGCAGGTGGTGGTGAAGTTGACAATTTCCGCTTTTTAGAAGTGACAGTGGCGGTCCCATTGTCGCCGTTGACTACTGGGAGATCGCCCTGCTTCTCTGCCAGCAGTAGGTCATTGCAGAGGCCTTGAAGGGCGACGGCAGTGAGTCGACTTTGATCGTAGGTCTGGCCATCGCGAATCAGCTGGTTGGCATTCAGAGCCAGGGAAATGTCCTCGAAGGCTGCGGGATCGAGACCATGGCGAGCGATGGACTGGCAAAAAGCAAGCGTTTCATATGGCGTGTAGGCTTTTAATGAAGGCATCCCATTATCGCAGGGATTCGGCGGATGGGTGGAAAGTTGCAGGTGCAATTCCTCGGTCGCGGCAGCAGCTTTCGGTGCAAATTCTAGGGTGGTTTCGAGAATGAAAGGAGCCTGCGCGTAATGGACGGATTGGACGCGAGGAGGGATCGATGAGTGGATAGGTGGTTGCGAAAATGGAGATTGATGAAAGGACTGGGAGAGTGTTTTGGGAAATTTTTGAATTGGGATGTGATGTAGACGAAGAATTGCAGGCTCAGCGGCAGCAGCAGCAGCGAGAATGGCACTTGACAGGCCTTTGCGACAACCTGGTCAGAAAGTCCTGCTGTTTCAACTTCACCCTTCGCCTCTCCAAAATCACGTAGGACCCTGTAAGTTTGTTGGTACGTAACGAGGGCAAATTGTTGGAGGCTTGGTGCTGCGTGACCCTCGGGTATGGCTGGTGTCCGTAGGGGGAAGTTTTAGGCGTCATAAGTGCACACGGGGGGTCGGGGGTGCCTAGGAGCTTCTGAGACTGCCCCCCCAGGCCCCTAAACAGGCCTACTCCGAAATACAATAAGTAGTAGTGGACTCGCTCGCCCGTGGGCCGTGACTCCTTGACAATCTCGAAGGGCACACCACCTGGGCAGGTCCTGGATCGCCAAACGACCAGCATGCCAGTCGCCTCCAGTCGCCAGCATCAGGCAATCAAAAAGGCACATGTTCGCAGCGAGTCGGATGTTACCAAACTTCAAACAACCGAAATCCCATCCCCCTTGCAGCGTCCATCCCTCCATCGTCTCCATCTCCATCGACTTAGCCTCATCTAGAGCCTCCAGCAGTCTAATTACCTCTGGCGTCCACTGAAATGACGATCGACAAGCCCAAAGATCTAAATGGCTCCAATTCGTCTTACAACAGTCCATTAGCCTCTTCCCAAGAACCATGGTCCATGAACTACTCCATACTTTGGCGCGTTACTCGGTACTCGAAAGCCTCCCCCTTTTCAAGCTGAGCTTGAGCTTGAGATGTCCGTGCCCTACCTACAATACCAGGCGATATTTGAATGCCTCAGGCTTGTCAGGATTCGGGCATCAGGGCGGCGTTCGCATCGGTCCCTAAATCAATACCAAGTCACTAATTTCTTAGGCGGACTCGTGCACCTGGGCTGACCTGACCTGACCATCAATCATCCTTAAACCACTGCTATTCTGCAAGGTTGCCCTGGGACGACATTTCTTCCATTCTTAGCTCAGAAACCCCAGTCTTGCCGACTCTCTGCCTACTTACAGTACACCACTGCACTCCTACGTTTGCCTTTTCGCACGCCCTGCCTGACTGAATGACCATTTCACATCACTTGATCCTATAGCGAACCGTCTGCCTGCTCCGACTTGGATCTATATTGCCTGCTGCCCGCGCTCCCTTCGTGCTCGACCTTTCCATCGGTCGCGTCCATATACTCGACCTCACAGTACCGAATCTGACCGCCGTAACTGCGGAGAGCAACCATGAGCGCCCCCAACATCACCAGCCAGACCGCAACATCTGAAAGCTACAAACCCAAGGCCAGACCACAATCGTGAGAATGCCTCTTTTCGCATCGCGGTATCCATATTATGAATACTAATACATCATCTGTACAGCCTTCTGGCCCAGGAGTTCTCAGCCGCCCTTGATGATTTGTTCAAGTTAAATGGAATAGGAGAGCTCGAGGAATCCGTGGTCCACAAGTAAGCCCAATAGTTCTCCAACCATGCACCCCCCCTCCTCAACAATTCCCTTACCCTCTACCGAGAATACGTACCTGGATCATTTAACTTACGATCACCTTCTCCTCGTCCACAGACAAGATAATGTACAAACACAGCGCTTCCAGCTCGACGACCTGGACGCGAAGTTGCGCGAGACCAGCGAGCGGCTCCGACGCTTGGAAACCAAGCACCGCCGTCAACAAAGCCAGATTATGATGGCCCAGCAACAACGATCATCCGTAACATCACAGTACGCCGCGGACAATGAAGGCGAGGACGATAGCTCCGGCGACAGTGATGCCCTGGGCCGTCGCTCTCCACAGGGCGACCATGTCCCCAGGTAGAGACGAGACGAGATGAGATTGAGATTGATTGAAGATAATAAACCTAAAGCAAGCATGGCGTTGGGACATCACTCTCCGACCCTAGTTCGAGCCTCGTCCCCCAGTCATCATTAGTTGTTGCTTTTTTTGCGCATATGGAATGGCTCCTTTTCACCCTTCCCACGACACGGACCCAGGAGTTTGATCTATCTATTTGGGGGATCCATATTGAAGTATCGTTTATACCCTCGTTGGCAAACGAAGCCGTTGTAATTGAATGAAATTTGGAAGTATACCTCGTACTTTGTGCATGTTGTACCAGGCAAGGTCATATATTATACAATACTCCGTACATACACCCCGAACCGTGTCTTCCTTTAGGTATCCCTTCGTATTTTCGTTTAGGTAATCAAGCGCGTGAGGCTGCTTTAGTCTGACACGTGACCGAGCGTCGGCGGAGCCTTGGCATGGTACGGGGGAGCACAGGGGAGCGACGGCCAAGCACCGCGCAAGCTACAGTGATGGCCCGCCGTAGTTCCGCGTACCAGTCAAGCCGCCTTGTCTGACCCCTGAATATGCGAAGAAGTACTCATAATAGCTGTGCAACAGCTCCGTTCACGACTGAGCCATGCTTGCCGGATATAAGTAGCACAGCTTATTTCATCCAACTACAAATCGTGAACGAGCTGATTTGATTATGGTAGTCATAATCCAAGCCGCCGAGCTGCTTTTCATACGTAACGGATAGACCACACCCGTCACACTGAATATTGGCAAATTGCAAGATCTGGTCTTGACCTTTGATCTCGTCTTGAAATGCAATCTGTGCTTTAGAATCCTCCTGAGTCTGAAGCAAAGTTCATCCTAGATATCTAAATAAGTTGATACTCCTTAAAGAGTGAGTAATTCACGAATCCCTGGCACATAGATTCCTTGGTTGCCGCAGAACAGACTTTGGGTGGTGCTTAGGACTCTTCGCTTCAACCTGAAATGCAGTTGAACGGATATTTCAACCGGCGGCTTGCACCGTAGGGTCACTTTTGTTGGCGATATGGCGTCTTTCTCTGTAGCCGGTGGCAGTTCTCCATATGTATATCCCAACAACACATATGATTCAGCATTCGACGCAGCCTCGTCCAAGGAACTTGCGGTCTCGAACCGCGTGAGGTTCCGACACTCGTCAATGGAAGTGGTGCTAATCTATCCGCCATCTCTGTTGGAAATTGTGGGCTTCTAATATCTCCCAATGGCTTCCTCTGTTACATATGTGGTTGGTCGGCTCTCCAGAGAGGTCGGTAATCCCTGCCTCATGCTACCAATCGGCGCACTCCCGTCGGGGCCTCGTCCCAACTCTCCGTCGTCCAGTTCATCGGATGAATTCCCTTCTCGTACTGTCTCGTGACAATCTTCAAACTCATACGGGTGTACGGTTTCGGAAAGCATGCCAGTCGATTGCTTGCTCTTAGCGGGTTGACGCATCCAGAACCCGGGGTATAGCCACCAGAGATCAATCCCGTCTGGGGGATTCTAGTACCCCATGTCTGACTTTCGCCTGATGCCTGGCGCTCTCGTAGAAGGTATCTATGTATCCGGGTGGACGTATCTCCTTTGTTTTCGACCAAACCTCTCTCGCTTCTTCCTTGAAAGAAGACATGTCCACTCCTTAAAACGGGGGTGGGAAAGAAGCCAGTTGACATCTTCAGGGTCAACGTGGGCGATGAGCCGCGTGAAATCTTGAACTGGCGCATGTGGTTCGCGGTCTTCTCATTTGGAATCGTGGGCGCCGCTCGAGGAGTCGATGAAGGCCTCATTTCTGGAACCTTTAATACCAAGAATTCCCAGTCTCTCTTAGGCTCTGACTAGCTCGACGAGGTTGCCTGCGCATAAGTCAAAGAAATGTTTCGGCCATGGTGCAAATCGGCAGCGTCGCTGGCGCCCTTCTCACATTCCTCATCGCGGACAGAGTTGATCGTCTGTGGCCCACCCGCCATCTTTGTGCTCTGTGGATACTTGGAATCGTCATCTTTCTCGCCAATGGTGGTCGCC
>Ga0105239_10004941_pt1 | contig 15737 bp, 17 predicted proteins | sample KBSC44metaG_FD_92761 | JGI IMG/M metagenome (GOLD analysis project Ga0105239, IMG submission 92761) | Corn rhizosphere microbial communities from Kellogg Biological Station, Michigan, USA - KBS C4-4 metaG | ecosystem: Host-associated > Plants > Roots > Rhizosphere > Soil | place: Michigan, USA...
CGTCTTGAAAACAAGCAACCGACTGTCGATGAAGAGCCCAAAATCCCGGTTCGGCTCCCGTGAACGCACTCACGCGGACCGAACGTCAGCGCTTGATCCTCACCACCAGGTCGACGATCGCGCCCTTCTTGCGGCCGGTGAGCTGACGGAAACCGCTCAGCAGTCGGCTTTCCTGTTCGTCGAACGCGAATTCCGCCATGTGCGCCGCCGGTTCCTGGTGCGTGTCGCCGAGCTTCATCGGGCCGCGCCCGGTGGACAGCCACTCGAACTGCACCTTGCACAACGTGGCGAGCAGTCCGAGGTGCTCGATGTTCGGTTTTGTGCCCGTAAAACGTTCCCATTGCGAGATCGCGCTGCGTGACAGATCGAGCTTGGCCGCAAGTTCGGCTTGCGAGAGGCCGGTGAGCATTCGAGCGCGTCGAATGCGGGCAGCGTGGGTCATCGGTCGGTCTCTTCGAGAGTAAGTCGCGGCGCAATGTACAGCGTCTCTACCCGGAAAGAAACTCTTGCGGAATCTTGTCGCGGTTCGCTTGCATTGGCCTTGAGAGCAAGGCAAGGCAGTGCCCATGATTGTGTTGTAAAGCAAAACTAACCGCTTTTGGGAGTGTGATGGCTATCACACTCCATGCGCTTCGTGCTGATATCGCGTCCGTGTATTGGTGATGCCCGCCGAGGCTTCTGCAACACCACCGCTCGTGTCCATTGCTCTGGGTGTCGTTGGTGACAAGAACCGACAGCCATGGCCGGAAACGTGTATCGCGTGGCGTGTATTACCTATACACACCAAGAATGCACGACCACACCGCATCATCGCCAACCCAAGGAACGACCCGCATGACCCAGCAGCGACGCAAGACCCGCAACAACCGAGTAATCCTGCTCGTGCTACTGACGCTCATCCTGGTGCCGACCATCGCCATGGCGGCCGGTTCCGGCATGCCGTGGGAAGGCTGGCTCGACAAGGTGTTGACCTCCATCACGGGCCCTGTCGCCAAGGCCGTCGGCGTGATCGCGATCGTCGGCTGCGGCCTGGGCATGGCGTTCTCGGACGGCGGCTCGACCATGCGCAAATTCATGATGGCCTGCCTGGGGTTGTCGATCGCCTTCACGGCGTCGAGCTTCTTTCTGGGATTCCTCGGCTACGGCGGCGGCGCGGTGATCGGATGACCGCTCCGGTGGATGGCTATGAAGTGCCGGTCCATCGCGCACTGTCCATGCCGCGCCTGGTCGCGGGAATTCCCCGCGACGTGGGCGTGATCCTGTTCACCGTCGCTGCTGCACTGGCCTTTGGCCTGCAGAGCTGGTGGACGCTCCCCGTCACGTTGGTGCTTTACCTGGCCGCGCTGATGGCAACGAAGTACGAACCGCAGTGGCCGGAAATGCTGCGGCGTGCGCTCCGGCTCAAATCCTTTTACCGCCCCTGAGATCCTCATGCCAACCGCCCTGCTTACAACGCTGATCATCCTGGCCGTGCTCGCCGGCATCGCGGTCGTCGCATTGCTTGCCTATGCACTGCGCGACTTCATCGCGTCGAAGATGCGCCGCGTGGCGACCCACGCGGGCGAACCAACGGACGTGTCCGATCTGGTTCCGTGGGCGTGGCTGGTCGGGCCGGGCGTGGTCCTCAACCGCAACGGCATGCTGCAAACAACCTTCGCCTACCGCGGCCCGGATCTGGATAGCGCGACGCCGCAGGAACTGGTGTCGATGGCGGCGCGGTTGAACAACGTGATCCGCCGGCTGGGTGATGGCTGGACGCTGCTTAACGACATGCACCGCACACCCACCACGGCCTACCCGACCCAGCAGGCCTTTGCTGAGCCGGTTACCTACCTGATCGACGAAGAGCGCCGGGCGGAGTTCGAGGCAGGCATCCACTACGAGTCGACCTACTACGTCACGCTGGGTTGGCTGCCGCCGCGTTCGGGCGAATCGACCTTGCGCGCCTGGCTCTTTACCAACCCGGATGGCAGGCAGAGCACCGAGCAGAAACACCGCACCATTGTGATGGAGTGGATCGACACCTTCTCGTCCGAGCGCGAGCGCTTCGGGCTCGCGCTGGCATCGCTGATGCCCGAAGCGCGCGCTCTGGATGACGATGCCATGTTGACCTACCTGCACGACACCGTGAGCACGTCGCGGCATCCGGTCAAGGCTGGCCACCCGTCGCAGGAACTGCACTATCAGCTATGTGACACACCGCTGATCGGCGGCAAGGCACCCCGACTTGGCCAACACCATATCGGCGTGCTGAGCGTCCGCCAGTTCCCAACGCACACCACACCTGGTTTGCTCGACCGGCTCAATCGCATGGACATGGCGTTCCGCTGGACGACGCGGTGGATTGCGTTGAACAAGATCGACGCCGACAAGGAGATCAAGAAGGTGCGCCGCGAATGGTTCTCCGGCCGCAAGAGCTTCGGCACGATCGTTCGCGAATTGATGACCAAGGAAGACTCGCCACTTGAGAACTCCGACGCGGTGAACAACGCCGCCGATGCGGATGCTGCGATGCAGGAGCTTGCCGCCGAAGCGGTGAGCTATGGGTATTTCACCCAGAGCGTTATCGTGCTTGATCGCGATCCGCGCCGGCTGGAGCAGAAGCTGGCGCTGCTGCAGCGCGAAATCGACGGGCTGGGCTTTGTCACTGTCAACGAAACCCGCGACGGCAACGCGCTCGATGCGTTCCTTGGAGCGGTGCCGGGCAATGCGCAGCACAACCTGCGCCGTCCGATGGTGTCCTCGCTCAACCTGGCCCACATGATGCCCGCGTCAGCGGTGTGGGCCGGGCCCCTCGTGTGTCCGAACGACATGTTCCCGCCGAACTCGCCGGTGCACCTGTACGCGGTCACCAACGGATCAACGCCCTTTCGACTCAGCACGTTCGTCGGTGACGTCGGACACGCCTTGATCGTCGGGCCGACCGGCGCCGGCAAGTCGGTCGTGCTGAACGTCCTGGAAGCGCAATGGCAGCGTTACCCGGATGCGCAGGTCTACATCTTCGACAAGGGCGGTTCAAGCCGCATCCTGACCACGGCCGTCGGCGGTCGCTTCTACGATCTGGGATCGAGCAGCTCGCCATCATTCCAGCCGCTGGCGCGTGTCCACGACGACGGCGAACGCGCGTGGGCGGCGGAGTGGCTGGCCGAAATCATTGTTGCCGAAGGCCTGCTGATGACCCCGGAGCGCAAGGGCGCCGTCTGGCGTGCGCTGTCCTCGCTGGCCACCGCGCCGATCGCGCAGCGCACCTTGTCCGGGTTCTCGGTGCTGGTCCAGGACATGCAGGTGAAAGAGGCCATCGCCCCGTTCACCGTGGAAGGTCCGCACGGCCACCTGCTCGATGCATCGCACGACGACATGCAGCTCGGATCGTGGCTCACCTTCGAAATGGAAGAGCTGATGAACACCAAGCAGTCGGTGATGCCGGTGTTGTCGTACCTGTTCCACAAGCTCGAGCAGCGCTTCACCGGGGCACCGTCGCTACTGGTGCTCGATGAAGCGTGGCTGTTCTTGGACCATCCAGCATTCGCCGAGAAGATCCGCGAATGGCTCAAGGTGCTGCGCAAGGCCAAGGTCGCTGTCATCTTTGCAACGCAGAGCCTGGCCGATGCGGACAGCTCAGCGATCGTTCCCACGATCATCGAAGCGTGCAAGACGAAGATCTACCTGCCGAATGCGTCTGCGAAGAACGATGTCATCCGTGACCTCTACCGCAAGTTCGGCTTAAACGACGCGCAGTTGTCGATCATCGCGGGGGCGACCCCCAAGAGCGACTACTACCTCACCAGCGAAGACGGCAACCGACTTTTCTCGCTAGGGCTGGGGCCGGTCGCCCTCGCCTACTGCGGCGCCACGAGCAAGGACGCGCAGCGTGATGTGCAGCCATTGATCGATGCGGCCAGGGGCGACACCGCCGCCTTCAACCGCGCCTACCTCGCCCAGCTCGCTCAGCGTGGGCAGGGCGTGGGCTGGGCTTCCGATTTCCTCGCTTCGCTCGATGACGTGGACCTTCCCGTTGCTGCTTGAACCATTCCAGGAGTATTCCCCCATGAACTTGAAACTTTCCACACTGGCTGTGGGCGTCGTCTTTGCGGTCGGCGTCGGCTCGCTTGCTCTCGCTCCGCAACCCGCGCAGGCGCAGTGGGTCGTGTTCGACCCGACCAACTTCTCGCAGAACATTCTCACCGCGCTGCGGACGCTGCAGTCCAACTTGAACGAAGTAAGGTCCTACACGACGCAGCTCCAGCAGCTCACGAACCAGATCACCAGTCTGGGCAACGAGGCGCGCAACCTCACGGCACTGCCACAGAACATCCTGTCCCAGTACCAGCAGACCTTTCAGCAATTTCAACAGCAGGTGCAGCAGACCCAAGGATTGATGAAGAACCTGACCAACGTGCGAACGCAGTTCCAGCAGCAGTACCCCAACTACGCCGCGACCAATCCCGACTTCCAGAATTTCTCCGGGATCATCGACTCATGGAACCAGACCGACCGGCAGAACCTGCAGGATGCGCTCGCGAGCGGTGCGGCCGTGCTCGGACAGATGCAGAGCGGCCAATCAAACGTTGTTTCCATCGTGGCCGCATCGCAGAGCGCCACCGGCGCGCTGCAGGCCTCGCAAGCGACCAACCAGCTGCAGGGCGTCGTCGCGGACGAGCTGATGAAGCTCAATGCACAGCAGGCCATGATGCAGCAGGTGCAATTGCAGCGTGAGGCGAAGGATGATGCCGAGCGCGACGCGATGAAGGCGCTGCGCGTGAAAAATAAGAGTGACTGGTCGCAGCCTGATGCGCCGGTCACACCCGGAGTCAACCTAACGGATGGATCGAACTGATGCGTACTCTTTTCCTTGCCACTGTTGTTGTCCTAACCCTCACTGCGTGTGGCCCCAGTGCCTACGAGCAAGCACAGCGAACTGTTGCGCTCGTGAAATGCCGTCAGGCCGCCACCTTCGACCAGCAATGCAGCGATGCATTCGACGTGCAATTCGGCCCAGGCCAGGGCGAGAAGGAACATGCGCGCTTGGTCGCAACTGCCCCCGTGTCCGTTGCCGTCGAGCGTCAGCAGGAACAGCAGCTCCACGACCGGATGTTCGGGTCGAAGGCACAAGCACCCGTTGTGCTGGATGGAGTCCCTGAGACGAAGAAGCAGAAGTAGTCCATGAACCCTAGCGATGGCGTTCTGACCGACCTGATAACGGCCTTCCACAATGTGTTCTCTGCGGGATTCGGGTTTCTCACACCCAAGGCAAACACTCTCCTTGGCATATTGGCGGCGATCGAAATTGCTGTCGCTGGTCTTTTCTGGGCGCTCAAGGGCCAGGACTTCACAGCCTCGTTCATCAAGAAGCTTCTGCACATCGGCTTCTTCGTATTTCTGGTGGCGAATTGGCCCGCGCTTACGGATGCCGTGGTCAAGTCGTTCGTAATGGCTGGAGCAACAGCCGCCGGTGGAACGACTGTGAACATTGCGAACCCGAGTTGGATCGTCCAACAGGGGTTGCTCGTCTCGACGCCGATTAGTGACAAGTTGGACCAGATGTCGACGAGCGCAAATCCGCTCTCGGTGCTCAACAACCTTGGGCAGCTCATCCAGTACGGCATTGCGCTGATCATCATCATCATCGCGTTCTTCGTTCTCGCGATTCAATGCTTCATCACCTATGTGGAGTTCTACCTCGTTGCCGTACTTGGCTTGATCCTTGTGCCGTTCGGGGTCAACAAGCACACCGCGTTTCTCGCTGAAAAGGCCATCGGAGCGGTGATTGCGCAAGGCGTCAAACTCATGGTGCTGGCTTTCATATTGAGTGTTGTGCATCCGCTGCTTGTCTCTATGACCTTGCCAGCCGACCCATCGTTAAAGCTGGCGTACGAGTTGGTGCTGACCGCACTGGCGATCGCGTTTCTCGCCGTCCACGCCCCTGCTCTCGCCGGTGGTCTGCTTTCGGGTTCGCCATCCCTCAATGCTGGCTCGGCCGCCGGCGTAGCGATCGGCGCCGCCGCCGGTTTCGCGGGAGCCGGCATTGCCGGCGTTGCTGCCAAGAATGCCGCTGCTTCGGGTGCGGGCAAGACTATCCAGGCTGCGGGCGCCATGTCCGAGGCTGGAAAGCTCGGTGCAACCGCTGCGGCCGGCGCCGGTGTTGGCCCAGTCGGAATCGCCGCGACACGGATGGCATCAGCCGCCTACGGCGGGGCGCGGCAGGCAGCAAGGCCCGTCGAGAACATCGTCACGCGCATGGCTGATCGCTTCAAGGCAGGGCGGCTCGATGGTTCCCGCTTCATGGGGAACAGGGACGCAGGCAGCGGCACTGTTCCAGGTGCGAGCGGAAATGCGACTGCGCCGCCGGCATCTTCCGCACCGAACGCGACCTCGAGTACGGCTTCACCCGCAGCCCCGGCTGCGAATCCGCCGGCAGCGCCTGCCAGCGGCGCGCAAGGCAACGGCATGACGGCCGTGCGTACGGCGAACCAGGCCGTGCAAAACCTCACGCATTCGAGCAATGGCGGCAGTGGTAGCCCAACGCTGCCGAAAGACACCGACGAAGCTTAATCAGGACGCCCAGAAATGACTGCCGCAAACGACATCATGAAAACCCCGGTCGGCCAGCGGGTGCCGTCGGCACCGCAGACCGCCCATCACGACTCCGCTCGCCGCGGTTGGAACGATCTCCTCGAAAACGAACGCGCGCACACGCGACGTTGGCGCGTGGCTGCACTCGGAGCGACAGCAACTGCCTTGGCACTCAGCATCGGCCTGACCATCGCAGGCAATAGACCCGCTCCGGCGCCATTGGTAGTGCGCGTGGACACCGACGGCAGCGCCGCGGTGGTCAGTCGCGCCGGCGCGGGCAGCTTTGCGCCGGGAACCAGCGAGTACCGCTTCTTCCTGGCCAACTGGATCAAGCTCGTGCGCGCCGTTCCGATGGATCCGGTGGTGATCAAGTCCAATTGGAACAGCGCCTATGCGTACATGACGCCGAAGGCCGCAAACAAACTCAATGCCTGGGCGCGTGAACCCGGCTCCCCGCTGTCGAACGTCGGCGGATCCACGACGCAGGTGCAGATCGAAAGCGTCCTGCCCGTGAGCGAGAACAGCTATCAGGCCCGCTGGCAGGAAACGAGCTTCACCGACGCAGGCGCAATCAAGGACGTCGCGACTTGGACGTGCACCTTCACCGTCAAGGTGCTGCCGCCGATCGACGACGCTGCGGCCTATCGCAATCCGCTCGGCCTGTTCATCGACGACTTCAATTGGAACCGGGATCTCGCCCGCTAATTTTCCGCGCCGACGCGCCAAGGACTTTCGCTCAATGAAAACCCATCTGCTCGCTGCTGCAATCGCCCTGCTTCTGCCCGCCGTCTTGGTCGCTGCTCCCACCATGACCGCGGCTGCAACACCGGCTGTCGGCACGTCCGCCTCGGTAGTCGTACCCGCCAAACCGGCGTCCGCTATCGGCGCCCCCGGTGCCGCTGCGCCAATCGTGCCCGCAATCTCTGATGCGCTCGGTTCCGCGTCGCTCGCTGCGACCGACCCGACCAAGGCAGTGCCGCAAATTGGTTTTGCAACTCCTGCCCCGCGCCATCACACGCGGGTCGTGAACCGTGCCACGGCTGCATTCGATGCACGCCAGCGTGCGGAGATCGCCGAGCACATCGCAATGAACACCCAGGCACCTAGCAATGCACGGGCTTCGGGTACGTCCACCAGCTACAGGTATCAGGATGGTCAGATCTTCATCGTGTACGGCGGGCTGGAGCGCATCACCAGCATCGACCTGGAGCCGGGCGAGGAAGTCAGCGGGCCGATCCAGGCAGGCGATACCGTGCGCTGGATGGTCGCAACCGTCACGAGCGGTACCGGAACAACCGCACAACAGCACATCATCGTGAAACCCACCGACGCTGGCGCGGTGACGAACATGATGATCCCGACCAATCGCCGCGTGTACATGCTCGACCTGCGTGCGACCGAGGCGTGGTACATGCCGAGTGTGCGCTTCACCTACCCCGCCGAGGATTGGGCGCGGGCCAACGCGGCGACGCGGCAGCAACAGCACTCCGCCGATGTGGTCACGGCCATTGCGGCGACGAGTCCCGAGGCGCTGCGCTTCGACTACAGCATGAGCGGCCATGACTATCGCTGGAAGCCGCTTCAGGTGTTCGACGACGGCACGCACACCTACATCCGTATGCCATCGAACCTTGCGTCGACGGACGCACCCGCGTTGTTTGTGATCGAGAACGGCGACCCGTTGCTGGTCAATTACCGCGTGAAGGGAACTAGCGATCGCGATAGCGCCGGAGCGACCTACATCGTGGACAGGTTGTTCGATCGCGCCGAGTTGCGCGTGGGTTCCCGCCAGACCATCACCATCCGTCGCCGCTAATCAGGGACTGCCACATGCACAGCGCATCCACCGTCAGTTCCGGCGATGTCGATCCCGTCGACGGCGAACCGGGTCATGGCTACACCCCGCCGGGCGACGCTCCGCGCATCGTATTGAACACGCACAAACCGTCGGTCAAGACACTCGACAAGAAAAAGGTCGCGATCATCGGCGGTTGTTTCGCGATTGCGATCCTGTTCGCCTTTGTCGAAGCGTTCAGTCCGCAGGATCACACCAGGGCCAAGAGCACCGATGGTGGTCCCCAACCTGTGGCCGCCGAAGCTGAAAACCTCAATCACCTGCCGAGCGACTACAAGAAGCTGGCGCAGCAGCGAGCTGAAGCAAACGGCGTCCCGCAGCTTGGGGCGCCCATGCCGGGCGAGCTCGGCGGCGCGGAGCTGGCCCAGCAACGCTCGCTGCAGGTGCGCAGCGCAGGAGACCCATCGTTAACCGGCGGTTCCGGCGGCAGTGGATTGGCTGGCCCATATAGCTCTTCCAATGGTCAGATCACGCCGATGCAACAGCTCGAACAGCAGCAGGCGATGGATCGGCTCCAGCGCGCCGCCAATGCGCGCAACGCGGGCTCCGGTTTCGATCGAGCTGGCCAGGTGCAGGCCGCAGGTTCAAACGGTAGCGGCGGTGCCGACCCGCTGGCGGCCCTGGCGGCGCAACTTGCTGGCAACTCTGCTGCAGCAATGGCTGGCGCCAACGCAGGCAACAGCACCAAAGGCCGTGACGATGCCAACAGGCAGGACGACAAGCTGGCTTTCACCGATAGTCGCAAGCTTGCGAGTGCTCAACTCGATGAGCGGCTGCTTGCCGCGCCGGACTCCTTCGTCGGCGCCGGAACCATCATTCCGGCGTTGTTCCTGACTGGCGTCAACAGCGATCTGCCGGGGCTGGTCACGGCGCAGGTGGCGCAGCCTGTGTACGACAGCACCAACGGGAATCACATTCTGATTCCGCAGGGCGCGGTGTTGATCGGTGAATACGATTCGCGCGTGACCTACGGACAAAACCGCGTGTTGCTGGTGTGGCAGCGCATCCGCTTTCCGAACGGAACATCCCTCAGTCTCGAAGGCATGCCTGGCGTCGACATGAGTGGCTACGCTGGCGTGCAGGACAAGGTCAACAATCATTGGGGCAAGCTCGCCGGCGCCGTCGTGCTCAGTTCCGTGCTGGGTGCATCGGTTGCTTCCACCCAGGGCGATACGTTCAGTGTCACCAACCCATCGCTCAGTCAGCAAGCGGCGCAAGCCGCTGGAGCGTCGATCAACCAGGCCGGACAGAAGCTCGTCGAACGAGCATTGAACATTCAGCCCACTCTGGAAATCCGACCTGGCCAACGCGTCGCAGTGATGGTGTCAAAGGATCTTCTGCTGCCGCCGTACGCGCCATGAGTCCCGTAGCGATTCAAACAGCCAGCGACTTACACTCCGGGGTCTGCGAAACAGTGTCGATCCTGGAGCAACCTGTGGCCTTTGCTGAACCCGAAAAGTGGCGGCATCACGTTATTACGGTCTCGCCCGCGCAACGCAAGGCCGTCGAACGCGGCGCCCTGGCGGAAGGTATGAGCATACGAGCGCATGTGCAAACCATCCTGTCGGCGTGGTTGCGCAAGCCCACCTTGGTGCAGCCGGTGACTGCGGCACCCGGCCGGGTTCGAATCAAGGTCAATCTCAGCGCCAAGGTCTATGAGCGCTTGAGCGAATACGCCCAGGAGCACAACGTCACCATGACAGCGGTCAGTTACACCGCCATCGCCCGCCATCTCGGCATCTAATCGGAACCCGTCCCATGTCCCGAAACAGCACGACCATGCTGCGCATCGCAGTTAAGACCGCACGCACTGCCAAGCAGGTGCAATTCGAGCCACGAACGCTCGAACGCCTGGACGCGTTTGCCGCGCTGCATGAAGCCACGCACGGTGCGAAACCAGAGTTCTCCGACTCGGTCAATGCACTACTCGATGCAGCGCTCGACAAGCAGGCAGGCCTTGCCGCTTTCGTTAGTGAACGACGCAAAGCCGGCAAGAAGAGCTGAGTCATGCTGCATCGCCTCGCACAGCTCATCGCTGCCGCATTGCAGGCCATCGCATTCGCCTTGGGCGGCGTGCGGACATGGAGCCGTGGCCGCATCGTTGCGGTGACCTGCGTCGGCCCATTTCTGGCCGTGATCCTAAGCGCGCTAGGGCATCCGGTGATTGCCGTGCTCGCATTCGCTGCCGGCGTGGTCTTTTTCAACGCGGCCGTCACCTCGCCTACTCCGCCGGGGCCGCCAGAGACGCCGCCGAATAGCCCGACCGATCTTGAGGCGTGACTTGCGGGTCGGTAGCGTAGCTGGTCTAGACGACCTAGAGTAATGCTTCAGTCTGTTTGGAACTTAAGGCGCATCGAATTTCTTTGCCCTTGATCGCCATTCCGGCTTCCGCCGGGACGACGAGCGCGGTTCTTGCTCTTGAAAGTTCCATTGATTGCGAAGCACTACACTAGCACCATGGCTCACAGGATCGTACCAAGGCCGAAGGTTCGAAATACGGAACCACAATGAACCAGCTGTCCGAAATCGACTCACAACCGTTGAGTATGGTTGTTTGCAACCACCTGATTTGCCGCACCTGTGGAATCATTGACCGGGACCGCGGGCGATTGAGCAAAGGCCATCGCTGTTCGACTTGCAACGCCGAAGGCGATGGCGGCGTCGCCGTGTTTTCGGTCAACATTTGGGTGCTTGTTGATCTTCTACAGCAAGCGTTTCACTCCCAATCCCCCACGGGGCCACTGGACGCGCCTCAAGGCAATAGCGTCGGCACCATTCTGTACTTCTGCACTCTACGGGAGGCGCTTCTCAACACGTTTCTTCTTGGGAATCTTCGCGCTCGACACGTGCCAGCCCCCCTTGTTGAAAAGCTCATGGAAGATAACAAGCTCGCCAGTCAAAAATTTGGCGGCCTTTTCACCTCCGTTGTTGGAACCAAATGGGAAGTTGCTGTTTCTACTGTCTCCGCGTCCACTGGAAGTGACTTCCAGTCTGTGTCGCAACGTATGCGTACAGCGGCTGAACTAAGAAACGAATTCCTGCACGAAGGCCGTGCTTGGGGAATGACATATGAATTCGCCAAGGAGTGCGTCGATTCCGTTGGCGGCTTAGTCCGGCTCTTCGTTGCGCTTAACAATGAATACACTCATCCCATTCTTCGCAACGCAACTCAGCTGGGATGAAGCGATTCTCAACAGAGAAGCTGGTCCGTCTTACCTTGCTGTTTTCGATCCCACCGCGCGCTTCCACTTCCCGAAATTCGATGTCGTGTAACCCCGACCAGTTCGCATTTTGAAAAAAATAGCTGGTTCGCAATGCGACCATTGGAGCAAACACAAGAGGTGGGTTGATGACGTTTATTCAAATTTGCCCGAACGGTAGCTCCAGTCGGTCAGCTTGCCGATATGAGCTTCACAGCCTTGGGGTCGTAGATCATTCCCTCGATAGTTCCGTCCCGTATTCGCCCCACTGCTTCATCAATCACGTATAGCGGCACGAGGAACCATTCGCGGGGCCTAACCGGATTGCCGAAACGGTCATCGATCTGAAGGTCGAGCTGTGAATGCGCGAATATCTTGTGGAACAGGTTTTCCATCTTGATTCGATTGATGCCCGCAAGCTTGTATGTAGCGACCACTTCGACATCGGCCAATAGATAGGTGGGATCCTTTCCCGCCCCGGCGATGCGTGTGCCTACGTCCCCGCCCGTCACACCGATCTTGTGGATCAGCTCGCGGTGCTCGACTACGAACGGATGATTCGACTGGCTGCGCAGCACATAGATGGTTCCGCTTTCGATGTCTCCCTCATCCAGCGTGTCGCCGAACAGAGGACCGGCGCTGGGTTCCGAAATCAGACGCGCAACCTCATCGCGGTGCAGCGCTCGCTGGAGCGATCGCTGCAAAACATCGCTTTCGGTTCCATTGTCATAGATAACGCGCAACCGGCTATCGCGCCGCTCGTATTGTGTCGTGAACTCCTCCTGCACATCGGCAACATACGCAATCTGACCACTAACGATAAAAAACGTGCCCTGCTGAATTTCATCGAGGGATCGTGTTTTTAGCAGCAGCGTCTTGCGTGCTCCGGACTTTATTTCTCTATCGACCTGCTCGAAAAGCGGCCTGAACGTATCAAAGTCAGTGCATCGGATTCGGTCGGCGATCTCCTCGGCCGCCCGCCGATCTTCAAAGGAACTTACGTGACGAAGTACCCTGATGTCGTCCTCGCCAGACACGGCATCGATTCCAAGCTCAGCCAACAAGGCTGAGTCATCCACATCGTCAGCTTGAGCGGGTAGCGCGACGCCCGGGACAACAGTTAACAAACCATGCTGATCCAGGGGCCCAAGCAGTGATTGCGCCGCCGGCAAGGCCCTCAGTTTGTCCAGGCGTACCGCATAGAGCCGTTCAAAGATGTCCCGGTTCTCTCCGTGAAGTGGTGCACGACCGTTGGCTTCATGGAAGCGCAGGATGTCTTCGAACCCCGCAATCAGGCGTTCTTCCTGCGCGGTGTGGTGGCTGGCCTTTGCCGGCGCCACTTCGACGCCTAGCGCGTTTAGCAGTTCTTCATCATCCAGGTCAGCCATTTGCGCGATCCTCGGTCGCCTTTTGCTGGGCGAAGTGGCGCGCAAGTGCGGCTACACCCTCTGCCATCCGTTTTTCCCAAGCGTCGGGTGAGTTAATGTCGGGCAGCCGCCCCCTCTCCGTCTTGAACAGCAACGCTCGCTTGGCCAATTCGCGCGCCTCCTCGATGGGGATGGTCACGCGCTTCGCGGCGATACTGGCCTGAACCTGGCGTAGGATTTTTTCGTCCATTGCCTTTGCCAACACGGAATAAGCGGCGTCGAAAGGGTTGATCCGGTCGATCAGATCGATATCCAAGTCGCGCACGTTGACGAACTTGCGTACACCGTCGATCAGCGCAGTATTGCCTTGCTCGTTGCTGCCCTTCTCGTCGACGGCCGCCAATTGCTGTTTGGCCTGCTGGGTGATGTTCAGGGCTGCAATGGCGTGTTGGCGAACAGCCTCCTGGTCGGTATCGCTCAGTTCCGGATAACGTTCGCGCACAATCTTGCCCATCTGTAGTTGGGTCAGCTCTTCGGGCAGGGTATTTTCGGTATCGAACAGGCCGCGTTCGAGCGCTGTCTTGTCCTGCACGAAGGCGGTGATGACCTCGTTTAGATCCTCCCGGCAAATACGCGTGGCTTCCTTGGTCTGAGGCATTGCCAACCCGTTGATTTCGACGTGGACCTGACCGGTGGCTGCGTTGACACCAACATTGGTGCCGCCTTCGTGGTAGCCGCGTTCGCCGTAGTCGAAGCCCTCTAATTTGCCTTGGTTCTTGGGTGTGAATTCGAATCGCGGCGCCAGCACTTGCTCCATCAACAGGCTGGCCGCTATGGCCTTCAATGTGTCGTTCACAGCTGCGATCACCGCTGCTTCTTCGGCAGCCGGTTCGGCAATCAGGTTAGTGAAACGCGATCGCTCCTTGCCAGGAGCATCGCGCGTCGCACGACCAATGATCTGGACGATCTCGGTCAAGCTACTGCGGTAGCCAATGGTCAAGGCGTGCTCGCACCAAATCCAGTCGAAGCCTTCCTTCGCCATGCCTAGCGCGATGATGATGTCCACGTTGTCGCGGTTGTTTTTCTGCGCCGGATCTTTCAGCGACGCTAGAACCTTGGACCGCCGTACCGCATCATCTTCCACCAGGTCCGCCACCTTGATGATGCGCCCTCCGTGCTCGGGCGGCAGTTCGATCAGATGGAAGCCTGTGGCGTCATCCAATCCCTTCCAAGTGCCGAGGTTATCCATGATTTCCTCGACCTCCCGGTGCTTGTCTTTCAGGCTTTCTCGCGAGTTGACGTTGGGGATGTGAACGATGGTTTTAAGCGCAGGATCCAACACCTTCATGACTGCGTCGATGTAGCGCCCGGTGTAGAAGAAGTAGCCGATGTCCAGCGACTTGAGATAGGTGTACCCGTTCAACTGCTCGTAATACGTGTAGGTCACTGTCTCGAAGCGATTTTCGTCCTGAGGCGTCAGCACCGCAACGGTGTCGCCGCGAAAGTACGATCCAGTCATCGCGACAATATGCGTCTTGTCGCGTGCAATTAGCTGCCCCAATTGACTGCCCAGCACGTTGTCCGGATTGCTGCTGACGTGGTGGAATTCGTCGACAGCGATCAGGCGGTTATCGAAGGCCGCGATGCCAAACTCCTCCACCGCGAAGCGGATCGTGGCATGAGTGCAAACCAGCACCTGATCGTTGCCCGCCAAAAACTCGCCCACCGCCTTGACCTTGGACCTGGCGACTCGGATCTCGTCATCGCCGGGCGCGTTGCACAGGTTCCATTGCGGCTTCACTGTCCAGTCCGACCAGAACCCATGTTCGGAAAGCTTCTCATCGGCGAAGCTGCCACCGATGGATCGCTCCGGCACCACGATGATGGCCTGTTTCAGGTTTTGGTTCTGTAGTTTGTCCAAGGCGATGAACATGAGTGCCCGCGACTTGCCCGAAGCCGGCGGCGATTTGATCAACAGGTATTGCTCGCCGCGCTTGGCGTATGCGCGTTCCTGCATGGGACGCATGCCGAGCGCGTTGATCTTGCTCGAAACGCCGGTTCGCGCCGTCGAAATCGAAACCGACGGAACTGTGTGCTTGTTGGTCGGGTTTTCAGCCGTGGTCATTTCGCCTTCCCCTTCCTGCTCTTCGGCTGTGCGGCTGTCATTTTTGTGTAGAGATCGAATAGCTTTTCCAGACGCTCGGTGTCGTTCTTGAAGCGCCGCCCGATGTAGATGCGCTCCAACGCTTCGTCATTGCGCTCGTGCGCGCGCCGCAAGTTATCCGGCATCGTGTCCGAGTCATACAGGTCTGCGATGCTGTCTGGGAAGTGCGCCTCACGTGCCAGCAGGATGTCCTCGGCGCAGCGAGTCAGGTCGGTCTTGTTTTGTTCGGTGAGTGTCGGCACTGGAAAGGTATTCCAGCCTAGGGTGTTGGAGTAGCGATAGCGCGTTTCAAGCTTGCCGCAGACTGCTGCGACCCAGACCAAATGCAGGCGAGAAGCAAGAAATGCCAAACACCAAAGCGAGGTGTCATAAATTGCAAAAGCAGCATTGGACACGATGGCGCCTGCTGGCAAGAGACCAACAGGCAAGTAAGGCCGAGCTTCACTCGAATGAATTGGAATGATGATTGACTGGCTCCCTGGAGAACCCTGCGTCTGGCGAAACCTGTGCGGGAATTTGCTAGCCGGGCGAGTTTCCTTGGCCTTGCTTGCCGAGCGAAAATCCCGAACCTGATCAAA
>Ga0105239_10004942_pt1 | contig 15731 bp, 16 predicted proteins | sample KBSC44metaG_FD_92761 | JGI IMG/M metagenome (GOLD analysis project Ga0105239, IMG submission 92761) | Corn rhizosphere microbial communities from Kellogg Biological Station, Michigan, USA - KBS C4-4 metaG | ecosystem: Host-associated > Plants > Roots > Rhizosphere > Soil | place: Michigan, USA...
ATCTTTCAAAAACCACAAAACACGCCCTTTGTATTTGCCACCGATCCGCTGAAAAGCATAATCAACCGGGCATTGGGCAGGCGCAGATTTTATTTTAGACATTTTTGAAAATTTTTAATGCTGATTATCAACAATAGTATACAACTGGTGCGTAGAGTACCAAATGGTGCATACTTGACTCAAATATACTATCACCTATAGATTTGCTGTCTAAATATTTTTTTATGGAAGAAGTACAGACAGTTAACCGATCAGTTAAACCAACACATATGAAGAGTTATCACGTTCAGTACGGTGGCGGCCTTGAAGGCATCAACGTAAAACAACATTCCATTCCAACTGCAGGCAAACATGAAGTGCTTATTCGTATACACGCGAACTCGCTTAGTTATCGTGATATAAATATTCTGGATGGAAATTATCCGTTGCCCATAAAACCCGATGTAATTGCTGTGTCTGATGGCGCAGGCGAAGTAGTTGCCATTGGCGATTCTGTTACCCACACCAAACCAGGTGATCGCGTTGCAGTGCAAATGTTTCCCTTATGGTTAGATGGTCCCTTTGCGTGGGAGTATGCCCCGCAGATCGGTGGTTCACTGGATGGTATGCTTACTGAATTTGCCGTTGTTCATGAAGATGCAATTGTTCTCATTCCCGATCATCTTTCCTATGAAGAAGCTGCTACTTTACCCTGCGCAGCACTTACAGCATGGAATTCACTGACTGGTGGTAAACCATTGCAGGCCGGGCAAACAGTGCTTACACTCGGGTCGGGTAGCGTATCGCTCTTTGCTATGCAGTTTGCCAAACTGTTTGGAGCGCGTGTTATTGCTACCACCTCATCCGATGCAAAAGCAAAACGATTGAAAGAACTGGGCGCCGATGATGTAATCAATTATCGCGAAAACCCTGAATGGCATAAACTTGTAAGAGAACTAACCAACGGTCATGGTGTTGATCAGGTTGTTGAAGTGGCGGGTTCAACGATAGAACAATCTATTTTGTCGTGCGCTGTAGGCGGACAGGTAAATTTTATCGGTCGTATGGGAGGGGAATCGAAACCTATCAACCTCACAACACTATTTATGACGGCGGCTCATGTCAGGCCTATTGCTGTAGGCAACCGTTCTCAGTTCATTGCTATGAATAAAGCGATTGCAGTAAACAAATTACATCCGGTGATTGACAAAGTATTTCACTTTGATGAAGCGCGTGAAGCATTCAGTTATCTGTTGGCAGGAGGCTATTTTGGAAAAATAGTGATCAGTCATTCGGCTCCGCACAAGGTTCAATAACAAAGACTACCTGGCCAGAGGTGGACGAGATATAACATGAGGAAAAAATATCCCACATTACTTCTTTTATCTTCATCCCATCATGGCATGAAATGAGCATGTTTTTTTGCACATGCAGAAAGGATAGCACTACACTGCATGTGCAAAATCTGCTCAATGAAGAAGTTTCTTATTATTGCCCTTGTAATTTTAGTGGTTGCTGTCGGTGCATACTTTGGATGGAAGTTATTAAAGCCAATTCCTGCGCGGCCCGATACAGAGGCCGCTTTTGTGGCTGCTGTTCAAAAGGAAAGAAAGGCAAGTCATGAACCGACAGACATTAACCCCGCCCTCGATCTCTGGTACAAAAGCAGCGTTATTTATTCCCTTGATGTAGAAGTGTTTAAAGACAGCGATGGAGATGGCATCGGCGATTTTAAAGGGCTGATCAATCAGTTGGATTATATTCAGTCACTCGGGGCAGATGCAATATGGCTGCAGCCTTTTCAGCCAACACCGAATCAGGACGATGGATACGACATATCAGATTACTATCACATCGATCCGCGATTGGGCGACTCAACCGACTTTCAGCAATTTATTAAAGAAGCAAACAAACGAAACATCCGGGTGATTATGGACCTGGTGGTAAATCATACCTCCGACCAGCACCCATGGTTTATACAGGGCCGTAACAGGAACTCTCCTTATCATAGCTGGTATGTATGGTCGAAAGAAAAACCCGAAAATATAAACGTAGGCATGGTATTTCCGGGCGTGCAAAAGGAAATATGGAGCTACGATTCAGTAGCCGGTGAATATTATTATCACCGGTTTTATAAATTTCAACCCGATCTGAATCTGCAAAATCCGGCAGTAGAAAAGGAAGTTCAAAAAATTGTTGAATACTGGCTGAGCCAGGGCATTGCCGGTTTCCGCCTCGATGGCGTTCCATTCTTTATTGAAGTGCCGAAAACAAAAGGAGAAAAATTCGATCATCAGTTTGAAATATTAACCCGCCTTCGCCATATCATTCAGGCCAGGCGTCGTGATGGTATTGTTCTGGGCGAAGCCAATATTTTACCTGCAGAACAGAAGCAGTATTTTGGAAAGAACGGTGACGCCATGCATATGATGTTCAACTTTTATGTAAATCAGCATTTGTTTTATGCATTGGCCACGGGTGATGCGCAAGGGCTTGCTGATGCACTGCATGACACCAAAGACATTCCCGAACAGTCGCAATGGGCCCAGTTCCTGCGTAACCACGATGAAGTTGACCTGGGCCGCCTTAGCGATGAACAACGACAGAGAGTATATGCGGTGTTTGGTCCCGACAGCAGCATGCAGTTATACGATCGCGGCATCAGGCGACGGCTTGCACCTATGTTGCACAACAATCTCAATTTTATTGAATTTGCATACAGCGCCTTGTTTGCCATGCCCGCTACACCGGTTATACGATATGGCGAAGAAATTGGTATGGGCGACGATCTGTATTTAAAAGAACGGGAATCTGTTCGAACACCTATGCAATGGTCGAATCAGCGGAATGGCGGATTTTCAACAGCATCAAAAACCGTGAAACCAGTTATAGATACCGGCCAGTTTGGCTATCAGCATGTGAATGTTAATCTGGAAAAGAAGGATTCAGCTTCTCTGTTGAATTTTATTATACGAATGGTCCGGTTACGAAAGTCATGTCCCGAAACAGGATGGGGCGACTGGAAAGTATTGGAAACAGGCACGCCATATGTATTAGCTATATTGTATCACTGGCAAAATCGCTGGCTGGTGACCGTTCACAATTTCAGTAATGTGATGCAGCAGATTATTATCAATCCGGAAACACCGGGCCATACGCTGAAAAGCTTGTTAAGCAATAATCAAAGCATTGCCAGCGACGGTACACATATTCTGAGCATTGAAGGATATGGGTACAGATGGTACCGCGTAGAACAATAATGATGATTACCTGTTAATATTGAAAAGGTTGCCGCTTATTTATAGCTGAATTAATTTCGTGTCTTCTATACGCGGCACTTATTAAAACCGACAAAATTACCGGGGTATATTTTGATCATCGTCAACAAAAAAGAGTACAGCACAGGCAAACAACTACTTAATTTTCAATGTTTTTGACATGATCCCAATATTGTGGCACCTGCCATGGCAACAGCTTTGCAACAACAGAATGGAAAGATTATTGATACATAATTGATTAATCAGATCAAAAACCACATCGATCATGGAAACCGATTTTTCAAACACGATATTATGTACCGACGGACAGGAAAGGGTTTTTCACTTTGCCCGAATTAATTCGGTGGCTATCTATTATCACATTTCTGTGGTTGATGATAATGGCCGGTTAATAACTGCCACGCTCGCCAGAGATGAAGCAGGCCACTGGAAACTGCATGAGCAGGAATTGCCCCTGTGGTTTGCAAAAGCGGAACCTGAGCTGGCCAATACTATTGAAATAAAGGCAGGCAGACGAATCTGACCCTGCTAATTTTCAATAAATTATACCAGATCTGTTTTGTCATCACCCAGCCGGGCTGTTTCTTCTTCATCCAAATCGTCGTTTGGACTATGAACACTTAAATCAGGGTCGTGTTCAATATCTTTTTGCGCCTCGCTGAAGGCCTCTTCAGTGTGCTGAGGATCTGATTTTTTTGCAGGATGCTTCTTTTCATCCTTCTCTTTTTTGTCTTTATTTTTTTCGGGAAGCATGTGGTAACTTTTTAATAAAAGCCCTGAAATTTTTGTGCCCCGTTTACATTCAAAAAAGAAACCGGTTAAAAATAACCGGTTCCATACCCTTATGTTATGACTGAAGAAGACTAACTAACTTAAAACTACTTTTTTGCTTTGCAGCACATAGATCCAAAATGCAGCAGAAAGATAACTGGTAAGAACTAACAAAGCAGAAAAAGCATAATGTCCATGTTTAAAAAGAACAAAACTTGCTAAGCTGGCGATTACTATCAATATAATGGTAGTAAGAGTAAAGAACGTTTTCATATAAATGTTTTTTAAGGTGATTAGTTTTTTACGTGCTGTAAGCATATTGCTTTTATGTAATAATAGAAGGCAATGAAGGCAGGAAGTTTATTAAAGAAATGCTAAGAAGAAATAACTATTGAACAGTCAAATAACTAGTAATGAGTACATTAGGAATTCGTTAACAGAGAGGCGTTAAACGAAAAGTCCGAAAGCAAAACACCCACAGAGGCATTTCCTTTCGGACTTCTTCTGATACTATCGGAAAACTATTTCACCAGGCTCATTATTGTTTTTACACGTTCGCCTATGCCGCCATGGATATTCACATCATGCACAAGTATACTGTTGGCGAAATCCATAAAAGCAGGCTGATGTTCTTTTTTTCGACCGGTTTGTACATCTATACTGGTGAAGCTCGTCCATAAAATAGCTTTCAGCTGTGTTTGCTTTTCATCGAACATGAGCATTTCTACCAGCAGGTGCGTTTCGCCCAGCTCGATCAATCTTGATTCGATACACACTACTTCACTGTAAAAGGCCGGCCGTACATATTGTATATCATTGCGGCGTATTACCCAGCCCATTCCCTGTTTGTGATATTCGGGAAGCGTTACATTGTAAAATTGCTTCAGATGATCTTCTCTGGCATTCAGCATATAATCTATATACCGCGCATTGTTCAGATGTCCGTTGGGATCGCAATCACTAAACCGTACGGTGTAGAATGTTTTTAACTGCATAGTAGGTTGTATTAATTTGTCGTGAATCGACAGTCGGCAATCGGCAAATGTAAAATCAGCTATGAATCCGATTCACGATTGACGATTGACGAAAATAAACCATTCGGTATTTTTTACAAAGAAATGTTGATTGGTAATCGCTCGTCATGTTGGATGACTCAAATTCCTCTTGCAGTTTAAACATCCTTTTGCATCATTACCAGTCATCCCCTGAAAATCTACCTCCATCGCTGTTAATTGTCCATTCGCTCCAATTTGCAACCAAAAAGTTTCTGATGTAAAAGGCATTCCCTACCTTTGAGCCTCCTCAATTAAAAGCTTATGAAGTTTTAACTCACAGTTCGCTGCTGCATCAGGAATGCCCCACGAACATTTTGTTTCTTCTGCAACGATTTGTTAGCGCTTTGCTGCGCTCCCGTTATCATCTATTGTAATCATTTTTTAAACCGGAATTTGTATGTCGGACCAAACACCCAACATAGGTACCGTGCCGCGCAAGCGAGGTATCAAAACATTTTTTTCTTTATTCAAACTGGCTTTATCGGGCGAGCAGCAAGATTATACGCAAGGCAGTATTCGCCGTGCCGTATTTCTGCTGGCCGTTCCCATGATACTTGAAATGTGCATGGAGTCGGTTTTTGCCGTAGTTGATATTTTCTTCGTAGGGCGGCTTGGTAAGAATGAAGCCGTATCTACTGTAGTGCTTACCGAATCGGTACTTACTATTGTTTATTCACTGGCTATCGGATTAAGCATGGCTGCCACGGCTATGGTAGCACGACGCATCGGAGAAAAAAATCCTGAAGCTGCTTCAAAAGCGGGTACGCAATCTTTAATGCTGGCTCTTTTTATTACCGCCATTGTTAGTATTACCGGTTTAGTTTTTGCCCGGGAAATATTACATGCTATGGGCGCTTCACCACAAACCATTCAATTAGGAACCAATTACACCCGTACCATTTTTGGTGGAAGCGTTGTTATCATGTTGCTGTTCCTGATCAATGGTATCTTTCGCGGAGCAGGAGATGCGTCAATGGCTATGCGCTCTTTATGGATCGCCAATATCTGTAATATCATTTTGTGCCCGGTATTGATTTATGGCGCGGGACCGATACCTGCATTTGGTATTACCGGCGCTGCTATGGCTACTACTATCGGCCGCGGTATTGGCGTATCGTTCCAGCTATATAATCTATTCAGCGGCAAACGCATTATAAAATTGATCAGAAAGAACTTTGTGCCTGACTGGTCGATCATCAAAGCGATATCCGGCATAGCCTGGACGGGTACTGCACAGTTCCTGATTGCATCGGCAAGCTGGATGATCCTGGCCCGCATTATGGCTGAATTTGGCGATACTGCAGTGGCCGGTTATGGTGTAGCTATTCGCCTGATCATGTTCTTCCTGCTGCCAGCCTGGGGTATGAGCAATGCCGCGGCAACACTGGTAGGTCAAAACCTGGGCGCGCAACAACCACTTCGTGCCGAGCAATCGGTATGGCGCACTGCCCGCTACAATACGGTCTTTATGATCATTGTTACACTTATATTCATGTTGTTTGCTCAGCCCATAGTGGCTTTCATGAACAGAGATGTAAGTGTAGAATCCTACGCGGTACTGGCTTTGCGGATTATGAGCCTGGGTTATATCTTTTACGGAGTTGGTATGGTTGTTACGAATGCCTTTAACGGAGCAGGTGACACCAAAACGCCTACACTGATCAACATTTTTGGCTTCTGGCTGTTTCAGGTACCGCTGGCTTATCTGCTGGCGCTTGCTATGCATCTGGGCCCGAAAGGTGTTTTTATTGCCATTGTACTAACCGAAACAGGTATTACCATTGCCGGTATTATCATTTTCAGAAAGGGCAAATGGAAGAAGGTAAAGATCTGATGCCATATTTTTATTGATTTTATACTATCTGATTTAAAGTATAGGGGCTCTGCCGTTTGGCAGGGCCCTGTCTTTTAATAGGAATGGCTTTTGCATTTATTGAGTATTTTTAGCAATAACAATAAGTAGCAACAACCTGCATGAAGCAAATTCCCAATAATGCCATCCGGCAAATTCTGATACTGGCCACTATTGTAACCCTCGGTTTGGTATTATTCGACCAGTTAAAGGGATTAATTCCGTCGTTTCTGGGAGCCTATACGCTGTATGTAATGTTACGCAAATGGATGTTCATTTTACATGGCAAGTATAAATGGAAAAGTGGTTTAACCGCCGCCCTGCTGATGCTGCTTTCGTTTCTTATCATTCTGATGCCGATATTCCTGATTGTGAACATGCTCACTTCGAAAATTGCCTTCGCCATGGAACATTCGCAGCAGGTATTGGCTTCGTTGCAGACTTATGTGGGAAAAATAGAAAAGCGGTATAATATTCAAATCCTCACTGATGCGAATCTTGAAAAAATAAGCGACTGGGGAAGCTCTACAGTGCCAAAAATTCTGGGAGCCACCTTCGATACCGTTACGGGCATTGTAATTATGTATTTCATTTTATACTTCATGCTGGTAGACGGTCGCAAAATGGAATCTAAATTTTACGATTGGGTACCGCTGAAAGATGAAAACGTGATGGTGCTGCGTAAAGAGCTTAACAACATGGTATATGCGAATGCGGTAGGTATTCCGCTGATCGCCCTTTTACAGGGAATTGTAGGACTGATCGGTTACCTGATATTAGGGGTTGATGAGCCGTGGTTCTGGTTTGTGATTACCTGTTTAGCGAGTATGGTACCGGTTTTTGGGGCTGCGCTGGCCTATGTGCCGGTAGGCCTTTTGTTTTTTGCCAATAACCTGCCGGGCAAGGGCACCATTATGCTGATATACGGTTTTGGCATTATTGGTACCATTGATAACCTGTTTCGGTTTTGGGTGCTGAAGCGGATTGGAGATGTGCATCCGCTGATCACCGGTTTTGGTGTTATTATTGGAGTCAGCCTGTTTGGTTTTATAGGCATCATTTTCGGCCCCATTCTCATTTCAATGTTCCTGGTGTTCATTAAAATCTATTCGAATGAATTCAGCACAGAAAAGCACCAATAAATTTTCAAATTAACTACAATCCATTGAACTGTACACCTTTAACAAAGCTATAAGGTGCTCTAAGAAGTTTCACTTATCTGGGTATAGCCTTAAATACATATGCAATAAAAAAATACGGCGATTGGGCCCTTCTTAGGGTCAAAACCGATAATATTTTCTTCGATGCATCGTTTTACACCCGAATTGTTTTTAACCATTAATTGATCACTGTTAGTAAGTTCAGAACCTATGCATCGACCCGCTAAATCCATGTCCTTCGGCATCCTGCTGGGATTTTTGGCAGTTTCGCCGGTGATTACCTCCGGAACAGGAAAAGAGCCGAGAGGAGTGAAGTCAACGGATCCGGTTGTGTATTCAACGAATGCAGTTACCGGGATAATTTCGAAAACGGGCGCAATTACAAAATCTGCGGCCAGATTAATAGCTGAAGAAGCAGCGAATTTGTACGATATAATGGATCTTAAAAGCTTCGGTTTATCCGGAAAGGCTTTTGAATATGCCTGGAGGGGGTACAAATACCTGCTTCAAAAAGGAAAGATAAGTAAGAGTGAAGTGCTTTCTATTTGCGACTTTAGTCAGTCGTCGCGCCAGAAAAGATTTTATGTAATCGATGTGGCCGAAAAGAAAGTATTGGTAAATACCTGGGTGGCCCATGGCCATAATTCGGGGGGAGAATATGCCAAATCTTTTTCCAACAGTCCTGATTCGCATAAAAGCAGTCTTGGTTTTTATGTAACCGGCGGCACCTATTATGGAAGCCATGGACTGTCGCTGAAAATTGATGGCATGGAAAGAAGTATCAACGATAAAGCCAATGCGCGCAATATCGTAGTACATGGTTCGCAGTATGTAGGAGAAGATTATCTGAGCCGTGCACCTATTACCGGCCGCAGCTTTGGATGTCCTGCATTGCCCGAAAGTGAAGTAGCTAAAGTAATTGAAGTTATAAAGGATGGTTCATGTCTGTTCATTTATCATCCAACCAAAAGTTATTTACAAAAGTCAAAAGTTTTGAATGGTTAGATAGGACAAACTTCAGATGGTTTGAAGGTAGAAAGCTCAACGTAGGAATCCGTACCCTATGGTTGGGCTTTTCTTTTTTATTTACTGCAACCAAACTGCTATGAGCTGGCAAAGCGCACCGGATATAAGACCCGAATAAATTTCGCGTTGTGTGTGATCTGAAACGATCAGTCGTGAAGTACAAACCAGTCCGGCAATAAAAACAGCCATGGAGAAATATACGCCGGTAACATCCTGCTGACTGAAAGCCTGCAACAGGAAAAACATCGCCATTCCGCCCACGGCTATAGCATGCATGCTTATTTTACCCAGGATATTTAAAAACCAGGCGGCGCACACAGCAAGAAACGATCCCAATAAAAAATTCAGGAACGATGCCGGATTCTCGTGCTGACTATGGAAAACATACCAGGCCCAGAAATAAAAGATCATGGCTGCTGCGTAGGGAATGATCCTTTCTTTTTGCGTTCTCAAAAACATGGATTGTATGAGTTTGAGCCTCCACATTAAAAAAACGGCAAAGCCCGGTATAAAGCCGGTATTAAAAAAAACGGATAGAAGTCTGAAGAATTTCAGTTTTACTGAGACGCCTGCAAATGCATAGGGATCTACAAAAAGCAAAAATGCAGTTACGTAGGCCGGAATAAACAACGGATGAAATATATAGGAAACCAAATGCGCTGCTACTCTAACAGGCGCAGATTGTTTGGGAGGTATCGCAGCAAGGGGTGTTGTAGACATAATAAGTTGTTACAGTTCTTTGCGTAAGCGTGCTACCGGAATATTTAATTGCTCGCGGTATTTGGCTACGGTTCTGCGCGCAATATTATATCCTTTTTCCTGAAGCAGCTCAGTCAATTTTTCATCACTCAGGGGTTTCTTTTTACTTTCTCCTTCAATGAGATCGCTGAGGATCTTTTTTACCTCGCGGGTAGATACTTCTTCGCCACTGTCGGTACTAAGCGATTCACTAAAGAAGAATTTCAGGCGGTAAGTACCAAATTCAGTCTGCACAAATTTACTATTGGCAACACGGCTTACCGTAGAAATATCGAGCCCTGTTCTTTCTGCAATATCTTTTAAGATCATTGGCTTCAGCGTGGTTTCATCACCGGTAAGGAAAAAATCGTGCTGGTAAGTCATGATCGTTTCCATTACGCTGTGTAAAGTATGCTGACGTTGTTTAATGGCATCAATAAACCATTTGGCAGCATCTATTTTCTGTTTTATAAACAGAACGGCCTCTTTCTGCCGCTTGTCTTTTTTGGCGCCTTTATCGTATTCGCGCAACATATCGCGGTAGCCCTCGCTGATGCGCAGATCGGGAGCGTTTTTTGAATTGAGGGTAAGCTCGAGTTTGCCGCCGTTATTATAAACAAAGAAATCGGGCACTACATAGCTTTCAGCCTTATTGATATCGCCATGATTACCGCCGGGCTTGGGCGTAAGCTTAATTATCTGGCCGATCACATCCTTCAATCCTTCATCATCGAGGCTTAATCCGCGTTGTATTTTATCGTAATGCTTTTTGGTAAACTCGTCGAAATATTCTGTGAGAACATCAATAGCCTTGTCAACTCTCTTTCCTTCGCGGTGCTGTCTTTGCAGTTGCAGCAGCAGGCATTCCTGCAGATCGCGGGCGGCTACGCCGGGCGGATCAAATTGCTGAACCAGACGAATGACCGATTCAACTTCCTGCTCGTTGGTATCAATATTTTGTCTGAATGCAAGATCATCAACAATAGCGATCGTTTCGCGTCGCAGATATCCATCATCGTCAATACTGCCTACGATCTGCTCAGCAATCCGGCGCTCTTTATCGCTTACTTTGAGCATGCCGAGCTGAGCAAGTAAATGTTCATGAAAAGAAGTTTCTATTTTATAAGGAACTGTTTTTTTATCATCCATTTCGGGATAGTTATCATCCCGAAGTTTATAGTCTGCTATTTCTCCATCTTCATCACCTACATATTCGCTGATGTCAATATTATTATATTCATCCTCGCTGCCATCTACATCAAATTCTTCTTCATCACTGCTATCGAATTCATCTTTGTTTTCATTATCAAATTGGTCATCGTGATTATCTTCAGATAATTCCAAAGCAGGGTTTTCTTCCAATTCTTCTTTAATTCTTTCTTCAAGATTGGCAGTAGGCACCTGCAGCAGTTTCATTAGCTGAATTTGCTGGGGAGAAAGTTTTTGTAATAACTTTTGCTGTAAACTTTGACTCAATGCCATGTGCGTCAATATTTTATTCAGTTAGCACCAAAAATATTTTTTTAAAATTCGCGGCGACCACAAAAATCAGGCCGTAAATTTACAGACAAATGTAATCAACGTTGTGAAACGATTTTATAAAATTATTACGATTGTGGTTTTTTGTTGCCCAACTGGGGGTATTTCCGCTCAAAACATCGGAAATTTAACATATGAGCACAGATTATTTACTCCTGAAAAAGTGTCTGTTGTTTCCATGTATCATTTGCCTGAAAAATTCGGGTCGCATGGCAATCATATGATTACGGTTCCACAAACTGCCGCTATGCCTGTATTGCCGCACCTGCCGGCGATTACTCCTATTGGCAGTGATTACTATACCCAACATTTTGGATTCTTTTGTGAAAAAGAATGGCTGTTTGAAAAAACCACGCGTGTGCCGCTCAGGTTTCGCCTGGGGTCGCTGGACTATGTAAATAAGCTGGAGCAAAAGCCGCTTAGCGGCGGATTATCTTATTGATTACAGAGCAATCGTTTTGAAACTTATTTAAAGAGTTCAATGCTGCTCCGGGTGTTAATCCTTGAAAATATTTCTGCAACCATAGTTTGGAGCTATCGGGCATCGTATAAGAGTTGAACCTTGCTCTTTCTGCATCATTTTCTGCAAAAGCCGTTGCGGCCATATACATTCTGCGCAGCGCGTAGTACATGCTATCACCCTGATTACTGTTGACGATCAGGCTATCTACTATTCCGGGTTTATTACCGCCAACCTGGGCTTTTTCAAGCGCCATCTGAGCCTGCATGATCTGTGAAGTGGCATCCAGAAAAATGATCGACAGGTCGTTGTTACGGTACGATGCTCTTCTTAAACTATCGATGTGTTTTTGAGCAAGCCGGGCTGAGTCGCTTAGTTTGGGCAAGTCTTTGCTTTGCGTGGAATTATTATTACAGGACGTTGCTACCAATAAGGCGGCCAGTAAAAGGGGTATACCTGTTTTTATAGAAATAGAGGTTCTTTCCATATTAAAAATGTCCCGCGAAGCGCGGGACTATAGTAAACGCCGGGTGCGGCGTTAAAATTATCGTTAGGCAGAGATCTTTTGCGCAGCGAGAACTTTCTTAACCACACCGGCTATTTTTTCACCTTTTTCTTTCATTTGTTGTTCAGAAAGTGACAGGGGGATCTGTGTGGTGATGCAGCGGTTCATAATGGCATCACTGACAGAAAAATCTTTATTGGCCTGTTGTATGGCTGCGGCTTTCAAATCGGGATGCAGCGCGTTCAGCGTAATTCCTTTTTTAAGGTGCTCCCATTTGCGGATATAATGCCAGTTGTGATCGTACCAGTAGAAATTACCACCCCATATATTCTGGGCTTTCATTTCTGCAATAACAGCCTGGGTCAATTCTTCTGTAGGCAAAAACCAGCTTAAAAAAGTACAGCTGTCGCCGGCTGTATCAAGAATACGGCGGAATTGAATTTCAGGAACCTGCGACAGAGCGGTTTTTAACTGTGCATGACCGGCGCGCTGAGTAGAAAGAAATTCTTCCAGGCGGCTGAATTGTGCCAATCCTACTGCAGCATGCAGTTCAGAAATACGGTAGTTATATCCTAAGAATGGATGCAGATCAGCGCCGCGGTCAACACCTTTATGGTCATGGCCGTGATCGCTGAAGCCATCGGATTTGATAAAAATATCTTCGCTATTTGTTACGATGGCGCCGCCCTCGGCACAGGTAACGATTTTTACAAAGTCGAATGAATAGGTGCCTGCATTACCAATAGTGCCCAGATATTTTCCCTTCCAGGTAGCGCCAAAGCTCTGACAGGCGTCTTCGAGCAGGATCAGATTATGTTCTTTACAGATCTGCTGTAAGGCGTCCAGATCGGCCGAAGCGCCGCACATGTGCACGGGCATCACACACTTTGTTTTAGGCGTAATGGCTTTACGAACTGCTTCAGGGTTCATGGTTAATGTATCATCTATATCAACCAGCACAGGAATGGCGCCAACACTTAATATAGCTTCAAAGCTGGCTACGAACGTAAAAGTTGGCATAATTACCTCATCGCCAAAACCAATTCCCAAAGCGCTCATTACAGTTGTTAAGGCAGTGGTACCGCTGGATACCAGTTGTGTATACTTACAACCGAACTTGTTACTGATGGCTGCTTCCAGTTCTTTTGCTTTCCATATTCCTTTACGGGCTCCGTCGAAGCCATACCGCATAAGAATACCTGTTTGCAATACATCATTTACATGTTTGCGCTCCATGTCGCCAAAAAGTTCAAAGCCGGGCATATGAAAAAAGTTTGTGGTTTATTGTTTGTGGTTTGCCGTTTTCTGCTAAATATTTAGCTTATCTGACGAACAAAGGTAGAAAAATATGAGGTAGGGCATAAATCACAGGAAACAAATCTCAATTTCCAAAAGAAATCACTTTGAGATTGAAATTTGATTTTGCGATTTTATCAATTACTGGGTTCCTGCAGTGGCATTTTCTTTATTTACCGTCCAGCCGACCCTATCCACTTTAACAGCTTCGAGTTTTACCGGCCAGTTGGGGTAAGGTTTGCTTTCATTATTTTCATCGTCGATACAGGTTACATAAAACCGTACAAACTTGCGGTCGGCGCGTAGCGGAGCATAAAACACGCTGGTATCGCAACAGGGATCGAAGCGACTACCTATTAGTTGGGAATTATAAAAGTTATTATTGTTGTACTCCTCATTATAGCAGGCGTACAGGCGGTAACATTTTATATTTCTTTTTTCACCGGGAGCCTTGACCACTTCTATTTTCAGGGCTGTGTCAACCGGTTTTATAGACACCACATCGGGAGCGGTAGGTCTTAGCGAATCGATCCATGGCATGGGTGGTATCATAGCGGGTTCTTTATAATAATGATACCGGAGGCTATCGCACCAGCCGAGGGGATTTTTTACAAACGATTGGGTGCTGAAGTAAATAGCGCCTTGTATCTGTGGATACTGGCGCATGGCCTGGATCTGACGGGGAATTTGGGTTTTATCGCGCCAGGCAGCGTTGGTACCGGCTTTAAAAATACCGAGGCCTATATAGCAATGCCGGCCATAAGTATGTTTAGCCCACCAGTCGAGCAATACTTCATAAGCTGCGCGGGGATGGCCAAATTCAAAATAGAGCTGTGGCGCTACATAATCAATCCAGCCGTTTTTCAACCAAAGCACAATATCGGCATATAAGGCATCGTAACTGGTAATGGCCGCTGTTTCGCTGCCATCAGGGTCCTGACTTTTGTTACGCCAAATGGCAAAGGGTGAAATTCCAAAGCGGCAATACCTGTTTTCTTCTTTAATAGCGGTACTGATCTTATAAATAATAGAGTCTGTATTACTACGCCGCCAGTCGGGCAAACTCAATCCGTTGCCATATTTCTTATACGATTCCTGATCGGGAAAATCTTTGCTGCCTTCGGGATACGGATAAAAATAATCATCAAAGTGAATGGCATCTATATCGTAGCGGCTGACTATATCACGTATAACATTTACCACATATTGCTGCGCTTCTTTATTACCGGGATCGAAGTACCGGGTACCAGCGTAGGTTAAAAACCAGTCAGGATGAAGACGTGTAATATGATTGGGAGAGATGGAAGATTTGCCTACTGCAAACTCGGCACGATAGGGATTGCACCACGCATGAAATTCCATGCCCCGTTTGTGTGCCTCTTCAATCATGAACTGAAGGGGATCGTAATAAGGGGCTGGAGCTTTACCCTGTTTGCCTGTAAGCCACTGGCTCCAGGGTTCGTATTGTGAAGGATAAAACGCATCGGCACAGGGGCGTACCTGCACAATTACGGCGTTCAACCCGTTGCGCTTATGCATTTCGAGCAGATTGATATATTCTGCTTTCTGGCTTTCGGCATTATAATTTCCTTTGGTAGGCCAGTCGATATTTTCAACCGTAGCGATCCACGCAGCACGAAATTCGTATTTGGGTTGAGCGCATATAATTCCTGCACAAAAACAGGTAATAACCAGCAGGCTGATGTGTTTCTTCATGTCGGATTAAAAAGATTAACGGATGTATAAGTTACGTTATTCTGACCTTCTTATTTTGTCTAGTAAATGATTTAACATTTTGGCTTCTTCTTCAGAAATATTGCCTAGCAGGGCGTCCATTTCTTCATTGTAACTGTCGAGCTTTTCCAGTAATTGTAAACCCGCATCGGTGATAGTTACATCTACTAATCGCCGGTCGGTTTTGCAGATTACTTTCTGTACCAGTTGTTTTTTTACCAGCCTGTCTACAATCCGGCTGGTATCGCTCATTTTATCCAGCATCCGTTGCCTGATCTGCAGGGTTGACAAAGGCTTTCCGGCACCACGCAGTATACGAAGAATATTATACTGCTGTG
>Ga0105239_10004944_pt1 | contig 15730 bp, 8 predicted proteins | sample KBSC44metaG_FD_92761 | JGI IMG/M metagenome (GOLD analysis project Ga0105239, IMG submission 92761) | Corn rhizosphere microbial communities from Kellogg Biological Station, Michigan, USA - KBS C4-4 metaG | ecosystem: Host-associated > Plants > Roots > Rhizosphere > Soil | place: Michigan, USA...
ATCTTCACGCCGGCCGCCGTGAGCCCCGCGCCGCCGGTATGGTTGTTCAGGTCGCAACCCCAAGTCAAGCCAGGGCGAATCCTGATGCAGATCAAAGCGCGGAGGCGCGGGACGCGTAACGTCGAGGGCGGACACCGGAGAACCAAGTTCGTGCTATTCCGCCAATTCCCGTTTCCCTCATAATCGAAGCGAGACGGCCGCATCCATCGCATGCGCTGCGGCAGAATATTCCTCAGAAGGCCAAAATGAAGCTACGCGATCTGTTCAACCGCCGTTCCGTCGGCCGGGCAGCCGGTGTCGGGCTTGTGCCTCTGACAGCCCGCGTCCAACGCCACGGCAGAACGTTGCTCAAGATTGGATTGTGGATCGTGGGTGTCGTGGCGCTGTTTGCGGTGGTTGGATTCTTCGTCGTGCCGCCGGTCGCCAAGCACTATCTCGTCAAGAATCTCTCGGAGCTGCTGAACCGTCCGGTGGCGATCCAGGAGATCAAGGTCAACCCATTCAGCATGACCGTGACGGTGCGCGGCTTCGTCATCAAGGAGCCCGACGGCAACGCGGAAGTGTTCGTCTCGTTCGAGGAGCTGTTCGTCAATCTGCAGGCCGAGTCGATCATCCGCCGAGGACCGATCTTCGACGAGATCCGGCTCGGGCGTCCTTACGCGCACATCGTCCGCCACAACGACGGCAGCTACAACTTCACCGACTTGGTGAAGAAGTTCTCTACGCCAAGCTCGGAGCCGCCGCCGAAGGAAAAGTCCGCGCCCTTACGCTTCTCGCTGAACAACATCCAGGTGTATGCCGGCAAGGTGCTGTTCGACGACCAGCCCAAGAAAGCGCAGCACACGGTGACCGATCTGAACATCGCGATCCCGTTTCTGTCCAGCCTTCCTTACCTGGCCGACCGTTATGTGCAGCCGTCCTTCTCGGCAAAAGTGAACGACACGCCGGTCGCGATCGACGGGCGTACCAAGCCGTTCGAAGATTCGCTCGAAACGCAAGTCGACTTGAACATCTACGCGCTGCAGATTCCGCGTTATGTCGAGTACGTGCCGATCGACCTCGGCTTCAAGATCCCGTCGGGCACGCTGGACGCGCGCCTCACCGCCACGTTCACGCGCCATCGCGACAAGACGCCGGCGCTGGTTGTAGCAGGCAAGGTCGCGTTGACGAAGTTTTCGATGACCCAACCGGACGGCCGTGCGCTTGCGAATCTCGAGAAGCTGGAAATACCGGTGGACTCCGTCAAGGTCTTTGCGCGTGACGCAAAGCTTGGGATCGTCTTGGTGCAGGAACCTGAAGTCTTCGTGCGGCGTGAGCGCGACGGCAAGCTGAACTGGATGAGCATTCTGCCGCAGTCGTCGGAATCGACAACGAAGACGGCGCCAGCAAAACCCGCCGAGGACGAGGAGACGCCTCTCAAGTTTGCGGTTGCCGAAGTCAAGCTCGAGAAGGGACAGGTGCATTTCGAGGATCACGCGACACCCAAGCCATTCAAGACCGACATCGAGAGTATCGAGGCATCCGTACAGAAATTCACCGTGCCGCAGACCGAGCCCGCGCTGGTCGAGCTGGGATTCGATACCCGCTTCGGGGAGCGCGTGAAGCACGCCGGCACGCTTTTCGTCACACCGCTCAACGTCGATGGAAGCCTCGAGTTGAGCGGCGTCAAGCCGCGCAACTATGCCCCCTACTACAGCCAGTTCGTTCTGTTCGACGTTGTAGACGGGACGCTCGACGTGTCGACGCACTTCCGCGTTGCACAGAACGAGCAGAAAGTCTCGGCCACCGTCTCGGCACTCGACGTCTCGCTCACCAAGCTGCGCCTGCGCAAACGCGGTGCGCAGGACGACTTCCTGTCGCTGCCGGCGCTCGCGATAAAGGGCGTCGATCTGGATCTCGACAAACGCTCGGTGCAAGTCGCGGAGGTGTCGAGCAAGGACGCCCGTCTGCGCGCGGTACGCGAGAAGGATGGGACCATCGATCTCACGCGCCTCACTCCAGCGGCCGAGACGACGGACAAGACAGCGGCGCCGCCTGCGCATGCCGCCAAGCCGTCCGGCGACGACTGGCATTGGCTCGTGAAGAAGATCGCGCTCGACCGCTACGGGGTCACGTTCGACGATCAAGTCCCGTCGCCGGCAGCCACGCAGGTCGTCGAGCCGATCAAAGTATCGGTAGAGAACCTGTCGAACCGTCGCGATTCGACAGCCAAGGTGGCACTGGAGCTCGGCATGAATCGCACCGGCAAGCTGGTGGCGTCGGGTCCGGTCGGGATCAACCCGATCAGGGCCGATCTGGCTCTGGATGTGAAAGGCGTCGATCTGGTGCCGTTGCAGCCGTACTTCGGAGAGAAGGTCAACATTCTCGTCACGAGCGGCAACGTGGAGGTGCGCGGAGACCTCGGAGTCAAATTGCCGGATGCGGGGCCGCTAGCCGTCACATACAAAGGCGAAGCCGGCGTCAACAGCTTCGCGTCGGTCGACAAAGCCAAGTCGGAGGATTTCCTGAGATGGAAGACGCTTCATCTCGGCGGCATCGACACGACCACGCAACCGTTCGCGCTGCAGATCCAGGAGATCGCGCTCACCGACTTCTACTCGCGCATCATCATCTATCCGACCGGTCAGCTGAACCTGCAGACCATCACGGCCTCGGACAGCGCAGCCGCGCCTGCTGATCAGACAGCGCCCGGCGAGCCAGAAGCGAAAACGACCGCGCCCAAAGACAAGCCGGCGCCACCACCGCCATCAGCGGCTGCGCCTCGGGCGAACGCTCCCCCGCCTCCCATCACCATAGGCAAGGTGACGCTGCAAGGCGGCGACGTGAGCTTCACCGACCTGTTCATCAAGCCGAACTACTCCGCGAATCTGACGGAGATCGGCGGTTCGGTCACCGGGCTTTCGTCGCAGCTCGACACGACCGCCGACGTCGATCTGCGCGGCCGCTTCGCCAAGACTGCGCCGGTGCTCATCAAAGGCAAGGTCAACCCGCTCGTGAAGAACCTGTTTCTCGACATCAAGGCGAACGTACACGACATCGAGCTCGGGCCGTTCACGCCGTATTCGGGCAAATACGTCGGTTACGCGATCGAGAAGGGCAAGATGTCGTTCGACGTCGCATACAAGGTCGAGAACCGCAAGCTTTCCGCAACCAACCGCTTGGTGCTGGACCAGCTCACCTTCGGCGGCAAGATCGAGAGCCCGACCGCGACCAAGCTGCCGGTCCTGCTGGCGGTGGCGCTGCTGACCGACCGCAACGGCGTCATCGACGTGAGCCTGCCGATCTCGGGCTCGCTCGACGATCCGAAGTTCAGCATCGGCGGGATCGTGCTGCAGATCATCTTCAACCTGATCGAGAAGGCCGTCACCGCTCCGTTCGCCTTGATCGGCTCGATGTTCGGCGAAAGCGGACAGGAGCTCTCGTACGTGGACTTCGAAACCGGTCGCGCTGTGCTCGCGGGGGGCGGGGAAGAGAAAATGAACAAGCTGCAGAAGGCGCTGGTCGATCGACCCAAGCTCAAGCTCGACATCACCGGGCACGCTGACCCAGACAAGGACCGGGAAGGCCTGCGCCAACATCGCTTCGACGAGCTCGTAAAAGCGCAGAAACTGAAGGATATGGTCAAGAAGGGGGCATCGGTGACGTCGTCTCTAGACGACATCAAGATCGAACCGGAAGAATACGAGTCTTATCTCAAGCGCGCCTACAAAGAGGCGAAATTTCCGAAGCCACGCAATTTGCTTGGTTTCACCAAGGATCTGCCGAAGGAAGAGATGGAAAAGCTCATGCTTGCCAACATCAAAGTGACCGACGATGACCTGATCCAGCTCGCCAATCAACGCGCGCAGGTTGCCAAGGACTTCGTTACGCGCGACGCGCAGGTCACGGTAGATCGCGTGTTTCTGCTGGCGCCGAAGGTTCAGCCGGCCGGCGGTGACGCCAAGCCGGCCGCCCGCGCGGACTTTGCTCTCAAATAAAGGACCCCAGCGCATGAAGCCCGCCATTGCATTTGAAATCGCTGCATCTGAAATCATCGCATTTGAAATCCGCATCGTATTTAAGATCGCGGCCGCCTTGGTGATCGCGAGCCTCGCGCTACCCGCCTCTGCTGCCGATGAGGCCAAGCCGCCGGCAGAGAAGGAGAACGGCTTCAAGCACGCGGCCAAGGTGGTCGGGCACGATGCCAAGACTGCGGCCCACCAGGCAGCACATGCCGCGAAGGAGACTGGCAAAGCTATCGGCGAGGGCACGAAAAAGACCGTCAAGGAAATCGGCCACGCCATGCAAGAGAGCGCGGCAAGGACCAAGAAAGAAGCCAAAGAGACGTTCAAGTAACCCGCCCGCCCCTTGAATCCGGCGCCGAACGAGTCCTTCCCGCCACCCACGGAAGCTCAGCATCTATAACTTTCGCCGGGTTCAATCTATAACTCGCTGTACGTATCTTCGCGGTCAAGTGAATGTTGCACTTGAAACGGAGACGACGATGCACAGCAACCCGTCGGTTCAGGCTCCCGGCCTTCGGCCGCCAGTCATCCCCGTTCCTCGTAGCGCCGCTAGACTGCGGCGCGGTGCACCATCTTCGAATCTCCTGAGGAGGAGGGCGCCCGATCAGGCCCCTCCTGTTGCAGATGGTCCGGATGTCTCCAGGCGCCGGACCATCTGTCCTTTTTCTGATCCCGCCCGCCCAAAGCCGCGGTAAGCGCTTCCGAATTCCCACATCGAGATCCTCTGCTAGAGGCACCCATGCTCCCCTCACACGACCCAGTCGTAGACGATACCGAAACGGTTACGCCGACCTCCCAGCCAGCCTGCAACTACCTGCTGGCAGGACTGCCGTTTCCACCGGCAAAAGTGAGCGCAGACCCCATGACAGCGTCCAAAAATGGGCGCAAGATGTCGGCCGCACGCAAGGGGACGGGACTCATGAAGGTTTTGCTGGCGGCTCACCCGGGGTTGTTCGCAGATGCGTTCAGCGGCTCGCTTGCCAAGCTTGCACCCCAAGTCGAAGTGCAGCGCTGCGACCCCGACCGGATGGAGGAGCCCGATCCGGCGAACGGCTACCGTCTCGTGGTGGTCGATGCCGATGCCGTCCCTGGTCAGGCCGTCAACCTGGTCCGCAGCTTCCACACGAGCTTCGCGGCCGCGCCGGTGGTTGCGCTCGCGAGTGCGCTCGATGAGAACTTCATCGCCACCATCATGCATGCCGGTGCCCAGGCATATCTCCCGAAGAGCTATAGCGAAGTGCAGGCGCTCGGCGTGCTGCAGGTCGTCCTTCAGGGCGCCAGCCATCGACCGCAGTCCGAAGCCGTGGCCGGCTTGCCGGAAGCGCACGAGGGCGCACCGAGAGCCGACGCGGAGCGCAGCCGCCGCGGCGGCGGTAACCCATACAGCCTGACCTGCCGCGAGCTCGAAGTGTTGACCCAGGTCTGCGAAGGCCGCTCGAACCTGAACATCGCCAAGCGCCTCGGCATTACGGAGGGCACGGTAAAGATCCATCTCAGCAACTCGTACAAGAAGCTCGGCGTCGAGAACCGCGCGCAGGCGATCCGCATCGTCGAGCGCCTCGATCAAGTGCGCAACATGGAGCTCGACGATGCCGAGCAGGGCGCCTCGCTGCGCGACTGGTTGCTGCCGCACATGTCGCACGAAGCTCATCGCAAGGGCGAAGTGCTGTTCCGCAAAGGCGATCCGGCGCGCGCGCTGTACTTCATCCAGCAGGGCACGGTGGCGCTGCCGGAGATCCGCAAGGAGATGGTCGAAGGCGCGTTGTTCGGTGAGATCGGCATCTTCGTGCCCGAGCAAACGCGCACTTGCACGGCGCGCTGCGAAACCGATGCGCAGCTGTTTTGTCTGACGGCCGAGCGCGCCAAGCGCCTGTTCTTCGAGAATCCTCAGTTCGCGTATCACGTGATGCAGTTGATCTCGCGGCGCCTGCGCGACGATCAGACACGGTTGCACTGAACAAGCGCGCATAAGCTGCGCGCACCCAGACCTTCCGGATGAGTCCGCGTGCCATTCTGGGGGCCCCGTGGCCCGCCTGGAAGCATGGTCTCATCGCGGGCATCGGCATCGCGATACTCGGTGGCGCGCTGAGCGCGTCGCCGTGGCTCTGGGCTGTTCAGGAGAGCTTCGACCTTTGGGCTCTGTTCAAGCTGCGCGGCCCGAGAACACCGCCCGACGATATCGTGCTGGTCACGATCGACCAGCAATCGTCCGACCGCATCGCGCTTCCGGCCAACCCGGACGCGCGCGCGCGCTGCCTCGATCTTAAGGTCGGAGAGGCCCCGCCCTCTTACGAACGGTTGCCGCCGCCCCATCTCGTGATGCGCTGGCCGCGCTGCTTGCACGGACGTGTGGTACGCGCGCTGGCTGGAGCCGGCGCACGCGTCATCGCGCTCGATATTTCGTTTCGCCCGTTCTCGTCGTCGCCGTCGGAGACGAAGTTGGATGATGACGAGCAGGACCGCACACTGGCTCAGGCCATCGACTCGGCGGGCAATGTGTTGCTCGCACAATGGCTCGATCCGATCGAGCTGAGCCGCCAACGCGCCGCTGGAAACTCGCCGCAGCGGCCGGCCCGCATCAGCCCGCTGATCGCATCCGCCGCGCTCGGCGCCGCACCTCTGCGGCTTGCCTGGGGCTTGTCGGGACGGGTCAACAGCTTCGCCGCGTTCAGCGAGGAGGAAGTTCCAATCGCGAGTTTGCCGGTGCTGGCGTTCCATCTGGCCGCAGCCGATGTCCACCCGGACTTCGTGCGGCTGCTCGCAAAGGTCAGCCCGGACAATGCCGAGCTCCTTCCGCGCACGACCGACGAGCTGATCAGGACACGGCCCCTGCAGGCGACTTCGCTCGCCATCCGATACCTGGTAAGAGCCGATCCAAAGGTAGCCAGCGCATTGCGCGATACGGTCGACGGCCGTCAGAGCGCCGATGTGCCCGCGACGCGACGCGAAGCGCTGCGTGCGTTCGTCGACGTGTATGCCGGCGATGCGCTGCGCTACCTCAACTTCTATGGCTACCCGGGAACGTTCCCGAGTGTGAGCTACGCGGACGTTTTGAAAGGCGCGACCGCAGGCGGCGGCCCCGCCTTGCAGCAATTACGCGGCAAGACCGTCGTGTTGGGCTATGCTGACTTCACGCCGTTGCAACGCGACGACCACTATCCCACGGTCTACACTACCAGCGACGGTGTCAAGCTCAGCGGCGCCGAGATTCTCGCGACCGCCATCGCAAACCTGGCAAGCCACAACAGCGTCATCGCACCGCTACCCGCGCTGCGCGCAGCAATCACCGCGGCGTTCGGCCTGGCGCTGGGTTTGATTCTCCTGGTACTGCCCGCACTGCGCGGCCTCGCGGTTACCAGCGTGTTCGTGGCCGGCTATCTCGCCGTGGCACTGCTGCTGTTCCGGTTCGATGCACTCTGGTTGCCGGTGCTCGTGCCGCTGATCATTCAAGCGCCGGCCGGCGTCTTGTATACCGTCGTGCACCACTACCGCGAGATGGGCCGCAAGCGCGACGAGCTGCGCCTGTTGTTCGGCAAGTTCGTCCCGGAGCGCGTGATCGAGGCGCTGCTGGAAAATCGCGAGAAGCTGGATACCGTTACCGAGCCGGTCCACAGCGTGTGCATGGCCACCGATGCCGACCGTTTCTCGACGCTCGCCGAAAGCATGCATCCGGCGCAGCTTGCACGCTTTCTCAATCAGTATTTCCAGGTCGTGTTCGCGCCGATCACCGAGGAAGGCGGCGACATCGTCGACGTGGTCGGCGATGCGGTGCTGGCCGTATGGACCGGAGCGGATACCGATCGCTCGCTGCACGTCAAGGCGACCGGCGCTGCGCTCGAGTTGATGGCTGCGGTCGAACAGTTCAACGCAGGCTCGCCGTCCGCACGTCTGCCGACGCGCATCGGCATTTCCGCGGGCCCGGTTTCGACCACGCCGGTCGGCGCAGTCAACCACTACGAGTTCCGGCCGGTGGGCGACACGGTAGTGACGGCGACGCGACTACAAGAGCTGAACAAGCGACTGGGCACGCGTATTCTGGCGACCGAAGCATCGGTGCGCGGAGTCGATACGCTGCTCGTGCGCGATCTCGGTGCATTTCTGCTGCGCGGCAAGACCGTCCCGACAACGGTGTACGAGGTCGTCGACGAGCGCCAGAACGCCGGTGCACATGTCCTGCAGCTGTGCCTGGAGTTCGCGCTCGCGCTGGACGCACTGCGCAGCGGCCGGCGTCAGAACGCGCTCGACCGCTTCCGTGCGATACACGATCGCTATCCGCAAGACGGGCCGACTGCGTTCTACGTTCAGTGGCTTTCCGCCAATCCACTGACGAGTCCTGCCGTCATTCCACAGTGAATCACGCTCGCCGGTTGGGTTCGACACGGACAGGGGCAGATGCGTCGCACACACTATGCCGAAAGTCAGTTGCGTTCGAATCGAAAAAAGTTATACATTCGAACTGGGACTCGCTCGTCATCCTTAGCTTCCGGCCGGCCGTCGAGATGACAGTGGGCCAAGGGAGGAGTAGCAAGGATGTCTAAGCTCGGCAGATCGGTACGACTCCGTTTGGCGCGAACTGGTTTATCGCTGGAACTGCTCGCAGCGCTCTTCGCCTTTTGCGCTCATGCCCAGGCGGCAGACACCGAAGCAACATCGGCATGCGCCACGCCAGTGGGCCGCATCGTATCGGTGCAAGGCACAGTCGAGGTGCAGCGGGCCGGGCAGCAGGCCTGGACCACGGTCAAGCGGCTCGACACGCCCATATGCCAGAAAGATTTCATCCGCACCGGTTCTGCATCCCGCGCTGCACTGGTCGTCTTGCCCGAAAAATTTATTCGCGTCGATCAGAGCTCCACGCTGTCGATCGAGATAAAGGACGACGAAACTGTGGTGGAGCTGACCCAGGGCGGTGCTGGTTACTTCATCACGCGCTTTCCGCGCAAGTTCAAGGTCAACACGCCGTTCCTCAACGCAGCGGTGGAAGGCACCGAGTTCATGGTGAGCGCGGGCGCCGCCGCCGCGGCGGTGTCGGTGTTCGAGGGCAAGGTCAGCGCTCAGTCGGCGTCGGGCAGTGGAGAGCAGGTGATGTTGAAGAGCGGTGAAACCGCCTCTGCCGGCGCCGGCGAGCCGCCGACCGTCAAAGTTACAGTGAAGCCGCTAGACGCCGTCCAGTGGGTGCTCTATTACCCGCCGCTCGGCGGCGCCGGAGCGGAAACCAGTCCAGACCGGAGCTGTGATCTCGCCGACGGCAACGAGAAGAGCAAGTGCCTCACCGTACGCGCCGAGCAGCGCCTGCGCGTCGGCCGCGCCGACGAAGCGCAGTCGGACATCGAGGAGTCGCTCACGCTCCTGCCCAACAATAGCGACGCCGACGCGCTGCTGTCGATCATCAGCGTCGTCAAGAACGACAAGGCCAGAGCCCTGGCGATGGCAAGAAAGGCGACGCAGACCAGCCCGAGCTCGCCGCACGCGTGGATTGCTCTGTCGTACGCTCAGCAGGCCAGTTTCAAGCTCGAGGACGCGTTGGCGAGCGCCGAACACGCTGCCACCATCATCCCGGATAGCGCAACTGCACAGACTCGGGTCGCCGAGCTCCTGATGTCGCTTGGCCGCATCAGATCGGCCGAGCATGCGGCGCAGGCAGCTGTCGATGCCGATCCTGATGCGAGTCGGGCGCGCACCATTCTCGGATTCGCTCATCTCACGCAGATCGAGACGAAGAAGGCACGCGTCGACTTCGAAGCCGCCATCGAGCGCGACTCCAGCGATCCGCTGCCGCGGCTGGGACTCGGTCTGGCGATCATTCGAGACGGCGATCTGAAGGCTGGGCGCGAGCAGATCGAGATCGCAGTCATGCTGGATCCGACCAACTCGCTGATGCGGAGCTACGTCGGCAAGGCGTATTATGAGGAAAATACCAAGGAGCGGGACGCGCTGGCATCCACCCAGTTCGGTCTGGCCAAACAGCTCGATCCGAACGATCCTACCCCCTGGTACTACGACGCCGTCCTGAAGGACAGCCAGAACCGGCCGGTCGAGGCACTCGAGGACGTTACCAAGTCGATCGAGCTCAACGACAACCGGGCGGTATATCGCTCCCAGCTGTTGCTCGATCAGGATCGCGCAGCCCGAGAAGTCAGCGCTGCGCGTTCATATGATCAACTTGGGCTGAACGAGCGTGCCGCAGTCGAGGCATCGTCCTCTTTGAGCACGACTCCTAGCAACCCTTCCGCGCATCGGTTTTTGTCGGATGCCTATCAAGGTCTTTCGCGTCATGAGATCGCGCAATCCAGCGAGGTGCTGCAAACCCAGTTGCTCCAACCGCAGAGCATCGCGCCCGTATTGCCGAGCTCTTCGTTCACGGGCTTGAATATTGCGCCAACGGCGCTGACCGGCTCCTCGCGGCTGGATCAGAACGATGTATTGTTCGAGCGCAATGGACTGCAGGCGATCGCATCCGGTCTCGCCGGCAACCATGAAACGCTCGGCGACCAGCTGGTTGTTTCCGGCCTGGCCGGCCCGGTCTCCGGCAGCATGGGCCAGTTCCACTACCAAACCGAAGGGTGGCGGCAGAACGCGGATCTGCAGCACGACCTTTATGACGCCTTCATTCAGTTGGCAGCGTCTCCGGAGATCGGGCTGCAGGCCGAGTTCCGCCGGCGCGACACGCAGAACGGCGACATTGCACAGAATTTCGACCCGAACAATGTCTTTCCGGACAATCGCAACAAAGAAAGGCTCGATACGGCGCGGGTTGGCGCGCGCGTGTCTCTCGCGCCCGGCGCAACGCTGATCGGTTCATTCGCGCACGTCGAAGACACGATCGATTCTGATCAGTTCATCCCTGGCGGCCTGGAGGTGACTCAGAGCTCGCTGCAGCGCGGCTACCTCGCCGAGGTGCAAGCACTGCTCGAAGGCAGACTCGGCAGCGCAGTGCTCGGCGGAGGCAACTACGAGCTCAGCGAAGACACGACTGTGCAGCTGATCCCCTTTCCGGGATTCGTCATTCCCGGCCCGAGCGGTAACTTCAACCGCCGCCAGAGCAACGGCTACGGATACTTCAATGTCTCGTTGCCTAAGGCCGCCACCTGGACGCTCGGTATGAGTTACGACGATGTGACCGACGACCAGAGCCAATTCCACTCGACCGGCTGGAATCCGAAGATCGGGCTTCAGCTGCAGCTGTCTCCGTTTGCCAAACTGCGCATGGCCGGCTTCCAGACCATGAAGCGTGCACTGGTGGCGAATCAGACGATCGAGCCCACGCAGGTCGCCGGGTTCGACCAGTTCTACGACGATCCAAACGGCACCAAGGCGCGCCGAGCCGGCGTCGGTATCGATCTCAACGCTGGCTCCCGCGTCTTCTTTGGAGGCGAGGTCACGAGAAGAACGCTGGAGGTGCCACTGCTGGTCGGTACGACCACTTTGCAATCGGAGCTCGAAGACCGGACCGAGCACGAAGATCGGGCGTATGTTTCGTGGATGATCAGCAATCGTTGGGTGGCCGGCACCGGAGTCCGCTATGACGGGTTCGAGCGTAACCCGATCGTCCTTTCGCAGACACCGCTGTCGGTCCGAACCCGCAGCATCCCGCTTTCGCTGCGCTACTTCGACCCGCATGGATTCTCCGTTTATGCTTCCGCAACGCGCGTCATCCAGGACGTCGATCGCGATGACTCACAAGTCGCCCCCGGTTTCGGCGAAGGACATTCCCACTTCACCTTGGTCGACCTCGGCGTAGCCTATCTTCACCCGAACCGTCACTTCGCCGTAAGTTTGGAATGCCTCAACTGCACCGACCAGCAGTTCACCTTTCAGGATGACTCCTACAGAACCACCACGCCTGAAACGAGCACCACTTCGATTGTGCCGGTGCGCACGCTATTCTTGAAGGCGACCTTGAAGTTCTAGCCGTTGTGCAACCGGAGCCGGTATGCCGCCCGTGCAACATGGGCTTCCACGCGAGTCGTTCGTAACCAAGAGGAGATCGTCATGACGAAAAGGAGTTGGATCAAAGTTGCCATATTTTTGCTGTTGGTAGGCTGTGGGACTCAATGGCCCGCGACGGGCGGCGAACGGCCGATTGGAGATCTGCCGAAACAAGGATGGGACGGAACCATCGTCACGCTGAGCCCACAGGCCACGAAGGAGTTGGCGGCAGCGTTCGGCGGCCAGGCCCCCAAGGCATTCGTAGGGCTGAACGACGCCGGTAAGATCGTCGTATACCAGCCCGATAATTCAAAGCTTGCGCGCGTGAAATTCCCTGTCCCGGTCGGCGACCTGTGGGAGCCACCGCAGACGCTGACGCTCGTCACGACGACGCAAAGTCCGCCAGTAACGCACTTCTGCATCCCGTTGGCCGGAGGCGGTATCTGGTGCTTCTGACGTCACCTCTTCCTGGTGACTGGCTGGTGCCGATCTGAGCCCGCATCCCGCCGTCAATCGAAAGTGCGATGGCGGCGGGAGCACGAGCGGGTTCGAAGGACCTCGACTCGAGCGGCTTCCTGAAGGGCAGCTTAACTGGCCGCCCGCTCGACGATCGCACTCAAGAGCACGTCACATCCTGCTGCCAGGTCCTCCGGCTTCGCGTTCTCGATCTCGTTATGCGAGATCCCTCCTTCGCACGGCACGAAGATCATTGCGGTTGGTGCGACCCGATTGATGTAGCAAGCGTCGTGGCCGGCGCCACTGACGATGTCGATGTGCTTGTAGCCCAGTGACTGGGTAGCTTTGCGCACCGCCGACACGCAATCGGGGTGAAACTGTACCGTCGGATAGCTGGTCGCAAGCTGAACGTCGAACGTGAGACCGGACTCCCTGCCGAGACGCGCGCAGGCCTCGCCCAGCATCGCTTCCATCGCGTCGAGCTTGGCGTCGCTGATGTGGCGCAGATCAACGGAAAAGCGCACCTCGCCCGGCACGACGTTGCGCGAGTTCGGCTTGACCTGCATGAACCCAACAGTACCGCGGCCTTCGGGCTGGTGCGCGAACGCGATCCGATTGACTTCCTGCACGATCTGCGCGGCGCCGAGCAGCGCGTCTTTGCGCAGCCGCATCGGCGTCGGTCCGGCGTGCGAATCCTGGCCGGTCGCCACTATGTCATACCAGCGCAGTCCGAGCGCGCCGGTAACCACTCCGATGACGTTACCGGTATCTTCGAGTATCGGACCCTGCTCGATGTGCGCCTCGAAATACGCTGCGACCGGGCGCCCGCCCATCGGCGTTTCGCCGGCATAGCCGATACGCTTGAGCTCGTCGCCGACCGACTTTCCTTCGAGATCGGTGCGTGCGAGGCAGTGGTCCAACTCGAACGCATTGACGAATACGCCTGATCCCATCATCACCGGCGTGAAGCGTGTACCTTCCTCGTTGGTCCATATTGCGACCTCGATTGGTGCTTCGGTTTCGATCTTATGCTCGTTGAGCGTGCGGACCACTTCGAGCGCCGCCAGCACACCATAGTTGCCGTCGAACTTTCCGCCGGATGGCTGCGTGTCGATATGACTGCCGGATACCACCGGCGGAGCGTTTGAGTTGCGACCGCGGCGACGCGCGAAGATATTGCCGATGCGATCGACCGTGACGGTCAAACCTGCTTCACGAAACCAGCCGGTCACGAGGTCGCGGCCTTGCCCGTCTAGCTCGCTGAGGGCGAGCCGGCATACACCGCCCTTTGCCGTGGCGCCGATGCGCGCAAGATCCATGAGCGAGCGCCAGAGACGGTCGCCGTTGATATGTAGATCCATGGTCGGACGAATCGATTGGTAAAGGACAGATACCGTTAATAATTCACCCCTTGTGCAGGGAAGATAGCACAGGAGAATCGGTCGCGTTTGCACCAATAATCCGCAGTCAACAGACGGCACTCACGCTGGAACGTACACCTTCTTGTTGATTTTTATATGGGCCGCGCGAGCTTACCCTGTTTGTCGAGCCCAACCGACAGCCCTGCCTCGGATGGGAGCGCAGTTGCTGATCCATAAACGCGCCACCGGGTACCCGGGCTCAGCAATCGAACCAGGGAGCAGAGTCATGGACCATGTCGAACCCGATCTCATCCAGGTATGGATACCAGGATTCACCCTGCGCTGATGAGCTTTCTCCACCCTGCACGGACAGCGGAGCCTCCTGCTGATGCCGCGGGCGCTCGTCTGCGAAACGTTGCGCCGGTCGGAGCCGAAGACAATCAGCAGCAGAAAACACAGCAAGCGGACAGTGCATCTCGTGATGACGGGTCAACGATGCATGTCCTGCTCGTCTCTCCATCGTCCTTGTTCAGCACGAATGTAGCTGACGTCTTGCATCGCATCGACTCCGACTTTCACCTGACGCACGCCACGCAGCTTTCGAGAACGGCTCTTCGGAGCAGCGAAGGCGCAGCGCTCGCCCTCGTCGATATCGACGCGTTCCCGGCCGAGGCCGAATCGCTGATCCGGGAGATCTCTGCTCGCTCTCCGCGCGCTCCAGTCGTTGCCATGTCCGAGCGGCGCGAGCGCGGATCGATCGATCGCGCTCTGGACGCCGGCGCGGTCGGATACCTGCCCAAAAGCTATACCGCCACGTTGATTGAGGGCGTCCTGCGGCTGATCATCGGCGGCGAGGGCTATCGGCCGCAAGACATTCAGCCTGCCCCACCCAAGCGGGGTAGGCCGCGAACGGAAGATCGCCAGACCGCCGTGTCGGATAACGTCGCGGGACTGACTCAACGGGAGAAGGAAGTCCTCGCACAGCTGGCCAAAGGGCATACGAATCTCGAGATCGCCAAGCAACTCGGCATACGTGAGCCGACCGTGAAGCTGCATCTGCACAAGGTCTATGAGAAGCTCAAAGTACGTAACCGGGCTGAGGCCGCGCTGAGCGGTGCACGCGTAGCCGTTATTCAGCAAGCGCAAATCGAAGAGGCCGAGCGCGGCGGGCTCAACCTGAGCTGGCTGCAGCCGGAGATGTCGCATCGTCGCATGCGCGCTGGCCAATGGATCTTCCGCGCCGGGGACGTGGGCTCCGAGCTGTTCTACGTTCAACGTGGCTGCGTGAAACTGCCCGAAATCGGAGTCACCATCGACCAAGGTGGCGTGTTCGGAGAGATTGGTATCTTCACACCGGAGCGCAAGCGGACGTGTTCCGCTCAGTGCGAGACGGAGGTCGATGTGTTCTCGCTGAGCAGCAGTCAGGTGCGCCGCGTATTCTTCGCCAACCCTCAGTTCGCGTTCTTCATCACTACGCTGGTCGCGACGCGGCTGATGGCGGACCGGCAACGGGGCTGAGCGACGCGATGCTTGCGGCGCCTACCAATAAGAGGCCAGTCGAGTACACTCGCCGGCTCAAGGGTCCTCAGGAGAATCGATGGCAATCCCGCTCGCGTTTCAGTCAGCCAAGACGCTCGCCGCGCGCATTCGCCGAGGCAAGCTCGGCAGTGAGGAGTTGCTGGATCTGTTTCTAGCCCGGATCGAGAGATACAACCCAAAGCTCAACGCCGTCATTGCGACGGATCTGAAGGGCGCTCGCAAGCGCGCACGAGCAGCAGACAAGGCAGTCGGGAAAGGAGAAATTTGGGGACCGCTGCACGGCGTTCCGATGACGATCAAGGAATCGTTCGACGCCGTGAGAATGCCGACCACCTGGGGTCTACCCGAGCTCAAGGACAACTACCCGAAGCACGATGCGCTCGCGGTAGAGCGATTTCGGAATGCGGGTGCGGTGTTGTTCGGCAAGACGAATGTCCCGACCAT
>Ga0105239_10004946_pt1 | contig 15730 bp, 10 predicted proteins | sample KBSC44metaG_FD_92761 | JGI IMG/M metagenome (GOLD analysis project Ga0105239, IMG submission 92761) | Corn rhizosphere microbial communities from Kellogg Biological Station, Michigan, USA - KBS C4-4 metaG | ecosystem: Host-associated > Plants > Roots > Rhizosphere > Soil | place: Michigan, USA...
CAACCGACGGACGTGACAGCGGAAGGTCGAGCGTCTGTCCGGGGTCCGTCGAAACCGATGCTTGCCTGGATTCGCGCGGAGGGGGCGCCTGGGGTGCGGCGGGCTGTGCGGCAGGCGGCTGCGCAGCGGTCGGACCCGTTGGCTTGCTGCTTGCCGCTTCCGTCGCCGCGGACGTCGTCGTCGTCGATGCCGGAACCTCGGACTTCACCGGCGCGGGCGTGGAAGCCTGTGGTGCATGCAGCATCGCACCGATCGCCGCGGCCACCTCGCGTGGCAGTGGACGTTCGTGAAACGCGCTCGTCGGCGCTGGCGGAATCGGCCTCGTGGCCGCCGGCGGAGCGGATGCGATGGCGGGCGGTGCGCTGGTCGCCGTCACGGATTCCGCGCGCGGCTGCGCCGGCGCAACCGGTACGCGTTCCGATGCGGCGGGCGCCGGCGCGGCATCCACCTGCGCACGCGGCGCCGGTGCATGATCCTGCGCGGCAATTGGCGTGGCGGCAGGCGCTGGTGCCGGCGCTGCGAGCGGGGCTTCCGTTCGCACCGGTGCAGGTGCCGGAGCGGGCGCTGGCGTCGTTGCGACGGCCGGCGCATCAACCGGCGCAGGCGCCGACTCCATGCGTGCGGGCTCGATGCGCGGCGTCGGCGCTGGCATCGTCGGCCGTGGCGACGGCGAAGCGCTCGCGGGAGACGCACTCGGCGTGTCCTTGCGCTGCTCGTCGCCGCCTTCCTCGTCGTCGAAATCGTGCTCGGCGGTGCCTTGTGCATCGGGCATGCCGGTCGCGTCGGCGCCGCCTTCCTTGCGACGACGGCGACCGCCACGACGTCCGCGACGACGCGAACGCAATTCGTCGCGCGGCGTGTCGGCGTCGGACTTGCTCGCATCAGGTGCCGGTGACGTCGCGCCATCCAACGGCATTGCGATCAGCGGTTGCTGCAGCGGTGCGTCGGCAGCCGGTTTCGCAGCCGGAGCGGCCGCTGGCGTGCGTGGCTCCGCGTTCGGCCGCGCTTCGGCCGGCTGGCGCTGTGAAGGCTGCGGTTTTCCTTCGCCGACGGCGGGTTGCTCGCCGCTGCGGCTCCTGTTTTCATCGCGACGATTGCCGCGCCCCTGCTGTTGCTGCTGCTTCTGGTTCTGGCCGCCGCGCTGTTCGCCGGGGCGGCCGTCGCGACGACCGTCGCGTTGTCCATCACGCTGGCCATCGCGTTGCGCTCCCTGCTGGGCATTGCCCGCGCGCTGCTGTTGCTGCTGCGGGCGATTCTGCGCAGGACCACCAGGACGCTGCTGCTGCGGACGCGGCGCCTGCGGGCGTGCGGAGGCAGCGGTGCGCGGAGCGGCTGCGGCTGGGGTCGACGCGTTCGAACCGCGGAACCAGCCGACGAAGCGTGCAAGCAATCCACCGCCACCGGGTACTGCGGCGGGTGCCGCAGCCGCAGCGGGTACCTGCACCGACGCGACCGGCTCCGGGCGCTCCGGTGCCGGCGTCGCGCGCACGACACCCGCGACGGCGGGCTGTTCGGGTTCTTCGCTCGGACGCAACATCTGCGGCAACGGCGTCGGTGCGACTGGCGTCGTGCGCTGGTAGCTCGGGCGCGTTTCCTCGCCGATGTCGGCCGCGCGCAAGCGCTGGATCTCGAGGTGTGGCGTTTCCAGCTTGTCGTCGGCGACGACGATCACGTTGACGTCGTGGCGCGCTTCGATCTCGCTGAGCTGCTTGCGCTTTTCGTTGACCAGGAAGTTGGCGACGCTCGGCGGCGCCTGCACCAATACCTGGCCGGTGCTGTCCTTCATGGCGTGCTCTTCCACGAGACGCAGTGCCGACAGCGACAGCGACTCGACGCCACGGATCCGGCCATGGCCTTCACAACGCGGGCAGACGATCTGGGTCGCCTCGCCGAGGCTCGGGCGCAGCCGCTGGCGCGACATCTCGAGCAGGCCGAAGCGCGAGATGCGCCCGACCTGCACGCGCGCGCGGTCGAGCTTGAGCGCGTCCTTGAGCTTCTCTTCGACGTCGCGCTGGTGGCGCGGCGAATCCATGTCGATGAAGTCGATCACGATGAGGCCGCCGGCGTCGCGGATGCGCAGCTGGCGCGCGATCTCGACCGCTGCCTCGCAGTTCGTGTTGAACGCGGTTTCCTCGATATCGCTGCCCTTGGTCGCCTTCGACGAGTTGATGTCGATCGCGGTCAGCGCTTCGGTCTGGTCGATCACGATCGAGCCGCCGGAGGGCAGGCGCACGGTGCGTTCGAACGCGTTCTCGATCTGCGTTTCGATCTGGAAGCGGGAGAACAGCGGCGTGGTGTCCTGGTACAGCTTGAGCTTGCGCAGGTTGTTCGGCATCACCTGCTGCACGAACTCGCGCGCGTCCTGGTAGAGCTCTTCGTGGTCGATCAGGATCTCGCCGATGTCGTTGCGCAGGTAGTCGCGCAGCGCACGGATGATCAGCTTCGACTCCTGGTAGATCAGGAATGGCGCCTGGCGCGACTGCGCGGCTTCGGAGATCGCCTTCCAGAGCTGCAGCAGGTAGTCGAGGTCCCACTGCAGCTCTTCGGCGTCGCGGCCGAGGCCGGCGGTACGCACGATCAGGCCCATTTCTTCCGGGACCTGCAGGTGGTCGAGTGCTTCCTTGATGTTCTGCCGATCCTCGCCCTCGATCCGGCGCGACACGCCGCCAGCCTTCGGGTTGTTCGGCATCAGCACCATGTAGCGACCGGCGAGACTGATGAACGTGGTCAGCGCCGCGCCCTTGTTGCCGCGCTCTTCCTTCTCGACCTGGACGACGATCTCCTGGCCTTCCTTGAGCAGCTCGCGGATCGTCGCCTTGTTCGGGTTGAGCCCGGCGGTGAAGTACTGGCTGGAGATTTCCTTCAGCGGCAGGAAGCCGTGACGGTCGGAACCGTAGTCGACGAAGCACGCTTCGAGGGACGGTTCGACGCGCGTGATGCGCGCCTTGTAGATGTTCGCCTTCTTCTGTTCCTTGGACGGGATCTCGATGTCGAGGTCGTAAAGGTTCTGTCCGTCCACGATCGCTACGCGCAACTCTTCCCGCTGAGTCGCGTTGATCAACATGCGTTTCATTGTCGTATTTCCTTTCTCGGCGCTCGACTGTCGTCGGCGCTGCGCGTTGTCGCGCTGCGCGATGCCCGCGTTTCGCGGGCCGACGGCGGCAGGTGCGCCTCCATGTGTCCAACCAGCGCTTCCGCGCGCCGGCAATAGGGTTGCTGCGCATCCGCGAACTCTCGCCCTCATTCCGACGGCGAGCAATCCGCGACCCGAGCCATTACGATGGGCTCTCGCTCCTGCGCAGCGCTCCGATGGAGTGATCGAATGCGCAGGGCGCGAAAGCACGCGATGGACGGGGGCGTCATAGCTGTCCCGGACTCCCGCGGATGGGGCCCGACACGGCGCGACACGCGTATTCAGCATAGCAGTTTCCGGAAGTTTTTTTCAATGAAGACACAGACTTCGGCGATAAATCGCGACGCCGCCTCGATCCATGGCGCAGCGCGCCATGACCGCCGCCACGCGACCGCGCACCCCGGGCCGGAGAGGGGAGAAGCGCCGCCGGATCCCGAAGCGAGATGCGGGGCGGGGCCGTACAGGCTCCGGGCCAGCGCATGAGTGGCGAGGCCGGGCACACCGCACCGCGCGTCCAGACCGTCCCCGTGCCCGAAGATCGGGACGGCCAACGCCTGGACAACTTCCTGTCCGGCCGCCTCAAGGGGGTTCCGAGAAGCCTGATCTACCGTATCTGCCGCACCGGCGAGGTGCGCGTGAACGGGCGCCGGGCCAAGCCGGATCAGCGCCTGGTCGCCGGCGACGAGGTACGCATTCCGCCGGTGCGGGTCGCCGAACGCGGCGAATCGGCGCCGCCGCCGGATACCCAGATGAACCGGGTCGAGGCGGCGATCATCCACGAGGACCGCGAATTCCTCGTCATCGACAAGCCGGCAGGCGTCGCCAGCCACGGCGGCAGCGGCGTCAGCTTCGGTGCAATCGAACTGCTGCGTGCGGCTCGGCCGCGCGACACGCTCGAGCTCGCGCACCGCCTCGACCGCGACACGAGTGGCGTGCTGGTGCTGACGCGCAAGCGCTCCGCGCTGACCGCGCTGCAGGCGGCGATCCGCGAAGGACGCGTCGAGAAGCGCTACATGGCCCTGATCGAAGGCGCCTTGCCGAAGGCGCGCCTGACCGTCGATGCGCCGTTGCGCAAGTCGGTCCTGCAGGGCGGCGAGCGCATGGTGCGCGTCGATCCCGAGGGCAAGGAATCGCGCTCGCATTTCAGCGAAATCGAGCGCTACGCCGGTGCAAGCCTGGTCGAGGTCGCGCTCGAAACCGGCCGCACGCACCAGATCCGCGTGCATGCGCAACACCTCGGCCAGCCGCTCGCCGGTGACGAAAAGTACGGCGACCGCGAATTCAACAAGGCGATGCGTGATATCGGGCTCAAGCGCCTGTTCCTGCATGCGGCACGTTTCGAATTCGATCTCGGCGAGCGCAGCTACAGCTTCAGTGCGCCGCTCGCACCCGAACTGGCAGCGGTCGTCGACGCCTTGCAGCAGCGGCGCGCATCGACGCGTCGCTGAGCCACCTCCGGCAATGCGACCGGCGGCCGCGCGAAATCAACCGGCCGACGATGCGGGCAGGCGACGCGACCAGCGCCATTTGAGATTGACGCCGAGGGTGCCGAGCACGATCAACGCGACGCCGGCAAACTGCACCGGTTGCAGCGTGCGCCCGTACAGGACGAAATCGAGCAGCAGGGTCACGACCGGATAGATGAACGCCATGACCGCGATCGTCGTCACCGGCAAGCGCGGGTACGACGAGTAGAACAGTACGTAGCAGATGCCGCTGTGGATCAGGCCGAGGCCGGCGAGCCAGGCCCAGTGCGGTCCCACATGCGCGACCGCCGTCAAGTCCGCGAACGGCGCCAGCATCGCGATGCCGGTGACGCACTGGACCAGCACGACCACGAACGGCCGCTCGCGACTGATCCGCCGTGACAGCAGCAGCGAAGCGCCGCACAGGATCGCGGCGACGAAGGTCAGCGCGATGCCGAGCAGATAGCTCGCACTCGCGCCGTCGAGCAACTTGAGCGGATCGGCCGACAGGCCGACGCCGACGAACGCGATCGCAGTCCATGCGAGATCGGCCGGATGCGTGCGCTCGCCGAAGAACAGCGCGGCGAGGATCAGCATCGCGAACGGGAAGAAGTGATAGACGATCGTCGCGACGCCGATCGACGAACGCGCCATGCCGGCGAACAATGCGACCCAGTTGAGCACGAGCAGCACGCCGCTGAGCATCGCGGCGCGGAGCAGTACGCGATCCTGCAGCAGGCCGCGCAGATGGCCGCGCGCGCCGCCCCAGGCGAGCAGGAACACGCTGCCGAACACGCAGCGGAAGAACACGCTCGTGATCGGATCCTGTCCGCTTTCGTGCACGAACACGCCGACCGAGCCGATCAGCAGTTCGGCGACGAGCAATTGCAGCAGCGGAGTGCGGAGTTCGCGCGTCGATACGGGCGTCATGAGCAGTGCTCGTCGGGGATCTGGCGCACAGGCTAGGCGCGTGTTCGCAACCAGTACAGAATCAGTTATGATGAAAATCGACAGGTACAGATCCGATGGCCTCGATTCCGCTCTACGAAAATCTCGCGACGCGCCTGCGCGGCCAGATCCGGCGCGGCGTGCTGCGGCCGGGCGAGCGCATGCCTTCGCTGCGTGGACTCGGCAGGCAGGAGCGCGTGAGCGTGGCGACCGCGGTCGAGGCGTACCTGCAACTCGAACGCGAAGGCCTGGTCGAGGCACGCGAACGCTCGGGCTACTACGTGCGCGCACCGACCGTGCCGGCTCCCGCGACGCGCGCGCTCCGCCTGCAATCGCGCGCGCCACAGGCGCTGCGCAATCCGGCCCTGCTCGGAGTGCTGGACGTCCTCCTGCGCGAGGACCTGCTGCCGCTGCACGTGGCGACGCCCGCGCTCGAACTGCTGCCGAGCACGGCGATCGCGAGTGCGACGATCCGCGCGATGCGGCGCGCGCCGCAGGCGGCGCTCGACTACGGTTCACCGCAGGGAAGCCGCGACTTGCGCGTGCAGATCGCCAAGCGCTATCTGCGCGCCGGCGTCGATGTCGATCCTGACGAAATCGTGGTCACTGCAGGCGCGATGGAGGCGATCAGCCTCGCATTGCGCAGCGTCACGCGCAGCGGCGACGTGGTCCTGCTCGAAACGCCGACGTACTACGGCCTGCTGCAGGCGGTCGCGGCGCTGGGGCTGCGCGTGATCGAAGTGCCCAACCATGCCGGAAGCGGCATCGATGTGGCGTGCCTGCGGGTCCTGCTCGCGCGCCACGCCGTGCGCGCCGCGGTGCTCGTTCCGAACTTCAACAACCCGGTCGGCAGTTGCAGCAGCGACGCGGACAAGCGTGCGATCGTCGCCGCCTGCGCCACGCATGGCGTGGTCCTGATCGAGGACGATCTCTACGGCGAGCTCTCCTATTCGGGCGAGCGTCCCGCGCCGTTGCGTCGCTTCGACGCGAGCGGTGCCGTGATCACCTGCGGCTCGTTTTCGAAGACGCTCGCCCCGGGCTTGCGCGTCGGCTGGGCGCTCGGCGCGCAGCGCACTGCGGATCTCGTGCGGGCGAAGTGTTTTTCGACGATCGCGACCGCGATGCTGCCGCAACTCGCGATCGCCGACTATCTCGCGCGGCACGACTTCGATCGCGCATTGCGAAGACTGCGGCGCGAGCTCGCGACGAACGCGCAGCGCTGGCGCGCGGCGATCCAGCGCCATTTCCCGGATGGCACGCGCGTGTCGGATCCGGCTGGCGGAATGACGCTGTGGCTCGAGCTGGCGGACGGCGTGGAAGGGCAGGCGCTGTTCGAAGCGGCGCTCGCGCGTGGCATCGGCAGCTTGCCCGGTCATCTGTTCTCCACGCGCGGCGATTGTCGCAACCACCTGCGCCTCGGCTGCGGTCTGCGCTGGAACGCGGATATCGATGCAGGCCTGCGTGAACTCGGCCGCCTGGCCACCACTCTGCGAGGTTCATGATGATCGAACTGGTCGGCTTCGACGGCGACGACACGCTCTGGCACAGCGAGGGCTACTACCAGCACGCGGGGGCGGAGTTCGAACGCATCCTCGGTGCCTGGATCGATGTCGCCGATGCGGATGCGCGCACGCGCCTGCACGCGGTCGAGCGCAGGAACCTCTCGCTGTTCGGCTACGGCGCGAAGGGCATGACCCTGTCGATGATCGAGGCGGCGATCGAACTCACCGACGGCGCGATCACCGCGGGCGATATCCATCGCATCGTCGAACTGGGCCGCACGATCCTCGAACATCCGGTCGAGCTGCTGCCTGGCATTCGCGCGGCGGTTGAAGAGGTCGCGGCGCTGCATCGCGTCGTGCTGATCACGAAGGGCGACCTGTTCCACCAGGAGCACAAGGTCGCGCAGAGCGGCCTCGCCGACCTGTTCCAGCGCATCGAAATCGTCTCGGAAAAGAATGTGCGCAGTTACGCGCGCGTACTGGCCGAATGTGCGGTCGAGGCCCCGCGTTTCGCGATGGTCGGCAATTCCCTGCGCTCGGACATCGAACCGGTGATCGCGCTCGGCGGCTGGGGTGTCCACATGCCGTATCACGTCACCTGGGAGCACGAACTGCAGCATGGCGTGGAGAGTGGCCATCCGCGCGTGCTCGCGGTCGCGTCGCCCGATGCGATCGCAGCCGCGGTCGCGCGTTGCGGCTGAACTCAGCCGGCGCGCAGATCCTCGACTTTCGCGGCACAGATCAGGTCGTTCAGCGAGAGGCCGCCGACATCGTGCGTCGAGTAGCGCACGAGGCAGCGGTTGTAGTGGACCTCGAGGTCCGGATGATGGTCTTCGCGATGGGCGATCGACGCAACGGCATTCACGAACGCCATCGTGTGGAAGTAGTCGTCGAAGCGGAATTCCTTGCGGATCTCGCCGCCCCCCGCGGCACGTTGCCACCCGGGAAGCAGTGCGAGGCCGGCATCGACATCGGTGGGCGAGAGCGCCGCATCCTGGCCTTTGCGCGGTACGCAATGCTGCTGGCGCAGGGATTCGATCGAGAAAGCGGTCATCGGCACACCTGTTTCGTTGAGCGGTCCGGGCGGACACGCGCGGCGCGCAGTATAGGGCGGATGACGCGCGACCAATTCAGGACTAAACTGGTGCTGTATTGACACGGACGTCCTGTCCGCACTCTTCATCAAAGAGCCGATTCCATGATTTCGTTGTCCGCTTCCGCGCAGGAACATTTCCGCAGGCTCATCGAGCAGCAGGCGCTGCCCGGACTCGGCATCCGCGTCGTCGCCGTCGATGCCGGCACGCCGAAGGGCGACTGCCAGCTCGAATTCAGCGAACCGTCCGATCGCGACGGCAGCGAATGGGAAGTCGAATGCGACGGGTTCTCGCTGTACGTCGATGCGCACAGTGTGCCGTTTCTCGACGGCGCTTCGGTCGACTATGCAAAATCGGCGACCGGCGGCGAGTTGACGATCCGCGCACCAGCGCTGCGCGGCAGCGTTCCCGGCGAGAACGCAAGCGTGATCGAACGCGTGCGTTACGTGATCGAATCCGAGATCAATCCGCAGCTCGCTTCGCACGGCGGCCGGGTCAGCCTGCGCGAAATCACCGCGGAGGGCGTGGTCGTGCTGCAATTCGGCGGCGGTTGCCACGGATGCGGCATGGTCGACAAGACGTTGCGTGGCGGCGTCGAGCAGACGCTGAAGACGCGCGTGCCGGAAGTGACCGGCGTGGCCGATGCGACCGACCACGACAGTGGCAGCACGCCCTACTACAAGCGCCAGGCGAACGCCTGAGATGGACCTGTGCGACCGCGCGGCGCAGAAGCCGCGCGGAGGGCGGATCAGTCGCCTTGCACCTTGCCGTGCAGGTCGGTCAGCTTGCTGCCCGGAAGGCTGGCGAAGTACGCCGCGAGATTCGCGATGTCCTCGTCGGACAGCGGCGCGGCGAAGCCGGCCATGATCGGGTTCTTGCGATCGCCCTTCTTGTATTCGTGCAGCGCGCGCTGGAGATAGTCGTGGTACTGGCCGGCGAGGCGCGGGTATTGCGGGTCGGCGGCATTGCCGTCGGCGCCGTGGCAGGCCTGGCAGGGTACCGCCTTCGCCTTGCCGGCTTCGATGTCGCCCTTGGCGAAGGCGGGGGTCGCGCAGACAACGAGCGCGGTGATCAGCAGCGATGCGAAAGAGCGCTTCATCTTCGTGAAGTCCTGGTCGGGGTTGCTCAGGGCGCGAGGCCGGAAAGGTAGGTGGCGATGTCGCGGATGTCCTGCTCGGACAAGCTCTCGCCCTGTGCACGCATCGTCGGATGCAGGCGCTCGCCGGTCTTGTACTCCGTCAGCGCGGTGACCAGGTAGTCGTAGTTCTGCCCGCCGATTCGCGGCACGTGGTAGTTCGGGTACGGGTTCTTCCAGCCCGGGATGCCGTGGCAACCCGCGCAGGTATAGACCTTGGACTTGCCGGCAGCCGCATCGCCTTTTTCGGCGGCAGCGCAGGGCAGGGTGGTGATCAGCAGGGCAATCGCAAGCAGGGGCGCTCGGGTCATTTTCTGTTCCGGGACACGAAGGTTGAACTTCTCGGGCGTCAAGCCTGTGGAGTATAGCGGCCCTCGCCGGTTTCAGGCCACCGCCACCATCGGACGTGCCGTTGAACGATCGCGCTGTCGAATGGGTCGCAACGTTTTGCCCACTTCGTGCATCCATGATGAAAGGCACGCATGACTACCGGCTCACGACAGGGAATGCATGCGGAGGCAGGATGCGCTCGCCTCCCGGATGCGCTGAAGCGCGCCCCCAATGTCACGGCCCATGTTGCCGCCCGAACCGATACCCCTGCCGTTCGGGCTATTGCACATCAATAGTGATGTAGTTTAGTATAACACCAAGATCGTAACCCCCGAGGCCGACTCCGATGCGTTTCCAGTCCCCGAAACCCGTTTTTTCCCCGACGTTCACCCATTTCCGCATCGGTTTGCTTGCCCTGGCCATGACCACCCTCGCCGCGTGTGGCGGCGGTGGCAAGGGCAAGGACGACACGGCCGGTCAGGCTTCGGTCCCGGTCGAGGTCGCCACCGCATCGCACCAGTCGATCACCGCGAACTATTCGGGCACCGCCACGCTGGAGGCAGTTGGTGACGCGCAAGTCGTCGCCAAGACCACCGGCATCGTGCTGCAGCTGCTGGTCGAGGAAGGCATGCGCGTGCAGAAGGGCCAGTTGCTGGCGCGCCTCGACGATGACGCGACCCGCAACAAGCTGGCGCAAGCGTCGGCGACGCTGAAGAAGGCACAGGCTTCCTACGACAAGGCGGACAAGGGTTTCGCGCTGAAGATCACGCCGAAGGCCGACTACGACAGCACCAAGTACGACCTCGAGGCGCAGCGCGCGATCGTCGAAGGCGCGCAGCTGGACCTCTCCTACACGCGCATCGTCGCGCCGATCTCCGGCGTGATCGCCAAGCGTTCGATCAAGCTCGGCAACCTCGTGCAGACGAACCAGTCGCTGTTCCAGATCGTCGACCTCGATCCGCTGCAGGCGGTACTCAACGTGCCCGAGCGCGACCTCGACACGCTCAAGGCCGGCCAGCAGGTGCGCATGAGCGTCGACGCGCTCGGCAGCAAGAATTTCGACGGCACGATCGCGCGCATCGCGCCGGTCGTCGATGCCGCGAGCGGCACGTTCCGCGTGACCTGCGAGTTCCGCGACGGCACGCAGACGCTCAAGCCCGGCATGTTCGGTCGCATCGAGGTCGCCTACGACCAGCGCCATGACGCCCTCGTCGTGCCGCGCAATGCGATCGTCGAGGAGGACGGCGAGAACTCCGTCTACGTGATCGAACCTGCGCCGGCGAAACCTGCCAAGGACGACAAGGACAAGGCCGCGGACAAGGCGAAGGGCAAGTCCGGCGAAGCCGTCGCGGCCGAGGCCGCCAAGCCGGCGTTGCCGGGCTTCGTCGCCAAGCGTCGCGTGGTCAAGATCGGCTATGCCGAAGGCGACCGCATCGAGATCCGCGATGGACTCGCCGACGGCGAACGCGTGATCACGATCGGCCGCAACGCGGTGCGCGAAGGCACCGAGGTGCAGGTGCTCGAGAATGCGACCAAGAGTCCCGATGCGATGGCTGCCGTCGGCGCGACGGAGAAGCACGCGTGAACCTGCCCGAGCTGGCCACGCGCCGGCGCGTCACGATCGGCATGATGACCGTGACCCTGGTGCTGTTCGGATTGATCGGACTCAGCAGTCTCAAGGTCAACCTGCTGCCCGACCTGTCGTACCCGACGCTGACCGTGCGCACGGACTACGAAGGCGCCGCGCCGCTCGAGATCGAGAACCTGATCAGTCAGCCGGTCGAGGAAGCGATCGGCGTGGTCAAGAACGTGCGCAAGGTGCATTCGGTGTCGCGCACCAGCCAGTCCGATGTCGTGCTCGAGTTCGCCTGGGGCACCGACATGGACATGGCGAGCCTGGAGGTGCGCGACAAGCTCGACACGATCCAGTTGCCGCTCGAAGCGAAGAAGCCGCTGCTGCTGCGCTTCAATCCGTCGACCGATCCGATCATCCGGCTTGGCCTGAGCGCGACCGGTGAAACGAGCGAGGCGCGCCTGAAGCAGTTGCGCCGTTTCGCCGACGACGATCTCAAGAAGCATCTCGAACCGGTGTCCGGCGTCGCCGCGGTCAAGGTCGGCGGCGGCCTGGAAGACGAGATCGAGGTTTCGATCGACCAGCAGAAACTCGCCCGCCTCGGCATCGACATCAACGACGTCAATACACGCCTGAAGGCCGAAAACATCAATGCGTCCGGCGGCCGCATCGACGAGGGCAGCCAGCGCTTCCTCGTGCGCACGATCAACCAGTTCAAGACGCTCGACGAAATGCGCGAGATGCTGGTCAAGGTCGACGGCAACGTGCCGATTCGACTGAAGGACATCGCCGACGTGCGCCAGGGCTACAAGGAGCGCGAAGGCATCGTGCGCATCGACGGCCACGAAGCGATCGAGCTCGCGATCTACAAGGAAGGCGACGCGAACACGGTCAATGTCGCGAAGTCGGTCAAGAGCCAGATCGACAAGCTGAAGGAATCACTGCCGACCGGTACCACGCTGACGACGATCGAAGACCAGTCCGTCTTCATCGAAGGTGCACTCAGCGACGTCAAGAAGGATGCGTTGATCGGCGGCGTGCTCGCGATCCTCATCATCTTCTTCTTCCTCGGCGACGCCTGGAGCACCTTCATCATCTCGCTGTCGTTGCCGGTCTCGCTGATCGCGACGTTCTTCTTCATGGACCAGTTGCACCTGTCGCTCAACGTGATGTCGCTCGGCGGCCTCGCGCTCGCCACCGGCATGGTCGTCGACGACTCGATCGTCGTGCTCGAGAACATCGCGCGGCTGCGCGAGAAGGGCGTATCCATCCTCGAAGCGGCGGTGCGCGGTACCGCCGAAGTCGGCATGGCGGTCACGGCATCGACGTTGACCACGGTCGCGGTGTTCTTCCCGCTGGTGTTCGTGCAGGGCGTCGCCGGCCAGTTGTTTCGCGACCAGGCGCTGACGATCACGTTTGCGATGCTGATCTCGCTGGTCGTGGCGATGAGCCTGATCCCGATGCTCGCTTCGCTGAAGGGCCGCTCGCCGCTCGCCTACAAGGACGAGCCGTCGCGCGGGCGCGCTCCGTTGCCGAGCAATCGCGTCGCTCGTGGGCTGGTCAGGGCCGGGCGCGCTGTCGGCGATTTCGTGTTCCAGACGACGCCGCGTGCGGTTGGCGTGGCCATCGTGAGCGGATCGCGCGGCGGCGGTACCGGCACGGGTCGCCTGCTGAGGCTGGTCGGCCGCGTCGTCACCTGGCCCTACGAGCGCGCCGCTGCGTACTATCACCGTTCGCTTCCCGGGGCGCTCGCGCACCCGTGGCGCGTGCTCGGTTTCGCCGCGGCAGCGCTGGTGGCGACGTTGACGCTGGTGCCCTCGCTCGGCCTCGACCTGATCCCGCAGCTCGCACAGGGCCGCTTCGACATGACCGTGACGATGCCGCCAGGCACGCCGCTCGCGGAAACCGACAAGGTCGTCAACGACATCGCCTCGCGTCATGCCAAGGATCCGGGCGTCGAATCGATCTATGGCGTCGCCGGTACCGGCACGCGCCTGGACGCGAATCCGACCGAGTCCGGCGAGAACATCGCGCGCCTTTCGATCGCGTTGAAGGACGGCGGCAGCAAGGCGATCGAAGCGGCCGAGATCGACCGCCTGCGTGCAGGCATGCAGCGCGCCGACGCGAGCGTGAAGTTCTCGCGACCCGCGTTGTTCAGTTTCTCCGCGCCGCTCGAAGTCGAGATTCGCGGATACGACCTCGACGCGCTCGCGAAGGGCGGCCAGCGCCTTACCGAGCTGATGAAGGCGTCGCCGCGTTTCGCGGACGTGAAGTCGACCGTCGAAGGCGGCTATCCTGAAATCCAGGTGCGCTTCGACCAGGATCGCGCCGCGGCGCTCGGCCTGACCACGCGCGACGTGGCCGATCGCCTCGTGCGCAAGGTCAAGGGCGAAGTCGCCACGCGTTACGATTTCCGCGACCGCAAGATCGACGTGCTGGTGCGCGCGCGCGCTTCCGACCGCAGTGGCGTCGACGACATCAAGAATCTCGTGGTCGGCTACATTTCCGCAAAGAGTCCTTCGGCCAGCGCCTCTGCAGGAAGCAACACCGCGGGAAGCAATACGTCGAACACTTCGAGCAACGGCACGGGTACGCAGCTCAACGACCAGGCGCAATCGAGCGCGGATACACCGATTCGCCTGTCCGCGGTCGCCGACGTGCTCGCGACCGAGGGCCCGAGCGAGATCCATCGCGTCAGCCAGGAACGCGTCGCGATCGTTTCGGCGAACCTGCGCAACGGCGACCTCGCCAGCGCGGTGAAGGAAGTGAACGACATCGTCGCCGCCCACCCCCTCGCGGCGGGCGTGAAGGTGCGCGTCGGCGGCCAGAGCGAGGAACTCGATTCTTCGGTGAAGTCGCTGATCTTCGCGCTCGGCCTTGCGATCTTCCTCGTCTACCTCGTGATGGCGTCGCAATTCGAATCCCTGCTGCATCCGTTCGTGATCATGTTCTCGATCCCGCTCGCGGCGGTCGGTGCGATCCTCGCACTGAAACTGTCGGGTTCGGCGATCTCGGTGGTCGTCTTCATCGGCTTGATCATGCTGGTCGGCATCGTGGTCAAGAATGCGATCGTGCTGATCGACCGCGTGAACCAGCTGCGCGAGGCCGGCGTGCCGAAGCGCGAAGCGCTCGCGCAGGGCGCCGAGTCACGCCTGCGCCCGATCGTGATGACGACGCTGTGCACGCTGATCGGTTTCGCGCCGCTCGCGCTCGGCTGGGGCGAGGGCGCCGAAGTGCGTGCACCGATGGCCCTGACCGTGATCGGCGGCCTCGCGGTGTCGACCCTGCTGACCCTGGTCGTGATCCCGGTCGTGTACGACCTGCTCGATCGCCGCGGCGACGAGTGGTACGTCGCTCGCGGCGAACGCCATCGCGCGAAAGCCGAGCGCGTCGACGGTGACGATGGCCTCGCCATCGAGGAAACCGTTTCCGGAGGACAGCGCGCATGACCCTCGCCGAGCTCAGCCTGAAACGCCCCGTCACGGCGATCATGTTCTTCGTGACGATGGTGGTGATCGGCCTGATTGCCGCCTTCAGGCTGCCGCTCGAACAATTCCCGAGCATCGACGCGCCGTTCCTGTTCGTGCAGATCCCCTATCCGGGCTCCACGCCCGCGGAGATCGAACGCACGATCACGCGCCCGGTCGAGGAAGCGCTCGCGACGCTGCCCGGCGTCAAGCGCATGAACTCGACCTCGGATGCCGAGGCCGCGCAGATCTTCATGGAGTTCAAGTGGGGCGAAAGCGTCGCGATCAAGGCGGTACAGGCGCGCGAGAAGATCGATGCGATCCGCGCCGACCTGCCGTCGGACATGCAACGCTATTTCGTGCAGAAGTTCTCCACCTCGGACGAGCCGGTGCTGCAGCTGCGCATCGCTTCGAACGGCGCGGACCTCTCCAACGCATACGAGCTGATCGAGCGCGAGATCAAGCGCCCGCTCGAGCGCATCCCCGGCGTCGCCAACGTGGACATCTCCGGCATCGGCAAGCCGGAAGTGCAGATCGAGCTGTCGTCGGATCGCCTCACCGCGCACAACATCAATCTCAACGACCTCTACCAGAAGCTGTCGAGCGCGAATTTCGCGATCTCGGCTGGCCAGATCGATGGTGCCGCGGGCACGCGCTTCCGCGTCCAGCCGCAAGGACAGTGGCGCAGCCTCGACGACATCAGGGCGGTCCCGCTCGACGCGAAAGGGCTCAAGCTCGGCGACATCGCGACCGTGACATTGCGTCCCGCACGCGTCGACTTTGCCCGTCGCCTCGACGGCAAGCCCGCGATCGGCGTCGACATCCGGCGCGAACGCAATGCGAACCTCGTCGACGTCGGCACCGCGGTGATGGCCGAGGTCAAGGTCATCCAGGCCTCGCCCGAACTCAAGGGCATGCAGGTCTACGCGATGGAAAGCCAGGCCGAGAGCGTGACCGGTTCCTTGTCGCAGCTCGGCAAGGCCGGCATCGAAGGCACGCTGTTGTCGGTGCTCGTGCTGTTCTTCTTCCTGCGCGACTGGCCGTCGACGCTGATGGTGTCGCTTGCGATCCCGATCTGCTTC